>Ga0137403_10002075_pt1 | contig 24762 bp, 11 predicted proteins | sample CZOMad2_1_16fung_FD_122057 | JGI IMG/M metagenome (GOLD analysis project Ga0137403, IMG submission 122057) | Vadose zone soil fungal communities from Angelo Coast Range Reserve, California, USA - CZOMad2_1_16fungal (Hybrid Assembly) | ecosystem: Environmental > Terrestrial > Soil > Vadose zone... | reverse complement strand
TTTCTCGAACGCCTCGCGCGCCCACGGCAGGTGGCGATCCGAAACCGTGATGATGCGGGCCTGGACCGGCGCCATCCAGACCGGGAAGTTGCCGGCGAAGTGCTCGATGAGGATGGCGATGAAGCGCTCGAAGCTCCCGTAGATCGCGCGGTGGATGACGACCGGCCGGTGCTCCTTGTTGTCCTGCCCCACGTATCCGAGCTCGAAACGCTCGGGCGCGTTGTAATCGAGCTGGATGGTCCCCAGCTGCCACTCGCGGCCGATGCTGTCCTTTACGGTGAAGTCGAGCTTCGGCCCGTAGAAGGCCCCATCGCCCGGGTTCTCGACCCAGTCGACGCCCGTCTGCTGGATGGCGGCGCGCAATCCGGCTTCCGCGCGATCCCACATCTCGTCGGTGCCGATGCGCTGCGGCGGCCGGGTACCGAACTTGGCGCGGAAGCCCAGGCCGAGCGCGTCGTACACTTTCTTGATCAGCTCGGTGAGCCGCTTCACTTCGTCGGCGATCTGCGACTCCATCAGGATCACGTGCGCGTCGTCCTGCTGGAACTGGCGCACGCGGGTGAGGCCGGAGAGCACGCCGGTGGCCTCGTTCCGGTGCAGCACGTCCTGCGTGTGATACCGGATGGGCAGCTCCCGGTAGCTGTGCTTCTTCATCTGGTAGAAGAGGTAGTGCGAGGGGCAGTTCATCGGCTTGAGCGAGAACGTCGCGCGCTCGTCGATGTCCTTCTCCTTCGACTCCGGGTCGAGCACCAGGAACATGTTCTCGCGGTACTTGCCCCAGTGGCCGCTCCGCTCCCAGAGCATCTTGTTGAACATGAGCGGCGTCTTGATCTCCTGGTAGCCGTTGCGCAGGCAGAGGCCGCGCATAGCGTTCGACAAGGCGTGGAAGAGCAGCGTTCCGCGGTGCGTCCAGAAGACCGCTCCGGGCGCCGCGGGATGGAAGGCGAAGAGATCCAGCTCCTTGCCCAGCTTGCGGTGGTCGCGCTTGCGCGCCTCCTCCTGCTGCTTGAGCCAGGCATCGAGGTCCTTCTTGTCGAAGAAGGCGGTCCCGTAGATGCGCTGGAGCTGGGGATTGCGGTGGTCACCGCGCCAGTACGCGCCGGCCACGCTGAGCAGCTTGATGACCCCGATCCTCCCCGTGGAAGGCGCATGCGGCCCGAGGCAGAAGTCCACCCAGTCGCCGTGCGAGTAGAGCGTCAGCGTCTTCGCGCCCTTGTTGAAGATGTCCTCGACGATCTCGATCTTGAACTTCTCGCCGAGCTTGTCGAAGAGCCGCAGCGCCTCGTCGCGCGAAACTTCCTTGCGCACGAAGGGGAGATCCTTGCGGATCTCCTCGTTCGCCACTTTCTCGATCTTTTCCAGGTCCTCCGGCGTGAACGGCTCCTTGCGGAAGAAGTCGTAATAGAACCCCTCCTCCGTGTGCGGCCCGATGGTGACCTGCGTCCCGGGGAAGAGCCGCTGCACCACGCTCGCCACCACGTGCGCGGCGTCATGGCGGATCAGGTCGAGGCCCTCGCGCTGCTTGCTGGTGACGACCGTCAGCTTCCCGCTGCGATTGAGCGGCCGGGAGAGGTCGAGATCCTCGTCGTCGAGCCTCGCGTACAGCGCGGCCTTGGCCAGCCCCGCCCCGATCTGCGTCTTCACGAAGTCCGCGACGGTCGTGCCTGCGGCCACCTGCTTGCTGGAGCCGTCGGGGAGCGTGATCTGCAGCGTTTCGGACATGACCAACCTCTATAACGCGAAAGGCCCGGCTCGCGGGCCCGATCGCCCTTTGTGCTCGCACCATGAAGAATGTTGGCCCACAATCTCGTCGAGCGGTGTACAGGACCGTGAGCAAGGAGGGGAGCGATGCGATGGGCCTTTGCGTTCGCCGTGTTGACCCTCGCCGCCGCGTGCGGCCAAGCCGGCAGCTCGGCGCGGCCCACCACCATCCTCGACGCCACGACGCACGACTCGTTCTTCCCCATCGCCGCCGGGTCGAAGCACGCGCTCGGCTCCGACTCCCCGGCGATCACCTGCAACTCGTGTCACGGCGGCAGCACCAGCTTCACGCAGTTCGACTGCCTCTCCTGCCACCAGCATTCGGACCAGGCGGCGCTCGCCCTCGGGCACCGTGCCGTGCCGCAATACGCCTACGCGAGCGCCAGCTGCTACTCGTGCCACGCCCGCGGCACTGCCGGCGGAGCCGTTCCCTCCGGGGTCATCAGCGATCCCGCACGAGACCTCACGGTCAACGCCCAGATCCCGTCTTATGTGGACACTTCCATTTCGAGCCTCAGTCCGCAGACCGAGACTCTCCCCATGCCCATGGACCACGTCACGACGCAGGTGGACGTGACTGCATTCGCGAGCTGCGCAAATTGCCATGTCAACGCAGACGCAGGCGCGTTTTACCCCGGCGATCTCCATTCGTCCCTGGCGAACCTCAACCTGGCGCAACCGTCGGCGTGCACGGATTGCCACGCCAGCTCGAAGCCGATCGGCTTCGTCGGCCCGACTGATCCGGCGAGGAGCCCTGCCTCCGGTGAAATGAAGCACGACGCCGTCCTCTGGAGCAATGGTCTGCCGACCGCAGCGAGCGCCGTTCCCCAGGACTGCGCCGTCTGTCACGTGGCTCCCTCGAGGAGCATGTCGGCGACCTGGGCGACCGATCAGGCTGGAACGACCCCGGCTCGCTTCCATGCGTCCTTGACGAAGGCAGACCTGGCGCAGCCCGCCTCTTGCGTCGACTGCCACGCCAACTCACGGCCGAACGCCGTCCTGACGTCGGCCAACTCCGTCATGGCGGCGGGCCTGGCGTTCGATCACACCCGCGGTCCGGCCCTGAACGACTGCGTTTCCTGCCACGTGAGCTCCTCGGCGTCAGCGACGCAGTGGACGTCGTGGTCGCAAGGCAAGTTCCACCTTCCGGGCAGCGCGAGCCCCGCGACCTGCTTGCCGTGTCACGCGGGCGAGCGTCCTGTCTCGACCATGGGTTGGGTGAGCACCACCTACCAGAATGCACCGTTCGATTACGGGACGAACAGCTCGGGCATCACCCATGGCGATGGCCAGGACTGCGCCACTTGCCATCGCGGGCCTGGAAGCGGAGTGTGGGGGAGCACGCAAAACTGGGTGAGCGGATATTTCACGCACGGCGCGGCGACGATCTCGGGCACCACCTGCGTCGCCTGTCACCTGAACCAGCGGCCCACCACCGTCGTCACTCCACCCGGAGGACCGGCATTCGACCACTCCGCAAACGGCACCGGCGACTGCATCGGTTGCCACCAGGCCACTGTGGCGGCGGGTAGATACGTGAGCTATCTCCCGCTGCCCGGCGGCGACTGGAAAGGTGGCGTCGGGTATCCAGGGTCGACGCCCGCTGGCTCGCCGAACCAGTTCATCACGGTGACGGAAGTCAACCTGAACCGGTCCGGCACCCTGGTCACGAGCACGAGCTCGATCTCGGCGACGCTCTATAACACGATGCTTCACGTCTCCACGGCGCTGCCGCCTGAGCTCAACGCCGGACCCACCGAGACGCCCGATTACGACAAGTGCTGGCACTGTCACACCAATACGAACGGGATCGTCACCTCCTATGCGGACGGCAAGTACCACTCGTCGCTGAGCAACTATTCGGCGACTCACGGTGGGGTCATTACTCCTATCCCACAGCCGACCAGCCTGTGCACCGACTGCCACGTCCAGACGCGCCCGACGGGCATCGTGATGAAGGCGGGCTCCGATTTGCAGCCGATGGACCACAACGCAATGTTCGCCGCGCCGGTGAATATCGGCAACGTCTTGGTGACGGGCGTGGGCGGAATGGAGTGCGCGGCCTGCCACCACAACCCGGGCGCCAGCTGGGCGGACGGCCTTCCGGCGCAGTCGCCGCTGTTCCACGCGAACATCGGCGCGGCGGTGCCGCAGGACTGCACGAGCTGCCACTATCCCTTGATGGCGGATGCGCCCAGGTCCGACGTCTCGAGCGGCGTCAATTTCGCGATGAAGCACGCGTCGAGCCAGCTCATTTTCCAGAACTGCCAGGTCTGCCACGCCACCGCGCTCTCGAACGGCACCGCCACTCCAGTTGTCTCGACTCTGTGGCAGACGGGAGACTTCCACCCGAGCCTCGCGTTGCAGCCTTCGGCATGCCTCGATTGCCATGCGATCTCCGAGCCGGTGGCCTCCACTCAGAGCAGTGTCGCCTACAACTTGACCGTAGGAGGCACCTCGACCAACACGGCCCAGTGGATGAACCATCGCTCCGCCTCCGTGGCCGGCAAAGACTGCTTCCTTTGCCACGCGGGGGACGCGAACACTTCGGGGAGCGCCTGGAACAAGTCAGACTCCTTCCACGGAGCGGTATCGAGCCCGAGCAGCTGCCGGGAGTGCCATGGTCTCACCAACGGCGGCGGCTCCGTGGCGGGCACCAACAACAACCTGCCCGTGGGCCTCACCAACTCGTCCACACTGACCTCGGCAGCTGCCGACGCTGCGACCGGCATCCCTGCAGGCACCCTTGATCAGATCACGCACGCGGACATCAACGTCTCGAGCCACGACTGCAACTTCTGCCACACGCAAAAGGGCGTCTCGACAGTTGCCGGCGTGCAAGGCAGGGAATGGGCGCAGGCCGGGTTCCACGCGAACTTCACGTCTGCGAACCCACTGGTGATGAACGGCACGACGGGGCGCTGCAGCAACTGCCACATGAACATCAAACCCGGCGCGACGTTCACGGCTTTCGATCACAGCGCCTTCTCGGCCACGCCCGGAACCCAGGACTGCAACTCGTGCCACTCGTGGCCGGGGACTGCCACGGCGACTGCTGCCAACTGGCTTGGAGCTGCCGCAACTCCCGCGACCGTGACATTGACGAATTGGGGCTACGGTTCCCCGACTTCAAATACCGTTACCTTCGCGCATCCAAGCCCGAGCACTTATACGAGCTGTGCGCAATGCCACGCGGGCTCCGATTATTCGCACATCATCGATTTCAACCATGACGGGCTGACATCCAATGTGACCGTCAACGGCGTGGCCGCACCGCCCACCCTCAACCTGGGGACGAGCATTTACGATCCCTTGGCCAACCCCACGTTCTGTGTGGCTTGCCATAATACGGGTAGCCCTTGGGTCAGCAGAACTGGATTGTCCTCGACAATTATCGCAAATACGACCAGCGGCAGCACGATCGTGACCACCGCCTCCACCAGTGCTTTGACCCAGGGAATGACCATCAGCGGTAACGGGATTCCGAACACTACAACGACAACGATTACTTTTACAGCCAGCATCACGAGTGGCAGCGCCATAGTGACAATGGTCTCGCCCGCTACCATATCATTGCGTGCCGGAACGGCCATCTCGGGTATCGGTATACCGGCCGGCGATACTGTTCTTACATCGGTCAATAACGCGACCAGCTTTACATTGACGACACCGGCTACGGCCACGGCTACGGAGACATTGACGGCGATAATCATAAACCCGCTGACCGTCACGATCACGGCCATAACCAGCGCCACATCGTTTATTATCTCGACCGCGGCCAATGTGACGTATCCAACAGGAACCACTTTGAATGTCACCCATATGAGCATCAGACAGGTGTCCATCGGGCGCCACGGGGGCTCGACGAATGGTCAGGACTGCACCTCATGCCATTACGTCCGTGGGAGGGAACGTCTGACGCCGCCGACCCCTGGAGTTTTCGGGACCGGAACGATCAGCGGCAACTGAAGCTTACCGACTCGAGAAAGCGAGCTGGTAGCGCTTGATCTTGTTGTAGAGCGTGCCTTTCGAAACCCCGAGTGCGCCGGCAGCGCTGGCCACGTTTCCCTCGTACCGGAGCAGGGCCTGTTCGTAGGCTCGGCGCTCGACCTCTTCGAGCGGGAGAATCTCGCCGGGGGACGAGGTCTGGGCCCAGTCGCTTCTGCACGCGGCGCGGCGGCGGACCGGCTCGATCGAAGTCGACAAGCGCACGATCACGTTCTGATCCGGCGGCAGGAGACTGGCCTCGCCCTCGATGAGGTTGGCTAACTCACGCACGTTTCCGGGCCACTCGTACGCCTCGAGGTCAGCCATCACGGCCGGCGCCACATCGATCGGTGTGCGCCGCAGGCGATCCGCGTACTTGCGCAGGTAATGCTCGACGAGCAGGGGAACGTCTCCCCTCCGCTGCCTCAGCGGCGGGAGCCGCAGGTGCACCCCTCTCAGCCGGTGGAAGAGGTCGAGCCGGAAGGTACCAGCCGCGACCGCCTCCTTCAGATCGCGGTGACTGGTGGCGATCACGCGGGCGTGCAGCGGGATGTTCCGCGTGCTCCCCAGTCGCTGCACTACCCTTTCCTGGAGCACGCGGAGGAGCCTTGCTTGCATCTCTATCGGCATGTCGCCGATCTCGTCGAGGAGCAGTGTCCCGTGCCCGGCGACTTCGAACTTCCCTGCGTGCCCGCTGCTCCGCGCGCCGGTGAAGGCGCCTCCTTCGTACCCGAACAGCTCGCTCTCGAGCAGATCCCGCGGGATGGCGGCGACATTGATGCCCACGAAAGAGGGAGCGGTGTCGGGAGCACTATTGTGGATCGCCTGCGCGAACATCTCCTTGCCCGTGCCACTCTCGCCCGTGATGAGGATGGGCACGTCCGACTGCGAGGCCCTCCGTGCGATCTCCAGGGCTTCGAGGAACGCGGGAGCGTTGCCGATCAGGTCGTCGAAGCTGAAACGGGCGCCGGACTTGACGCGCGAGCGGGCCAACGGTTTCGCGCTGGAGACGTTGCGGAGGGTCGCCACGATGCCCCCATCGTAGGCTTGCGCCCGGATGACCAGTTCCGCATGAGTAGTCCGCACGACCTGCGCGAGTTGAGTTGGATCGTCCCCGACAAGCGTGAGGGCGAGTGGCGCGAGCCCCGGAATGTCGCGCAGGCGGCGACCGAGCGCGTGCTCGCGATTGACTCCGAGCACGTCGGCGGCGGCGTGGTTGATGGAGCGGACCACGCCCTTCCGGTCGAGGACCAGCACGCCATCGCGAAGCGCCGCCAGGGTAGCGGCGTCGCGGGCGGCAGCTTCGCGGACGGTGCGCGCCCGTGCGAGCGACGTGCGTGCCAGCGAGCCGTAGACGGTCAGCTGCTCCAGATCGCGCTCCGTCAGGGTGGTGCCCGGCGTCGCCCAGACGATCAGGACCAGGTTGCGCCCTGACTGGCCCAACGGAATCTGCATGCTGGAGCACGTCGTCGTCTCGACGCCTGCGCCGCTGCGGGAAAGCAGCTTGAGTGTGCCGTCAGATTCGACTTCCATCAGCTCCGCAGCCGTCGCGGAAGAGACCATCAGCGCAAGCCTGGGGATCGTCTCGATCAAGTCGTCGAGGCCGTCGAGGGAAGCAATCTCCCCGTTGACGGCGATCACCTCGCCGATCGCCTCGCACTCGACGGCCGAGGCCGCCAGCGCGCCGGCAAGCGATGCGGAGCGCATCGCGTGTGTCATCGCTCCCCCCCCCTCGAAGACCGGTGCGAAAGAGACCTTTCCTGCTGTAAAAAGTCAATCAGCCTTTCGTCTATCTACCATACGCCCGGCGTGGTTCCACCCCGGGATCGTGTAGCTTCGGCGCGGTCAGCGAGCGTCTGCGCGAAGTCGATGATGCGCTGGTCTGCTCGTCGCAACCCCTCCATCGTCGAAGATTTGAACTGTTCATTGGAAAGCCGGCAAATCGATTGAGTTTTCCAGCTAGTTGGCCCCGATGAGCCGTTCGTGAATTGCAAATCTTGAAATCTTCGCTCGGCGGATTTCGCAGTGATTACGGCCGCAACTGTTGGCATCCCAAGTGCAGGACGGACGTCTCATTGGTGAGGCTCGCGAGCGCGTTTGCGAGCATGACACGGCATCGTAGGGCTGCGCGGGGGGGCGCATCCATGCATCGTTTTCACCGTCCGTCAGGGGCTAGCGCAACGATCCGAACGCTCGTTCGTGCAAGGAGTGCACGCATCGGTGGTTGGGTCGCTGCGGCGGCACTCGGTATGTGGGCTCCCGGCGCGCTCGCCGCAGACGCCCCCGACCCCCACGCCCATCACCGCCACCACGCGGCACCGGAAGCAGCCCGCACGTCAGCCGCTTACACCGTCCCCGACGTCGAGCTGGTGCGCGACGACGGCAAGACGGTGCGCCTGAGCCAGGAACTCGATGACGGCCGGCCGGTGGTGCTGAGCTTCATCTTCACGAGCTGCACCACGGTATGCCCGATGATCAGTGCCACCCTGGCCCAGCTGCAGCGCAAGCTCGGCCCCGCGCGTGACCAGGTGCATCTGGTGTCGATCTCGATCGACCCCGAGTTCGACACGCCGGCGCGGCTGCGCGAGTACGCGCGCAAGCTCGGTGCAGGCCCCGAGTGGCAGCACTACAGCGGCACACTGGCCGCGAGCCAGGCTGCGCAGCGCGCCTTCGGAGTCTACCGCGGCGACAAGATGAACCACGCGCCGGCCACGCTGGTGCGCACCGCCCCTGGAGCGCTCTGGGTGCGCATCGACGGTTTCGCCACGGCCGACGAGTTGTTCGCCGAGCTGCACGCCATGCACGCCTCAAGGTAACCGCCGAGAACCGATATGTGCAGCCGACGATTCGATTGCGACAAGGTTGTTCGAGCGGGCGCGCCGGAGCCCGCGCATGGGAATGGAGGACTCGACATGGTCAGCATTCACCGCTTCGTTCGCCTGCTGCCCGCAATGGCCGTTCTGCTGTTCGCGTGGGGGGCAGTGGCGCAGAGCTTCCGCGTGCAGTGCCCGACGAGCACCGCGATCCATCCGCTGATCGGCGGGGCGCCGAATCCCAGCATCAAGTGCCAGCAGATCTCGGGCGGCGACGGCTTCGCGACGATGGGCGACGGCACGCAGACCTATCTGTTCGGCTTCGGGCCGCTGTCGGGCCTCGCCGATATCGTCAAGGGTTTGCCGGGCACGCAGCCGGCGTCGGGGTTCAACCTCGACAACAGCCCCAACCTACCCAATATCGGCGATCCACAACCTGGTTATGGCTTCAATGGCGCGGTCGGCCTCGTCCCTGACCCGGAATCGGATCCGGCTGGCCAGCTCACCGGCCACGTCGATCCGCGCCTGATCATGGATGTCGGCGTCATGAACGCCAACCAGCCGGCGCCGCTGTTTGCGATCGACGAGGATGACGAGTTTTTCCTCACGCTGACGAACGTCGGCCAGGTCATGCGCCCCGACCTGTTCGAGCAGCACACGGTGCACTTCCACGGCTACCCGAACGCATCCAGTTTCTACGACGGAGTGCCCGACGCCTCCATCGCCATCAACGTCGGCGGCAGCTTCACTTACTACTACCTGGCGCCCGAGGCAGGAACCTACTTCTGGCATTGCCACATCTCGCCGCCGGAGCACCTGCAGATGGGCATGGTGGGCCAGATCTACGTGCGGCCGCGCCAGAACCGGGTGACCGGAGACCTCGGCGTGGCGCTGAAGGCAGCGAACACGGTAGCGGCCTACGGCGGCACGACCGGAGTGACGTGCAACGACATCCTGTGCACGGGCCAGACTCCGTTGCCGGCAGGCGCCAATGCCACGACCGGCGCGACCGGCGTCAATGGCGGTGGCATGTACGCCTACAACGACGGTGACGGATCCACGCGTTTCGACGTCGAGTACCCGATCCAGATGATGGGCTTCGATCCGAACTTCCACTTCGTCGGCATGACCTTCAACCCGGAATCCTTCACCGACATGAAGGACAAGTACTTCATGCTCAGCGGGCGCAGCTACCCCGACACGATTTCCCCTGGCACGATGCAGACGCAGTCAACGGACGGCACCCTGCACTCCTCGCAGCCGCTGCCGACCATCATCAACATCCCGGCCGGTGGCAGGGCGCTGCTCAGGATCTCGGACCTCAGCGTCACGGAGTTCTCGACGCTCGCATCGCTCGGCATTCCGATGAAGGTCATCGGGATCAATGCGCGGCTGCTGCGTGATACGGCGGGTAACGACCTGAGCTATTACACGAACTCGATCACGCTTGGCGGCGGCGAGTCTCTCGACGTGATTCTCGACGCAAGCGGCACGAACCCTGACAGCACGCCGAAGTATCCGGCGGGAAGCAAGTTCTATCTGTACTCGCCTAATCTCGACCACCTGTCGAACGACGCCGAGAACTTCGGCGGCATGATGACCGAGGTCAACATCTGCGCTTCGTTCGACCCGACAACGAAGGTCTGGACTGGTTGCCCCAGCATCTAGGAGAGCAGACATGCGCGACACGAATACGAAAACCTTGGTCGGGCGCCTACTGCGAGGCGCTGCGGCTGCGTTTGTCTCGCTGCTCGCCGTCCCCGCGCAAGCGGGCGTGCCCGGCATCACTGGCCCGACTTTCAACCTCAGAGCCGGTCCGGCGTACATCAGTCAGCCGGATGGAGCGAGCATCTACTCCTGGGGCTACGGTTGCAGTCAATCGCCGGCGGGCTTTCTGCCGGTTGTGGGAATGCCTAATCAAAATTGCCCGGACATGCAGATCCCCGGCCCGACGCTGATCGTCCACCAGGGCGACATGGTGACGGTGAACCTCACCAACAACCTGCCGGCGGCCGCAGGCAATACCTCGATCCTGTTCCCGGGGTTTCAGGTAACGGCGAGTAGCGGGGTAGGAACCGCAGTCGGTGTGCTCGCACGGGAGGCCGTTAATGGTAGCACGGTAACTTACACTTTCACTGCCACAACACCCGGCACTCGCGCCTATTACAGCGGCACGCAGGGCGATCTGCAGATCGAGATGGGCCTGTACGGAGCGATCATTGTTTTGCCCAATACGGTTCCCCCCAATTGCTCGAGTACATTAAACGACCAAGCGAAGGCTGCCAATAGCGAATTGGACTTCCGACTCGCCAAGGCAGCCTACAGTCACGCCGCGACCTGCTACGACCGCGAGTACCTGTTCCAATTCTCGGAGATCGACCCGGCGATTCATCGCCAGGCAGAGGAGCAGAAGGGCGTGCCGTGCACGAACAATAGCGGCTGCATGGTCGTCGAGACCGAAGTCTACAAACCCGCCTATTACATGATCAATGGCCGTTCCATGCCGGACAACATGGACCCCCATTACGCAGTCCAGTATCCGCGCCAGCCGTACAACGGCAACCCGCACATGCATCCCGGTGAGCTGACGCTGTTGCGGATCATCGGGCAGGGACGTTGGCAGCATCCGTTCCACGAGCACGGCAACCACGTGCGCGTGCTGGCCCGCGACGGAAACCTGCTCCTCAGCGAGACGGACACGACGAAGCTTGCCGGGCCGTTGCTCTTCACGACAACCACGACGCCAGGCCAGGCGATGGACGGCATCTTCGTGTGGACAGGCAAGGGCCTGAACTGGGACGTCTTCGGACATACGAACGACCCCCTGAAGCCAACGGCGGCGGCAACGTGCACGCCCGACGCCAACGGCTATCACAACGATCCGACTGCGCCGAACTACTACGAGTGGTGCGGCGATCACAACAAGGCGCTGGAGTCGAAGCCCTTCGGCAATGTTGGCAGCGGTGGTCCCGTGACGCTGCCCGATCCGGGAATCGTGGCGAACGGGCCCTGGTACGGGGGCAGTCCCTATCTCGGTCCGAACGCAACCACGCGCGCTGTCGGCAGCACGCCGATCCCGCCGTCCGGCACCGTCGCGAACAGTCCGACGGACGAAGCGGGCTTCGCTTTCATGTGGCACTCTCATAACGAGCGCGAGATCACGACCAACAACATCTTTCCGGGCGGCATGCTGATGATGATGCTGGTCGACTCACGCGAATTCGTAATCAACGAATCGCTCTAGGATTAGGACCGGGGGAGAAAATGCGATCAAACATCTTGAATTCGTTCCCGATCAATTCGGGACTCGTGGCATCCCTTGTCCTCCTGACGGGCGGCATGGCGATGGCGCAGAGCGCCGTCACACTGACCGCGGGTCCGACGTCGGCGACCTTGCCCGACGGGCAGACGGTGCCGATGTGGGGCTATAGCTGCGGCGCGACGCCGACGAATGCCACGTGCACGGCCACGAACGGGGCCGCGCAGACGGGCGCCACCTGGCAGCCGCCCTTGATCACGGTCCCCAGCGGCCAGCCATTGACAATCACCCTGATCAACAACCTGACCTTTGCGACGACTGGGGCACCCAACAATATCCCGACCTCGCTCGTCATCGACGGCCAGCTCGGCGGCGGCTTGGGTACGAACAGGACGACGACGACCAGCCCCACTCACGCCCCACAGGGCACGACCTGGCCAGGCACATTGGGAACCACCAATCCGGGTGACCCGGTGTTCACCCCGGCTCCTCAGCCCGACCGCGTGCGCTCGTTTGCGACGGAAGTGCCGGCAGGAGCAACCACCGCGCTGACGTGGAGCAATCTCCGGCCCGGCACCTACCTCATCCACTCCGGCACCCATCCCTCGATCCAGCACCCGATGGGTCTTTATGGCGTGCTCGTGGTGACCGAACCGGACACTGCGACCATCCCGTCGGCGCACCAGGCGTACGGCACCACCTTCGACAAGGACGTCGCGCTGCTGCTGAGCGAAATCGACCCGGTGCAAAACAAGTCGGTCGACACCGCGGTGAGAACCTACGGCTTCAGCGCCACCAAGGTGTGGAACGGTCGGCCCGGCGAATGCGGCGACGTGCCGCCGTCCGCCACCGCTGACACGACGACGGCGAACACCTGCTATCCACCGGCGGTCAACTACACCCCGCTGTATTCCCTGATCAACGGCGTCTCGTTCGACCGCACCAAGCCGGGGGCTTCCGCACTGACCGTGCCAGCCGCCGCCGCGCAGGCGCGCGTTCTGCTGCGTTTCGTCAACGCGGGCCTGCGGATGCACGTACCCTCAGTCGTCGGCACCAGCATGACGCTGCTCGCGGAGGACGGCAACAAGCTCCCGGGCGCTGCGAAAGTGCAGAGCGAAGTATTCCTCGCGGCGGGCAAGACGTACGATGTCACGATCCAGCCGGCGCAGGTCGCCCCCGCCACCACTCCTGCAACCTACGCCCCTGCCACTTACGCGGTCTACGACCGCGCGCTCAGCCTGTCAATCGGCGGCCAGCGCGACGGCGGTATGCAGGCTTTCATCAACGTCGCCGGCGGCGCCCCGGCCGGAACGCCCAGCACGACCGCCAAGGCGAACCCCGATACCTATTACGTCGTCAACGGAATTCCGTTGGCCGTTTCCGACCCGGCCAAAGGCGTGATCGCCAATGACGTCGGCATTTACGGGGTCGCGGTTTCAGGCGCGGCGCCGGCGGGCCTCACGTTCAACGCCAACGGCACGTTCACGTACACAGGCGCGCCGACCACGTTCACCTATTGCGGAAACGGAGCAACCGTAGGGGACGCCTGCGCCACGGTCACGCTGGCCGATTGCGCTGTCTCGGGCACTTGCCTCGCCGCCGCGCCCGTCGCGGGCAACGTGGCATTCACCAGCAACATCGCGACGCGCTATGCGTCGTCCCCGCCCGGAGTCCTTGGCAGCAACGTGATCAATCCGAGCGGCCTTCCCCTGACTGCGCTCGCCTCGGGCGCCGCCGCCGGCGGCACCGTGACGCTGTACGACAACGGATCGTTCGTCGCGACGAAGACCGGCGCGGGAGTGGCTTGTCCTGCATTTGCCTCCGCGCCAGCCGGGGCGACCTGCGTGACCTTCGGCTACCAGGCCAGGAACTCGCAAGGAACGACGAGCGCGGCATCGACGCCAAACGCCGCCGTGGTCTTCTTGCCGGCGTCGAACGTGACGGTCAACGTGAGAGACGCGTTGAACGGTGTGTTGATCGCGGACTACCGCTGGATCATCGAGGAAGACCGGACGTTCTCGGTGGATCCCAAGTGCCAGATCAACTCGACCGACCCGAGCGTCCGGCCGAGCACCTGCCCGCCGCTGCCGGTGGAGAGCCTGGGCTACAGCTTCCACGTCTCCAGCATGCCGGTGGTGGCGCAGGGCTGCGTCGGCGCGACCTCGTGCGAGGGCGGGCAGACGGTGCAGGGCGCTCCGGCGACGTGCGACATCGGCAACGGCGCGTGCCGCGCGACGTCCGACCCCTCCGGCGTCGGCATCGTCGTCGATCCCGCCGCGGGCCAGAAGGTTGCGGTGAATCCGAACAGCGTCCACCTCGATCCCACGAAGCGCTACTACATCTCGATCCTGCCCGGCGACGGCGTGAACCCGACCATCGGCGGCGCGGGCGGCGCGATGCAGGTCAACCCGAATTGCGCCACCGATTGCGCCCTGCGGCAGTTCGACATCGCCAAGGACTGCGGGCCCTACAACCCGGGCGACCCGCGGTGGCAGCCGGGCAATCTCGGCGATGCCAACGGCAACAACACGGCCCTCTGCGGCCACGCCATGGGCGGCGCGTCGATCGCCGCCGGCCAGACGGCGCTCGAGATCCGGCTGCAGCAGACCCCGCTGCCGACGGCCAAGATCGCGGTATTGGTGTTCGAGGACGACTACCCGGTGAACGGCGAACAGGACGTCGGCGGCAGCCCCGGTACGACCCTCGCGCCCAACGAGCCCGGACTGGGCGGGTTCGAGCTCAAGCTCTTCGACCAGGCGGGGGCTCTCGGCGATTCGACCGGGCAGCTCACCTACGACCAGTTCAACGAGCCGGTGTCCAATTCCCTGGCGGGGACCATCGATCCCGTCACCGGATTGGATGCCTGTCCGATCACGAAGAGGACCGACGGACTGGTGGGGATGATCCCGACCTGCCCGAAGTTCGAGGCCGACGGCGTCACCTGGTCGCCGCTCGCCGGCCAGGCGGTCATCGCCAACCTCTATCCGGGCCTGTACGAAGTCGTGGCCACGCCCGCGGCCGACCGCATCGCCCGCGGCGAGGAGTGGCTGCAGACCAACACCCTGGACGGCACCAAGCCGCACGAGGCGTTCATCAAGCCCAACGAGCCAGCCTACTTCCAGGAATTCGGTCCGGGCGGCTACCACGTCGCCATCGGCTTCGCCAACCCGCAGATCATCAACAATCGGCGCCACAACAGCGCGGGTACGGGCATCTGCGACCCGGCGCCGGCGGGGGGCGGCCTCACCTGCAACGCCACCCTCAACGTGCAGGTCTCGAGCGCGCGCATGAGCCGCACGCCCGACCAGCGCATCTACAGCAGCAGCGGAGGACCGACGGATCCTGCGGCCTACGCTGCCTACGGCTTCACGCAGTGCTACCTGGCCCTGGGCGCTCCGGATGCCGCGGACTTCGCCTTCGGCAAGTGCGATCCGGACGGAAAGGTCACCTTTACGGATATTCCCAAGGGCGACTGGAAGCTCACCATCTTCGACCAATGGAACGAGATCATCGTCGACGGCCTGGTGCAGCCGGTCAGGGTCGACGGCGACACCGCGCCCAAGCTGTTCGCCGCCATGCAGTGGCGCTCGAACATCTATACCCGCACGTTCATCGACTCGAATGGCGACGGCGTCTCGCAGGCTGAGGAGCCCGGCCTCGCGCTGGTCAACACCAACATCCGCTATCGCGACGGCAGCATCGGCTTCTTCAACAACACGGATCTGAACGGGTACGCGGGCTTCAACGAAGTGTTCCCGTTCATGAACTGGCTGGTGGTCGAAACCTCCTCCACGCGCTTCAAGCCGACAGGGACGCACGTCGTCTATGACGCGGGCGGTCCCGCGGACGGCACGCCTGGCGGAGCGAGCTCCACCATCGCGGACCACCTCGCGAACACGATCGAGAGGGTGTCGCTCCCGCTCAACCAGCGGGTTCCCGGCGCGGTGTATTGCGCCGATGCCGACTGCACGAACGCGTCCATCGCGACCGGCGCGGGCAACGCGACCGGTACCTGCACCACCGACCCGACGACCGGCATCCAGACCTGCACGGGTCTTTCCACCGGCCGCATCGACCCCCCGCAAGCCTGGGGAAACACCGAGGGCTGGCAAGGCCTGCTCGGCCAGAACAGCTTCGTCGAATTCGGCGTCAAGTCCTTCGACTCCGGCGAGAACGGCGGCATCACCGGCCAGGTGATCTACGCCTCGACGCGTCCGTTCGACGATCCGACGCTCCTGCTGCAGTTGAGCTGGGAGCCGGGCGTGGCGCGCGTGAAGGTCAACCTGTACCAGAAGACTGTCGACCCCCAATACGGCACCGAGCGCCTGAAGCTGGTCGACACCACGACGACGGCGAGCTGGGACGACTGGGCGCAGGGCTTCCACCTTGCCGCCGACGGCGTGACGAAGATTCCCAACATGAACTGCCCCGGGCAGGACCCCACCAGCCCGTTCTTCGCGACATTGAAGGACAGCAAGCAGTGGCTCGACGCGGCGAGTCCGAAGACGTCGCTTCCGAACCATGCGCTGTTCAAGTGCTACGACGGCTGGTCGATGTTGAACCAGGTCCAGCCGGCGCCCTACGACGGGATGTACCGGTTCCCGAGCGTGACGGGAGTCAGCCCGACCACCGGCAAGCCAACCGGTTCCAATTGCGACCCCACGGTCTGCGTGGATAACCCGAGCGGCGACGGCACCAAGATGCTGCCGCCCGGCAAGTACGTGGTGGAGCTCATCGTCCCGGCAGGCTACGAGCTGGTGAAGGAAGAGGACAAGAACATCCTCCTCGGCGACGTCTACATCGCACCGGTGACGCAGCAGTTCGCCGGATTCGGCAACGTCTTCATCATGCCCGACCAGGCCGCGATCAATGCCTACTACAACAAGAACAGTCCCGGCGGCCTGAACCTGACCACCAACCTCGGCGCAGCGCCGCGCCACGAAGGCGACACGGGCAGCGTCGAGGCGTTCTGGCCGTGTGTGGGCCAGAAGCGCATCGTCCCCGACTTGAACAGCCTGTACCCGGGCGCCGGGCAGGCCGCGCCGTTCGCAGGTGCGTCGCGCAATCTGTGCGACCGCAAGGAAGTGATCCTGGACGACCAAGCCTCGGTGCTGGCCAAGTTCTACGTCTTCAGCTCCACGCATGTCGCCGGCCACTTCACCGGCACCATCACCAACGACTTCGCCTCTGAGTTCGACCCGTTCTCGCCGCAGTTCGGCGAGAAGTTCGGCCCGCCCAACCTGCCGGTCGCAATGCGCGACTTCAGCGGCAACGAGGTGTCTCGCACCTATTCTGACCAGTGGGGCCTCTTCAACGGTCTGTACTTCTCCACCTACGGCGTCAATCCGCCGAACCCGACCGGCTACGTGCCGCAGATGTCCCTCGCGTGCATGAACGACTCGGGTCCCATCCTCGATACGCGGGCCGGTTCGCCGACCTTGGGTCAGATGATCACCGATCCGGCCTACAACCCGGCGTACAGCAACTTCTGCTACGAGTGGCCGTTCATGCCGGGCACCACCTCCTACATGGACACGCCGGTCATTCCCACCATGGCGTTCGCGGATGGGTACAACCTGGCGGACTGCGAATACCCGGATGCGACTCCGGCGATCAAGAGCGTGCTCGGCGACACCTTCGGACCGAGCAGCGGCAGGGGACCGTGGGTGAGCACGTCGGGAGGCGGTCACACGCTGACCATCACCGCCCGGGGCGACAACGACGTGCAGAACCCGGCCTTCTCGGGACCGGGCGCAGCGACCGCGCCGTACAACCAGAAGACGGTCAAGCGGCACTACGGATTCGGCGGTACGGCGGGGACGGTCGCCCTGGTCGGCAGTGACGGCGTTTCCCGCCCGCTGACGGGCGTGTCGTGGAGCGACACGACGATCACCGGAACGGTACCCGCGAACGTGCCTCTGTGCAACGCGAACAACCCGTCCTACAGGGGCGCCAACGCCACCGCGCGTTGCGGCGAGCTGGTCATCACCGCCGCCAACGGCAAGAGGTCGATCGATACGGTCACCGTGACGATCGGCGGCACGACGCCGATCTACGTGACGCCGGCGAGCCTGAGCACCACGACCTTCGGCCAGACGTTCCCCAATCCGCTGCAGACCGCGATCGACGCCGCCAGTCCCGGCGCCATGATCATCCTCGGCCCGGGCGTGTATCGGGAGAATCTACTGATGTGGAAGCCGGTGCGACTGCAAGGCGTGGGCGCGGGTTCGGTCACGATCAATGCCGACGCTCATCCCGCGGGCAAGATGGATCCCTGGCGCCGGCAGGTCGTTTGCCTGTTCGGCCTGTCCCTGGCCGGCCGGCCCTTGATTACCGACGGCACGTTCCCTCCCGATCCGTACGATCCGTCCGGCACCTATACCTGCCCGGCAAGAATGCGGCTACGGGTCGACCGGCTTCCGGTCGAAGCGGTCGTCGGCTGGGACGTCGCCGGCAACGGCAACCTGGCGGAGCAGCTGCAGGAGCCCACCATCATGGGCGCCTATGAAGGAGCCGGCATCACGGTTCTCGGCCGCGGCATTCGGCTGCCGCCCGGCAGCACCGATTTCTGGGGCGCGGGAAACGAAGGCATCTTCCCAGCCGGGTACTCCTATCTCTCGACCAGCACCGCGGACTGCGCGTCGAGCACGACTCGCACGGACGGGTTCGACTACGGCACCAGCAACTTCCTCTGCAATCCGTCGCGCATCGACGGCCTGAGCGTGATCAACAGCTCGCAGGGCGGCGGCGCGATCTTCGCGCATGCCTGGAACCATAATCTGGAAGTCGCCAACACGCGCGTCTGGGGCAACCACGGCACGCTCACCGGCGGCATCACCATCGGCCAAGGCGAGTTCCCGGATGCATACATCGTCGGCGACGCCAACAACCCGCCCGTTGCCAACCAGCCTGCAGGCGGCCTGATCGACGGCCAGCAGGCCGGGTATGGGTTCAACAGGGGCGTGAAGGTCCACCACAACTCGGTCACGGACAACGCGTCCATCGGCGACGCCCTGTATTCGGGCACGCCGTCGGCCGCAGGTGGCGTCTCCTTCAGCGCGGGTGCCGACAACTACCAGTTCAACCACAACTGGGTGTGCGGCAACCTCTCCACGGGCGATGGCGGCGGTGTCGCGCACGTGGGCTACATCAACGACGGCAACATCTCGAACAATTTCATCCTGTACAACCAGAGCTCCGACGCGACGCTGCCGACCAACGGCGGAGGTCTCGTGATCATAGGGGGCGCGCCGGATCGCCAGACCACCTTGCCGGACGGGACCGTGGTCGAGTGCGGCACCACGACCGACGTGGACTGCCCGCCCGGGCTGTCGGCAGGCACGGGCCGCAATCTCGTGATCGACTCCAATCTCCTCATCGGCAACAGCGCCGAGAGCGGCAGTGGCGGCGGCATCCGCTTCCAGGGCGTCAATGGGCAGGAGGTGATCGCCTTCCCGACGATGCCGTTCTTCTGGCACGGCGTCAACGTCACCAACAACATCATCGCCAACAACGTCGCCGGCTGGGACGGCGGCGGCGTGTCGATGCAGGATGCGTTGAAGCTCAATTTCATCAACAACACGGTGGTCTCCAATGACACGACCGCTTCCGCGGGCGTGCTGTTCAAGACCATCGGCTCGGCGCTTGCGTCCTCGCCACCCCCGGGTTGCAACCCCGGGTCCGATCCCAACGCAAGTTGCTACGGGCCCAACGCGCCGGTGAACGACCAACCGGCGGGCCTGGTGACGATGCAGCACTCGCCGAACCTGATCGCCGCGTTGCCGCCGCCTGGGCCAGGCCTGGCCTCGGGCGTGAACTGCCCCATGATCGCCACGCTGATCGCCAACACCTACAGCGCGGTCGACGACGGCGATTGCCGCACGTACTCCAAGCCGGTGCTGCTGAACAACTTGTTCTGGCAGAACCGCGCGTTCCACATCCAGATCGTCGGACCCGGTTCGGGCTTGCAGTCGCAGCAGAACCTGGTCACGCTCACACCGACGTTGAACCAGACGGCGACGGGTCAGTGTGTGAGCGGGGCGACCTATTGGGATGTCGGCTTCCGCGGTGACACCTCGTCGACCAACCCGGCGAACATCTTCGGCGGGCCGGCAAACCCCACCCTCCGCCTGAACAACTCGATCCTCACCAGCTTCAGCGGCGGCCGTTACAGCGGCAACGGCAACCTGGCGCCGGGCACGTCGCCGGTCCGCAGCGTGATCTGCAACGGCTCGCGCCTGCCGCCCGAGAACGGCGGGCACGGCTACAATGCGCCGCCGGGACAGTCGGAGACCACGGGCCTCCACCAGGTGTTCACGGTGAACAACATCAGGCCGGACGCGACGGTCGACGAAGGCCAGAACTGGATCAACCTGCAATACGGTCCGCTGGCGCTGTTCAACGTCGCGGGGCAGGCCATGGTTGCCAACGGGCTGGCCGGTCCGACGCTCGGCGCCTACTCGATCCCCGGCAACTCGGCCGCGGTCAATGCCGGCAATCCGATGCCCTTCGTTGCGCCCGACCACGACTTCTTCGGTCAGGGCCGGGGGCCGGCGTCCGGCAACGGCAGGGTCGACATCGGCGCCGTCGAGTTCTCGACGCCCCTCGGCCCGGTTCCGGTGGTCACCCCGGCCTCGCTCGCGTTCGGCAGTGTCGTGGTGGGCCAGACCAGCCCGACGCAAAACCTGACCCTGACCAACAATGGCGGCGCAGCGTTCGTGATCAGCTCCATCCCGGTCACGCCGCCGTTCTCGCGGAACACGGGCGGGACGTTCCCGGCCGGCGCTCCCAACTGCGGTGTTGCGCTGCCGGCTGGCGCTTCGTGCACGATCAAGGTGCAGTACACCGCGCCGGCGCCGGCTGGAACCGTGTCGAGCGGGACGGTGACGATCAACGGAAACGCGGGCGTCACCAACTCCCCGGTTTCGCTGACGGGCAACTCCGTGGCAGCCACGGGTCTCGCAGCGGCGCCGTGACGGAGAGTCGATGTTTCCGAGGACGACCGCTCGCGGGCACCTCCCGCGAGCGGTCGTTTACAGGGACGAGATGAGCTTGCTGGCTGGAGCAAAATGCAGAGCGGGGATCGTCCGTGCGTTTCTGCGACTGGCCCTGGCCCTTTCCGCTGGTTGGCCGATTCCGGCGCATGCCGCTGCGGCTGAGGCAGGGTCGCAGGTTCAGGCAGTCAAGCGGCACACGCCACGCCACACGGTCAGGTCGGGCATCGAGGGTCGCGTCAAGATCCTCTCGAAAGGGCTCGGGCTCGACCCGAAGCAGCAAGCCGAGCTGCGGAAGGTACTGGAGGGCCAGCGCGACCAGGTCCAGCGAATCTGGAATGATCCGTCGTTGTCGGGACCTTATCGCGTAAGTGCCACGCAGGCGATCAGCGAGCGGACCGCCGATCAGATCCGGGCGCTTTTGAACGAGGAGCAGAAGAAGAAGTACAATCCGCCCAGGCAGCCGCATGATGCGGCCGCAAGCTCCGAGGCCGGCGTCGAGTACTGGATGAACCTGAGCCGAGCGAAGCAGGTAAAGGCAGACCCGCATGTCGATGTTCGGTGAGATGCTGCGCGAACAGCCGATGCTCCGAGCGGAGCTCGCTGCGGTGAGAAGGTGGGCCCGGGCGCTGCGCGCCTGCGCCGGCCGCATGGCGCTGGCAGGCCTGATCGCGGGTGGCATGCTGCTCGGGCCAGGGATGGCCGGAGCAGCGACGCAGAACGCAAAGCAGGGAGATTCGGCGGAGGCGCCGCCGTCCAGGAACGGGCCGAAGAAGGTCTCTCCCTATGCGATTCTGAACCGGCGGCGTCTGGAGGCGGCCGAGAAAGACCGTACGAAGAAAGGCGCTCCCGCCCAGTCGCGGCTGCATCCCGTGAGTGTACGGAAGCATTGAACGTACCCGATAACAGGGGGTACGATAACTGTGGGGGGAAGGATGCTCGCCAAATCAGGCAGCATGGCACGACTGCTCGCGGGGATGCTCGCGGGCGGCCTGTTTGCTTTGCCGGGGCTGGCCCACGCCGAGAAGGTGGAGCACGCCCCGCCTGGAAAGCCGGGATCGCCTGCCTCCGCAGCGACGGATCCGGCCCCGTCCCGGGCGCGCAAGACTTCGCCGTATCGGCCCGTGAAAGTGACGTACAAGGCGAAGAACTACTACGTGGCCGCCTGGGGCATCGACAAGCTGAAGGTGAGCCGCACCGCCTCCGGCAACCTCATCCGCTTCAGCTTCCGCATCACCGAACCGGCGCGGGCCGCGGCCCTGATTGACAGGAAGCTTACGCCTTACATGCTCGGACAAAGGAGCCGCGCATTACTGAGCATACCGGTCATGGAAAAAATCGGCCCGCTGCGCCAGAGCGGCGCAGCGAAGGCGGGGCAGGAGTACTGGATGACGTTTTCCAACAAGGGCGATCTGATCAAGCCTGGGGATCGCGTCAATGTGATGATCGGCCAGTTTCATGCAGACGGGCTGATGGTCGAGTGATCGGGCTCGCCGAGCCCAGACGAAGGGGATGGATATCATGAAACGGTTCGCTAACTTCGTATGTTGCCTGGCCTGCCTCGCGACCTTCTCCGCGCTTGCGGCCGGTCCCGCGCCGGCAGGCACCCTGACCGCGGCACAGATCGTGCGGAAGAACGTGGCCGCGCGCGGCGGGCTCGAGGCGTGGCGCGCGGTCAACAGTCTGGCCCTGTCCGGCGAGCTCGATGCGGGCGGCAAGGCTGACGCCAAGCTGCCGTTCGTGCTGAGCATGAAGCGGCCCCTCAAGAGACGCCTCGAGATCCGCTTTCAGGACCAGACGGCCGTGCAGGTCTACGACGGCGCGCGCGGCTGGAAGGTCAGGCCCTTCCTCGGGCGCGATGAGGTCGAGCCTTACACCGCTGCCGAGGCCAAGGCGGACGCGGCTTTGGCGGAACTCGACGGTCCACTGCTCGATTACGTCAAGAAGGGCACCAAGGTCGAGCTGGCCGGGACGGAAAAGGTGGAAGGCAGGAGAACGTACAAGCTCAAGCTGACGATGAAGGGAGGCGAGGTGCGCCACCTGTGGGTCGACGCCAAGAGCTTTCTCGAATCGAAGATCGACGGCGAGCCGCGCAAGCTGGACGGCAGGCCGCACAAGGTGGCCATCTTCTACCGCGATTACAGGACCGTGAACGGGCTCACCCTGCCGTACATGCTGGAAACCGCCGTCGCAGGAGTCAAGCAGACCCACAAGATCTACGTTCGGACCGTCACGGTGAATCCGAAGCTGGCGGACGCGCTGTTCGCGAAACCGCAGCTCCCGATGGCCCAGGCAGCCGGCCGCTAGGGGCTGCCAGCGATGAAACGCACCGCAGAGTGGGTACTCGCCGCCTGCTTCTTGATCCCGGCGCTCACCGAGGCGGGCGAGCGGAGCGTCGCGCCTGAGTTGAGCGCGACACAGATCATCGAGAAGAACGCCGCCGCCCGCGGCGGCGTGGACGCGTGGCGCAAGATCAAGACCATGGCCTGGGCCGGGCACGTAGAGAGCGCGGCTGCGCCAGCGCGCAATCTGCCGTTCCTGCTCGAGCAGAAACGTCCCAATAGCACGCGCTTCGAAATCATGGGGGCGAACCAGAGGTCGGTGCGCATCTTCGATGGCAGCGATGGTTGGAAAATGCTCCCGGACGGCAAGGGCCCGCCGCGGCTGCAGGAGTACACCGCAGACGAGGTGAGTTTCGCGCGCGACAGCCAGAGCATCGAAGGCCCGCTCATGGACGCCGCCGCCAGGGGTCTTGCCGTGACGCTGGGCAGCGTCGATGCGCTCGACGGCCGCAAGTCCTACCGGCTGGACTTCAGCCCGCGCCCGGGCACGATGCACCGCGTGTGGGTCGACGCCGAGACGTTCCTTGAGCTCAAGTACGAGCGCGAATTCCGGACCAGCGCGGGCCGGACGGTCCGGGTATCGGTGCTCTACGGCGACTACCACACGTTCGAGGGGCTGCAGATACCGGTCACGATCGAGACTGGAGCGGCGAGCGGTACGGCCGGGGACAAGCTCGTGATCGACAAGATCGCGCTCAATCCGCAGCTGGACGACGGGATGTTCGCCAAGCCGAACGTGCCGCTGGCGCGGCACCGGGGCGCTCAGGTCGACACGCGCGCGCCGACCTCGGCCCAGCAGGCGCGGCCGAGCGTCGCGCCTCGAGTTCCCGCGCCTTCGACCGCGCCGACCGCGGCGGGTGAGGAGCGAGGAACCGCACCGCAATGAGCGCCTGGCGGGTGACTCTGGCGGGTGCTTGCGTGTTTGCGGCGGCCGCCCCGGCTGCGGCTGCGCCCGCGGACGGTGTCGGGCGGTCGATCTACCTGCGCGGCGTACTGGGCTCGGGTGCGCCGCTCGAGGCGCGGCGAGAAGGCGCCGAGAAGGCGCGGGGTGTGGCCGCCGCCTGCGTCAACTGCCACCGGCGCAGCGGCTTTGGCGGCCGCGAAGGCCGCGCCGTCGTCCCGCCCATCACCGGCCGCTATCTGTACCGTCCGCTGCCCAAGGACGGCGGCGACCGCGACATCCCGTATGTCGAGGGCATGCGGGGCGAACGCGAGCCCTACACCGATGCGCTGCTGGCGCGGGCGATCCGCGAAGGCGTCGATTCGCAGGGCAAGGCGCTCAACTACCTGATGCCGAACTACGCGCTCGGCGACGCCGACATGGCCTCGCTCATCGCCTATCTGAAGGCGCTCGATCAACGACGCGTGCCCGGCGTCAACGAGACGACGCTGCACCTGGCCACCGTGATCACGCCGGATGCCGACCCGGTGAAGCGCGCCGGCATGCTCGATGTGATGCGGCAGTTCTTCTCCGACCGCAACATCCGCCAGATGGTGCCGCCGCCGCGCATGCAGGCGTCGGGCAAGACCGCCCTGGGCCGCTCGATGTTCATGGTCCATCGCCGCTGGCAGCTGCATGTGTGGGAGTTGACCGGCGCGGAGTCGAC
>Ga0137403_10002074_pt1 | contig 24765 bp, 20 predicted proteins | sample CZOMad2_1_16fung_FD_122057 | JGI IMG/M metagenome (GOLD analysis project Ga0137403, IMG submission 122057) | Vadose zone soil fungal communities from Angelo Coast Range Reserve, California, USA - CZOMad2_1_16fungal (Hybrid Assembly) | ecosystem: Environmental > Terrestrial > Soil > Vadose zone... | reverse complement strand
CCGCGCGATCGCCGCCCGGTAGAGCTCCGCCGCGGTGGTGGCCAGCTTCGAGTCCACGCCGGTCTCGCGGGCGAGACGCTCGAAGCCGGCGAGGTCCTTGGCCATGAGCCGGATCGCGAATCCGGCGTCGAAGGCGCCGTTGAGGATGAAGCGGGGAAACTTGGTCTCGGTGGCGTTCGACTTGCCGGAGGAGGCCTGGATGATCTCGACCGCGCGCGCGGGATCCACGCCGGCCTTGGCGGCCACCGCCACCGCTTCCGCCGTCATCACCAGCGCCACCGCCGAGCAGGTATTGTTGACCAGCTTGATCGCGTGCCCGGCGCCCACCGGACCCGCGTGGAAGATCTTGTCGCCCAGGGCGGCCAGCATCGGCCGCACCCGCTCCAGGAGCGCGGCCTCCCCGCCCACCATGATGGCGAGCGTGCCCGCCCGGGCTCCGCGCACGCCGCCCGAGACCGGCGCGTCGATGAGGGTGGCGCCGCGCGCCGACATCAGCGCGGCGATGGCGCGTGTCTCGGAGGGATCCGCGGAGGTCATCTCCACGAGCAGGCTTCCCGCCTGCAGCCCCTCGAGGAGGCCATCGTGGCCAGTGACGACCGCTCTTACCTCCCGCGACGATGGCACTATAGTCACCATGGTGCGGACCTGCGCGGCGAGCGCCGCCGGCGTGGGCGCCCACTTCGCGCCGCGCGTGAGGAGGGGCTCCGCCGCCGCCGGCGCCGCGTCGTGGACCACCAGCGGATAGCCATGATCCATCAGCCGTCCCGCCATCGGCCCGCCCATGTTGCCGAGCCCGATGAAGCCCACCGGCTCGCCCGCGCCGCTCCCGTATACTGTCGCCTCGATGCTCATCGGGCTTCTCCTTGTCGCGATCGCCGCGATCTCGTGGGGCACCACCGGCGCGACCATGACGCTCGCCGCCGGCGACGCAGGCGCGGGCCCCCTGCTCGTCGGCTGGGCGCGGCTGGCGGTGGCGGCGCCGTGCCTGCTCGCCACCGCCGCGCTCTTCCGCGCGCGTCCCCTCGTCGCGCCCGCGCGCGGTGACGGGCTCGCCCTCGCCGCCGCGGGCGCCGCCATGGCCGCCTACCAGGTCTGCTACTTCACGGCGGTGACGCTCGCCGGCGTCGCCGTCACCGCGCTCCTCGCCATCTGCTCCGCCCCGCTGATGATCGCGCTCCTCGCCGCGCTCTGGCTCGGCGAACGGCTCACCCGCGCGGTGGGCGTGTCGCTCGGCCTCGCCGTGTTGGGCACCGCTCTTCTGGTGATCGGCTCGCGCGGTCCCGGCGAGGCCGCGGGCCACTCCGGCCTGGGCGCGGTGCTCGCCCTCGGGGCCGGGTTATCTTACGCCGTCTACGCGGTGGGCACCAAGCGGCTCCTCGCGCGAGCGGCGCCGCTGCCCTTGGCCGCGGCCACCTTCACGCTCGCCGCGCTCCTGATCACGCCGGTGCTGCTGGCGGTGCCGTCGGTGCGCCGGCCCCTCGCGGAGGCGTGGCCGCTGCTCGTCTACCTCGGCGTCGGCCCCACCGCGCTCGCGTACATCCTGTTCACCGCCGGGCTCCGGCGCGTCCCCGCCACCACCGCGGGCGTGGTCTCGCTGCTGGAGCCGCTCACCGCCACCACGCTGGGCGTCATGGTATTCGGCGAATCGCTCGGGCCCGCAGGGATGGCCGGGGCCGCGCTCCTGCTCGCCGCGCTCCTCCTTCTGACCCGAGCGGGGCTAGCGCTCACCCGAGCGGGCTAACGCTCACCCGAGCGGGCTAGCGTCGGCCAGCGTACCGCGGCGCCTACCCGCCGAGCGACGGCGCGGACTGCATCGGCACCAGGAGACGGAACACGCGCACCGGCTCTTCCACGTGGCGGAGCCGGCGCTCGCCCCAGTCCTCGAGATTCATCTCTTCCCCGAGCCGCCCCGCGGTCTCGCTGCCCACCACCACCGCGTCGCCCTCGCTGAGCGCGGCCAGCCGCGCGGCGAGATTGGTCACCGCGCCGGAGGCGGTGTAGGTCCAGCGCGTCCCCGCGCTGCCCTCGATCTTGGTGGCGCCCACCCCGGCCGTGCCCGAGTTCACACCCACGTGGAGGCGGATGGGCTCGCTGAGCTCGGTGAGCTCGGCGTTGATCGCGTGCGCCCGCCGCAGCACGCCCTGCGCGGCGAGCACCGCCGCGCGGGCGTGATCGCGCGGGTCGGGCCCGCGGAAGATCACCATGAGCCCGTCGCCCGCCGTCTCGTTGACGTCACCCCCCCGCCCGAGGATCTCGTCGAGGAACGCGCCGAAGTAGCGCTCGACGAGCTCGTTGACGCGCGCCACGTCGAAGCGCTCGCTGAGCCGCGTGTAGCCGGCGATGTCCACGAAGAGCACGGTGACGTCCACCTCGCGCTTCTCGAACGCGGGCGCCTCCGGCGCCTCCTCGATCAGATCCTGGACGGTCCGCGGGACGAACTTGGCGAGGTTGGTCCGGATGGACTCCAGGATCTGGACGCGGCGGAGCGCGGACTGGAGCTCGGTGTGCGCGACCTCCAGCGCGGTGTAAGCGCGCGCGTTCTCCAGCGCCACCGCGCTCTGGTTGACGAGGTGGCGGGCGAGCCGCAGGTCCTCGGTGGTGTAGTCGGTCCCCGCGCGCTTCGGCCCTAGCGCGAGCATGCCGCGGACACTGCCCCGGAACATCACCGGCACCACCAGGGTGGCGCCCATGGCGTCCAGGCTGGCGAGCGCCGTCTCGCTCAGCCCGGAGAACTCGGGATCCGCCGCGAGCCGCTCGCGCGTGAGGGGAATGGGGCGCCGCCCGAGGAGTCGCGCGAGCGGGCCGTCGGCGGGAACGGCCAGGTAAGAGGCGCTGTCCGCGCCCATCGGCCGGTAGACGTTCCGGTCCGCGTCGAGGAGCAGCAGCGCGTGGCCGTGCGGATGGAGCAGGCGGTCGGCCGTCTCCGTGATGAGGAGGACGATGCGGTTGAGGTCGAGAAGGGTGGTCATGGTGTCGGCCACCTGCTCCATGGTCCGCCCGATATCCAGCCGCTCCCGGAAGAAGAGGCGGTCCACCAGTCCCTGGGTGCGCTGGTACACCGGATTGAGGAACAACACCACCGCGAGCGCCACCACCACCGCGGGAAGGATCAGCGATTCACCCATGCCGAGCCGCGCGAAGCTCACGTTCACCAGGGTGATGGCGCCCGCGTAGGCCACCACCACGAGGCCGGTGACGGCGGCGTACACGGTACCCGTCCGGATCGCCGCGCGCAGGTCGAAGAGGTCGTAGCGCACCATCCCGTACGCGACCGCGGCGGGGAAGAGGACGTTGAGCCGCCAGATCTGCTCGAGATACGGCACCACCGCCCCCGTCACCGCTTCCGCGGCGGTGCCGAGCACGGGCAGGAGGGGACCGGCCACGAAGCCGGCGGTGAGCACCTTGGCGCGCTGCCGGATCAGCGGCGTCGCGCCCCACCACGCCGACTGCACGAGGCTCCCGACCAGGACCATGAAGGCGAGGGCCCAGTAGCTGGCGGCGACGGCCGGCACCAGATACGTCCAGGCCGGGGGCATCCGCGACATCGGCAGCTGGATGGCCAGCGCGAGCACGGCCGAGGCCAGGTAGGCGATCCACAGGAACCAGGGCCGGCGGAACAGGACGGGCCGCGGCCGCGGGAATCGGAGCGCGATGTGGAGGTAGGCGGCCGGCGCGAAGGCCCACGCGGTGAGGAAGAGCGCGCTGAAGCGATAGGCCGTCCACGAGTCGGGGAAGAGCGCGGCGGTGCAGAACCACGTGAGCGAGAAGAAGAGGAAGACGCGCGTCTCCGGCACGCCCGGCCTCAGCGCCAGCACCACCGCGGCGAGGCCGAGATAGAGGAGGGAGGGAAGGAGCCCGTCGGTCAGGTACTGCTTGAAGTCCCTCAGGCCGATCGCGCGGCTGGGGATGTCCGCCTCCAGGAGGGTCCCCCGCCGGCTCACCAGATAGTGGAAGCGGGTCCCGAGGGGATGGCGGCGAACCTCCGCCTGGACCTCGTGACCCCTCGTGACGAGCTGGCCGTTGACGGCGCGGATGAGGTCGAAGGGCAGGAGCCCGCCCTTCTCGACTCCGCCGGGAGCCACGAGGAGCTGATTCATCACCGCGAAGCCTGGGTAGGTGGTGCCCACCCGGCCGCGCGCGTCCATCGTAGCCACCACGCTCACGGCGAGCGCCAGCCCGATGAGGGTCCAGCAGACGATGCGCTCGCGCAGTGCGGGGCTCCCTCCGGCTGGCGGCTAGCCCGCGCGCTCCACCACGCGCGACACCGCGCGGCTGAAGGTGCAGTTGGGTACCACCGCGGAGTGCTTGCCCGGCCCGCCCGCCACCATGACCAGCACGTCGTCCGCCGAGGGGACCCGCGGGAGAAGGACCGACTCGTCGGTGACCTTCTGCATCCAGAGCGGCCAGTCGTGAATGCCGTACATGCCGCCGAGCTTCAGCTGGCTCAGCGGCAGCCGCGCATGCTCGAAGACGAAGCGCTGGACGTCGGCGCGCGTGAAGCCGTCGGCGGCGATGGTGGCGGCATGCTCGGGGCCCAGCACCACCAAGAGCTGGGCCTGCGACATGTACCAGCCCACGTTCGACCCGAGCGACGTGGCCACCGACGCCACGTTATTGAGGATGCCGGCGGCGGTGGTCCCGACGTGATCGTTCACGTTGTGGGGCGGCTCGCCCCCGTACATGGTGACCACGCTCTGCTCCGCCGGGAACCCGAGCGCCACGTGCAGCGGCTCCCAGGGGCTGCCGTCCTCGATCTCGCCGATCGCGAAGGAATACTTCGCGGGGCTGCCCTGGGTGGCCATGTCATGCCGCCCCGGCCATCCTCCGCCCACGTTCATGAGGACGAGACGGATGGTGCGGCCGATGGTGGCATTCGCGCGGAAGCCGGGCCCGAAGAGGCCGGAGCCCGAGTGCATGCCGATCCGGCGCGCGAGGGGCCCGCTCGCGATGAGCAGCGGCGCCACCGGATGCGTGGTCGCCTGCACGCCGTAGAGGTTGAAGGCGGGATCGAGCAGGGCCTGCGCGGCGGCCACGATGAAGGGGAAGTAGGACGGCTCGCACCCCGCCATCACCGCGTTGACGGCGAGCTTCTCGAGCGTGCACTCGCGCCAGAGCGGCGGCATGAGCCCCAGCGAGCGGGTGGGGTCGGCCTTGACCTCGGCCAGCATCGCGGCCACCCGCTCCGGGGTGGGCGGCACGATGGGCAATCCATCGCACCAGCCGCGCCTGACGAATTCCTCGTAGACTTCCTCCTCGGGGAGCTCGAGCTCCCGCGGGCTGGCCGCGGGCGCGCTCACGGCTGGCCCAGGAGGCTGGCCAGCTGCTCGACGGCCTGCGCGGCGCGGCGGCTCACGCCCTCCGGCTTCTCACCGCCGAGCGGATGCTGGACCACGAGCAGCGGCAGGGCGGTGGCGCCCAGGGCCGCCATCTCGGAGAGCGCGAGCTTCTGGAACACCGTGGTCGAGATGAGAGCGGCGGGCGTGCCCGCCCTCGCCACTTCCAGCGTGTCGTGGAGACTCCACGACGTGCAGGAACCTCAGTCGGCGGAGCCGGCGAAGACGACGTCGCACTCCTTCGCCAGCGCCTCCACGATCTCGCGCGCGGCGGGGGTGGCGGCGTTGGCCTTCTGCCGGTGCACCACGCGGGCGACGCCCCAGCGCGCGACCATGAGCTCGCCCATCTCGAGCACCAGCCGGTCGAAGTTGTGCTTCTTGTTGTCGAGGAATCCCACCGTGAGCCCGCGGAAGGATTGCGGCAGGGACGGCACCGCGTGGGTGGCCGCGCGCGCCTCGCCCTGCGGACTCAATACCCGGATCGTGGTCATGGAAGTCTCCCCGTTGGCGTTTGTGTAGTTGAATATACCCCAACGATGCTCGTGATGGCGCTGGACGTCGGCACCAGCTCGGCACGCGCGGCCTGCTTCGACGCCGCCGCGCGCCCTCTGCCCGGCGCCGAGGGGCGCGTGTCCTTCGCGCCACGCACCGCGCCCGACGGCACCGTCGAGTTCGACGCCGATGCCCTCGTGGGCGCGGTGGCCTCCGCGGTGGACGGCTGCCTGGCCGGCGCGGGCGCGCGCGCCGCCGAGATCGCGGGCGTGGGCGCCTCCGTGTTCTGGCACAGCCTGCTTGCCCTCGACGGAGAGCGCCGTCCCCTCACGCCGCTGCTCACCTGGGCCGACACGCGGAGCGCGGCGGCCGCGTCGGCCCTGCGCGCCCGGCTCGACGGACGCGCCACCCACGCGCGCACCGGCGCCCCGCTGCACGCGGCGTTCTATCCCGCGCGCCTGGCCTGGCTCCGCGCGAGCCGGCCCGACGTCTTCGCGCGTACGGCCACCTGGTGCGGCTTCGCCGAGTATCTCCTCGCGCGGCTCACCGGCACGCTCCAGGTGAGCATCTCGATGGCATCGGGCACCGGGCTCCTCGACCAGGAGGCGCTGGCGTGGGACGCGCCCCTGCTGGCCGAGTCCGCGATCGGGCCCGACCGGCTCCCCGCCATCGCCGACACCCCCGCGCGCGGGCTCGCGGGCGAGTGGGCCGCGCGCTGGCCCGCGCTGGCCAGGGTGCCGTGGCTCCCCGGTTGGGGCGACGGCGGCTGCTCGAACCTGGGCTCGGACTGCGCGGGGCCCGAGCGCATCGCACTGAACGTCGGCACGTCCGCCGCCCTGCGCCTTGTCCTGCCAAAAGTCGCGGCCGTGCCGAACGGCCTCTGGCGCTATCAGATCGATGCCGCTCGCTCGCTCGTGGGCGGCGCCACATCGGAGGGCGGCAATGTACTCGCCTGGTGCCGGGATCGGCTGGCCCTGCCCGGAGAGACCGCCCTCGAGGAGGCGCTGGCGCAGCGGGCGCCCGACTCACACGGCCTCACCGCGCTGCCCTTCCTGGCCGGCGAGCGAAGCCCGGGCTGGCGCGACGACGCGCGCGCGGCCATTGCCGGCCTCTCGCTGGCCACGGACGCAGTCGACGTGACGGCCGCCTTGCTCGAGGCGGTGGCCCTGCGCCTGTCCTTGGTGTACGAACGTCTGGCGCCGCTCGCCGCTGCGGAGCACGAGGTGATCGCCTCGGGCGGCGCCTTGCTGCACTCGCCCGCCTGGACGCGAATGCTTGCCGACGCCTTCGGCCGGCCCTTGACGCTGTCCGCCGAGGCGGAGGCCTCGAGCCGCGGCGCCGCCCTCCGGACTCTGGCCGCGATTGGGGCACCGGTCCCGCCTCCAGCCTCGCGCGGCCGCGCCATCACCCCGGACCTCCGACGGCACGCGGCCTTTCGGGCGGCCCGGGAACGGCAGCAGCGCCTCTACGACAACGTTGTGGGGCCTCCACTCTCCTGAGAGAATGGGTCCCAGCGGAGATATGGTGAATCCATGCGCATAGCGCTCGGCTGCGACCATGCCGGCTTCACCCTCAAGGGCCCCATCACCGCGGCCCTCGAGGGCGACGGGCACGACATCCTCGACCTCGGCACCTTCTCCACCGATCCGGTGGACTATCCGGACTTCGCGCGCGCCGTCGGCCAGGCGGTGCTGCGCGGCTTCGTGGACGCGGGAATCCTCGTCTGCGGCAGCGGCGTGGGTGCCTCCATCGCGGCCAACAAGATCCGTGGCATCCGCGCCGCGCTCTGTCACGATCTCTTCACGGCGCGGCAGAGCCGCGAGGACGATGATGCCAACGTGCTCTGCCTCGGAGCCCGGGTGCTGGACGAGTCCACCGCGGTCGAGGTGACGCGCGGGTGGCTCGAGGCGCGCTTCTCCGGCGAGGAGCGGCATACCCGGCGCGTGGCCAAGATCGTCCAGCTCGAGGGCGGCCTGCCCGCTCCCGAGAAGGGACTGCCCGCGCCGCCGCGGCCGGCGACCGCCCCGCCACCACCGCGACCATCGACACCGGCGCCCGCGCCGGCCCCGGCGCCGCGTGTGCCGGAGGCGAAGGCGCCGTCAGCTCCGCCCGCGGCCGCGCGCCCGGCGATGCCCGCGCCGGCTCCGGCCGCCGCGCCCGTGACCACGGCGGCGCCCGCGGCCCCACCGCGCCCCGCCCCGGCGCCGCCCGCGCGGTCCGCGCTTCCGCCCATACCGCCGCGGCCCCGCGTGGAAGAGCGAGGGCCACGCCCCGCCGATCCGCTTGCCGCCGCCGCCGCGGAGCTGATTCGCCAGGCCACCGGCGGCAGGGACGACGACGACGAGCCCGCCCGCCGCGAGGGCGTGATCTCCCTCGACGACGATGCGCTCCAGCCCATGGTGCGGCCCACGGAAACGACGCGGTCTCGCGGCCGCCCGGTCGAGCCACCGGCGCGGGCCACGGGGGGCAAGCCGAAGGAGCCGCCGAGCGCGAGCGCCGAGACCGGCCGGGGCGCCGCGTCCGCCGAGCCCCCGCGCGCGTCCAAGAGTCCCGAGCCCGCGCCGGCCCCCCCCGCGGTAGCGCTCCCCCCGAATGCCCTCCGGCATCCGGCCGTGGGCACCGCGCTCGAGACGCTCGAGCAGCGGGACTTCGCGGGCCGCCTCTGGACCAAGGACGCGACGCTCTGGTCGGGCGACGCGGAGGAGATCCGCAATCGTCTCGGCTGGCTCACCGCGCCCACCATCATGCGCGAGGCGGCCGAGGATCTCCGGGGCTTCGCGAACGAGATCCGGCGGCTCCAGCACACGCACGTGGCCTTGCTGGGGATGGGCGGCTCGTCTCTCGCGCCCGAGGTCTTCAACTTCACCTTCGGCTCCAAGATGGGCTTCCCCGATCTCCTCGTGCTCGACTCCACCGACCCCGGCGCGGTGAAGCGCGCGCTCGAGCGGATGAATCTCCCCAAGACGCTGTTCGTCGTCGCCACCAAGTCCGGCACCACGCTCGAGACCACCTCGCTCTACGCGTTCTTCCGCGCCCAGGTCGAAAGCGGACGGCCCCCCAAGCCCGGCATGCAGTTCGTGGCCATCACCGATCCGGGGACGCCGCTGGAAAAGCTCGCGGCGGAGGGCGGGTTTCGACGCACCTTCCTCAACCCCGCCACCATCGGCGGGCGCTACTCCGCGCTCTCCTTCTTCGGGCTGGTTCCGGCGGCGCTCATCGGCGTGGACGTGAAGAGCCTCCTCGAGCGCGCCGAGAACATGCTGGGCGCGTGCGGCGGCGAGGTGCCCACGCCCGAGAATCCCGGCCTCCGGCTCGGCGCGGCGCTGGCGGCCTTCGCCGGCGCCGGCCGCGACAAGGTCACCCTCGTCTTCTCGGACAAGCTCCGCTCGCTCGGATCGTGGATCGAGCAGCTCCTCGCCGAGTCATTGGGCAAGGACGGCAAGGGGCTGGTGCCGGTGGACGCGGAGCCGCTGGGGGCGCCCGCGGTGTATGGGGATGACCGGCTCTTCGTGGCCGTCCTCCTCAAGGGCGACAGCGCGCACGACGCCGCGCTGAGCACGCTCGCCGCCGCCGGTCACCCGGTGATACGCCTCGAGCTCAACGACGTCCTCGAGCTCGGCGGCGAGTTCGTCCGCTGGGAGATCGCCACTGCCGCGACGGGGGCGCTGTTCGAGGTCAATCCCTTCAACGAGCCCGATGTCGCCTCGGCCAAGGAGAAGACCGGTGAGCTGCTGGCACGCTGGCAGAAGACGCACCGGCTCCCCGAGTGGAAGGTAGTGGCCGAGGAAGGCGCGCTCGCGCTCATGACCGGCCGCGAGGACAAGCCCGACTCCTTCTCGGAGGGACTGGCCGCCCATTTCACCCAGGCGCAACCCGGGGACTACCTCGCCATCCAGGCCTATCTCACGCCGACCAAGGACGCCTGGGAGCGCCTGACGGAGATCCGCGTCCTCCTGCGCGACCGGTTCCACGTCGCCACCACGGTGGCGTATGGTCCGCGCTATCTGCACTCCACCGGCCAGCTCCACAAGGGCGGGAAGCCGAACGGACTCTTTCTCCAGCTCACCGGCGACGACGCGGAAGAGATCGTCATCCCGGGCGCCGGGTACAGCTTCGGGACACTGAAGGCCGCCCAGGCCCTGGGCGATCTCCAGGCCCTGTCCGAGGCCGGCCGGCGGGTGGCGCGGGTTCACCTCAAGGGCACATCGGCGGCCGCGCTCGAGAAGCTCGTCGAGGCAGTGCGCGCGGTGACGCGGAAGGGATGACGTGGCCGACGAATCCTGCGTGATGGTGATCTTCGGCGCTTCGGGCGATCTCACCAAGCGCAAGCTCGTGCCCGCCCTGTGGTCGCTGTTCCAGGGCCGGGTGCTGCCCGAGCCCTTCGCGGTGATCGGGGTCTCGCGGACCGAGATGAGCAACGAGGTCTTCCGCGCCAACATGCGCCAGGCCATCACCGACTTCGCGCGGGTCCAGCCTCCGTCGCAGCGGGTGTGGGATCGGTTCGCCCAGGCGCTCTTCTACTACACCGCCGATCCCGCCGATCCGACCATCTATCCCGGCCTCGGCGACTTCATCAAGCGGGTGGAGCGGGAGCGCGGCGCCAGCGGGAACCGGCTCTTCTATCTCTCCACCCCGCCCTCGCTGTATCCGCATATCGTGAACCGGCTCGGGGAGGCAGGATTCCAGCGCGGCGCCGAAGGGACCGATGCCTGGGTGCGCATCGTCATCGAGAAGCCGTTCGGGCGCGACCTTGCCTCCTCGCGGGCCCTCAATCACGTGGTCAACGGGGTCTTCAGCGAGGATCAGGTCTACCGGATCGATCACTACCTTGGCAAGGAGACGGTCCAGAACATCCTCGTCTTCCGGTTCGCCAACGGCATCTTCGAGCCTCTGTGGAATCGCAATCAGGTGGACCACGTGCAGATCACGGTGGGCGAGACCCTGGGCGTGGAGGGCCGCGGTGCGTACTACGAGGAGGCGGGCGCCCTGCGCGACATGATTCAGAACCACATCCTGCAGCTCCTCTGCCTGGTGGCCATGGAGCCGCCCGTCACCTTCGACGCCGATCCCGTGCGCGACGAGAAGACCAAGGTGATGCGGGCGCTGCGACCGATCCCACCCGGCGAGGTGGACTCGGTGGCGGTACGCGGCCAGTACGGCCCGGGCTTCGTCGAGGGCCAGCGCGTGCCCGGCTACCGGGAGGAGAAGGGCGTCTCGGCGGAGTCCATCACCGAGACCTATGCCGCGCTCAAGCTGGGCGTGGACAACTGGCGCTGGGCGGGGGTGCCGTTCTACCTCCGCACCGGCAAGCGCCTCCCCAAGCGCGCCAGCGAGATCGCGGTGCAGTTCCGCCGCACGCCCCACCTGGTCTTCCGGCGCAATCCGGAGACTCCCGCCGAGCCGAATCGGCTCATCCTGCGCATCCAGCCCGACGAGGGGATCTCGCTGCAGTTCGGAGCCAAGCTGCCGGGCTCCGAGCCGCGCATCAAGCTGGTGGACATGGACTTCGACTATCACACGGCGTTCGGGGCCGAGCCGCCCGAGGCGTACGAGCGCCTGCTGTTGGACGCGATGAAGGGCGACGCGACGCTGTTCGCTCGCGGCGACTGGGTGGACCTTTCCTGGGAGCTGCTGGAGCCGGTGCTGCAGGCCTGGGGGAAGGGGGACCCGCGAAAGTTTCCCAACTACGAGGCCGGCACCTGGGGCCCCGCCGAAGCCGACACGCTGCTCGAGCGCGAGGGCCGGACCTGGAGGCGCCCGTAGTCTCGCTCGGCCAACTGGCTCCTCACCCTGCCCGCTCCCCCGCGACGGGGGGAGAGGGAGGGCGAGAGGAGGCCCGACCCGGCTAGCGGGTCGCGGGAACGGGAGTGGCGCCGGGAGCCGGCGCGAACTGCGCCGAGCCGCTCACGACCTTGGTCGCGGAGAGCTCCACCCACGTGTAGTAGATGCCCTCGTAGATCAATATCTGGAGCGAGTTGCCCGTCTTCTCGTATATCTGCGTGGTACCCTTGCTCGACGCGGTGGTCGACGAGAGATGCCGCCACCCATTGGCCTCCAGAGTGGTCCGGAACGCGGCGCCGAGACTCTCCGGCTCCAGTCGCCCCTTGTAGAAGAGCCGGGCGGCCTTGACCGAGGGCGACTCGATGATGGTGGACTTGTCCATGTCCACCGTCAGGCCCTTGGGAACCGGGATGTCCTCGAACTCGCTTCGCTGCGGTCGCGACGGAGACGACGCGCAGGCCGAGAGGGTCAGCATGATCACCGAAACGATGAGCGCACGACGCATGGGTGGCACCTCCTCGCGGTCATCGTACAGGCGGTGGGGGCCGGCGACCAAGTTTTTGAGGCGGCTTCTCGTGGTCGGCCTGCTCGCGGGCTGCGCGTCCACCGCGATCCCCTCCGAGATCGAGGAGCGAACACTCCGGGACCAGTCCGCCGGAGAGGAGGAACGGCTCCTCAAGACGGGAAGGATCCATGACGAGCCCCCGCTGGACGAGTATCTCGCCGGCCTGACGACCAGCCTCATGGCGGCGGAGGATGCCACCCCCATCCGCGTGACCGTGCTCCGCGACGCCGCGCCGAACGCGTTCGTGCTCCCCACCGGTCGGCTCTTCATCCACACCGGGCTCTTGGCGCGACTGGACAATGAAGCCCAGCTCGCCGCGATCCTGGGGCGAGAGACCGTGCACCTGACCCGTCGGCACGCCCTTCGTGCCGGCCGGGACGCCCCGGAGGCGTCCCTTCCACCCGCCGCGACCCTGCTCCTGGCTCAGGGCCTGCCCCTCACCTATACCGCCGCCGTCGCCGGCTATGGCCGCGACCTCGAGCGCGAGGCGGACGCCGAAGGCCTGGCCCGCATGGTGCGCGCGGGCTACGATCCGCGCGAGGCTCCCCGCGCCTTCGAGCGGCTCCGCGAGGAATCGGGCGCCCCGAGCCGCCTCGAGGGCTTCTACTACCTCGGCAATCGCGCCCGGCTCGACGAGCGGCTCGCCGGCACGCGTGAGTGGCTCCGGGCGAGATCCCCGGACGCTTCGTTCGAGGCGCTGACGAAGGGCAGCGCGGAATTCGCGCTCCGCACGCGGCTGGCGCTGCGGGAGAACGCCGCGCTCGAGGTCCGGGCCGGCCGCTTCGGGCTCGGTCGGAGCCAGCTCGACCGCGTGCTCGCACTGACGCCCGGGGACCCGGTGGTCTACCTCTACTACGGCGACCTCCATCGGCTCGAGGCGCAGCGGGCCCGACGGCCCGAGGACCGGCCACCGCTGGTCCAGCAGGCGCGCGCCGCATATGAGCGGGCCATCGCGCTGGACCCCGCCTTTCCGGACCCGCTCCGCCAGCTCGGCTATCTGTACTACCAGACCCGGGACAATGCCCGGGCGCGCGAAGCCTTCGAGCGATACCTGGCGCTCAAGCCCGATGCCCCCGACGCCCGGCGGGTGAAGGAGTACCTGATCGAGCTCGAGCGATGAGACGTCGCCGGCTGCTCGGGATCGTCGCGGTGGTGCTGCTCCTTGCCGTCACGGGCTGGGCGCTCCACGCGCCCGTGCTCCGGGCGGTGGCGCACGCCCTGGTCGTGGAGGACGCGCTCGCCGATGCCGACGCCCTCGTGGTGGTGGCGGGCGGCGCGCCGTTCCGGGAGCGCGCGGTGGCCGATCTCTTCAAGCAGGGGTGGGCCCCCCGCGTCATCGTGTCCCGCCCCGTGAATCCCGCGCCCGTGGCGGCGCTCGTGGAGATGGGCGTGCGGCCTCTGGACCTCCAGGGCGAGTCGCGTGCCGCGCTCCTTCACTTCGGGGTCCCCGCCGCCGCCCTGGTGACCATCGACCGGACGGCGCAGGTCACCGAGGATGAGCTCGCCCTGGTGCGGCAGGAAGCCCGCTCGCGCGGCTGGCGCCGACTCATCCTCGTGAGCTCGCCGGAGCATACGCGCCGGGTAAAAACGATCTGGTACCGGCGTGGAACGAACGGGGTCGAGGCCATCGTGCGGGCCACTCCCTATGGGCACTTCCCCCGGGACGGCTGGTGGCGGGAGCGGCGGATGGCCGAGCGGGTGCTCCACGAGTATCTGGGACTGTCCGCGCTCTATCTCGGCGTCTCCGGCTGGATGCGGTAACCGTTCGACGCGCCTGCTTTTTCTTTTCCAACCGGTCAACCGTCCTACCCCGTCATTCGTCAATGTAAGCAAGACGGCCGGCTGTCTCGTCCAACGAGCGTGGACCCGGCCCAGGGGTACGAGGACGCCGTCTGTTGCCACTCCGGTCGCTTGCGGCGTCTGTGCCAGCTGCTTCTCGGCGATAGTCAGGAAGCGGAGGAGGTCGTGCAGGAAGTGTTCGTCAAGGCACTCGAATCCGAGCGACGCCAGGGTCCGCCGGTGGACTGGGGCCCCTGGCTCACCCGCATCGCGGTGAATACCTGCCGCGACCGCCGGCGGGCGGGCTGGTGGCAGCGCTTCCGGCGCTGGAGCGACCAGGTCGAGCAGGTACCCATCATCGACCGGGGGTTGACCCCGGAGGACGCCGCGATCAGCAGCGAGACGCGGCGCCGGATCTGGCTGGCCTTCCGGTCGCTGCCGGATCGGCAGCGGGAGGTGTTCGTGCTCCGACATCTCGAGGACTGGTCAGGCCCCGAGATCGCCGACGCGCTCGGCCTGAGCCCGGGCACCGTGAAGCGCCATCTGTTCCGCGCCGTGCATCGAATGCGGGTCGTGCTGGGGGACGCACGATGAGCCGATGCTTGTCCGAGCGACGCCTGTTAAATCTGCAGGCGGGCTTCGGCGATCCGCGCGAGCAGGCGCATGCGGTGGCTTGCCCCGCCTGCGCGGGACGGCTCGACGCGCTCACCCGCGATCTCGATGTGCTGACCGGGGTGCTGGCGCGCGGGCCCATTCCCCATACCCGCCCGTTGCCGAGCTTCCGCCGCTGGCTTCCCGCCGCGGCGGGCGCCGGCGCGCTCGGCCTGGCCGCGCTGCTCTGGGTGGAGGTGGCGGTGTGGCGCGCGGTCACCTATGTCCCGCCCTCGATGCGCCCCGAGGAAGCGAGCGCCATGCTCACCGAGGTCTCTCTGGCACTCTTCTCCCTCCGCGGCTACGCGCCGGTGCCCGCGGAGGCCTCGGGGGAGCCGGCCGACGAGGACGTGAGAGTATGCGAGGGAGCCGACTGGCTCGTCACCGCCGGCTGCGCGCCGGCCCTGCTGGCCCATGCGGGGCGCGTGCGCCCGGCCGCTGAGGAGTCCCGATGATTCGAGCATGGACGACCACGAGCTTGATGATGGCGATCGTGATGATGGTGATGCTGGTCGGGGCGGCCGGATTGGCCCAGCCCGCCGCCGGCCAGGGGATGGAGGCGGAGGTGGGACGCGGAGGGCCGTGGGGCCGCGACGGCGGCACCGCCCTGCCGTTCCTGGTCCGGTCCGCGGACCTCACGCCGGACCAGGAGACCAAGGTGCGCACGATCCTGTCCGCGCACCGGATGGGGACGCGCGCCACCCTCGAACAGCTGCGGCGCGCTCAGGATGAGCTGGCCGACAAGCTGCTCGCCGCCGCCCCCATCCAGACCGCCGATCTCCAGCCTCAGCTGCAGCAGATCGGCCAGCTGCGGGAGCAGCTCCTGCAGGACAGCGCCCAGATCGCCCTCGAGGTGCGCGCCGTCCTCACGCCCGAGCAGCTCGCCAAGGCGGCCCAGGTCAAGGCGCGGATGAAGCAGCTCCAGGGCGAGATGCAGCACCTCTTCGAGCGTCCAGCCGGGAGACGGCCGTGAAGCGGACACGGCGGATCGCGAGCGCCCTGGTGGTGGTCCTGCTCGTGTCCGGGTGTGTCACCGTGCCGCCGGGTCCGAGCGTCATGGTCATGCCGGGGTCGGGCAAGACGTTCGAGCAGTTCCAGTACGACGACGCCGCCTGCCGGCAGTGGGCGCAACAGCAGAGCGGCGACGCCGCGACGTCGGCGAACCAGAGCACCGCCGCCGGCGCGGTCGTCGGCACCGTGATCGGGGCGGGACTGGGCGCCGCCATCGGCGCCGCCGCGGGCAATCCGGGCGCGGGGGCCGCCATCGGCGCGGGCGGTGGCTTGCTCGGCGGCACCGCGGTGGGCGCCAATGCCGGCGCCCATTCCGCCGCCACCGTGCAGCGGCGCTACGACGCCGCGTATCAGCAGTGCATGTACTCGAAGGGCCATCAGATCCCCGGGCAGCCGGCGGCCGTCACGCCGTATCCGGCCGGGCGCATCGCACCGCCGCCGCCGCCGCCGCCCCCACCTCCCCCCCCACCGACTCAATAGCGCCGCCGCGCCCGGCCGCGACGCTCGGGTTCCCGGTTCTGGCCTCTTCGTGAGACAGTCGGGGCGGGAGGAGAGGCCCGCCATGAACAATTCGCTTCGCGACGTACTCAGATGGACCGCTCTCGTCGGATCGTCCACCCTCGCGCTCGGGTTGGCCGTGCTCGGAGCGCCGGCCGCCGCCGCGGCGCCGGCCGATGATGCCTATCTACGCGGCTATGCCACCGCGGTGCTCGAGCAAACGTTCGGGATCCGAACGCCCGCCATCAGCGTGGACAATGGCGTCATCCGCGTACCCGCGAGCGCGATTGGTACGACAGATCGAGGCCAGGTCCTCGCCGCGCTGCGCCGCATTCCCGGCGTGACGGGCGCGGAGATCGTGGAGGCGCTGCCGCCCAGCACCGTTACCGCGGCGAGCGCCGCCCCGACCGCGGCCGCGAGCCCGTCGCCCCACTCCGACGCCGAGGACGACGCCGAGCGGGCCAAGAATAACGGCCCGTTCCCCCCCGGCTATCTCTTCGACGCGCTCCTGGCCGACCCGCGCTGGCCCCACTTCTCGGCTGAATATCAGCACTACCTGCACAACAACCGATTCGGCGACGTCGCCGCGGTCAGCTTCGGCGAGACCATTCCATTCTATCGCTGGGCCCTCCCCTTCGGTGGGCGCGTGGAGCTCGGCCTCCAGGCGAGCGTGTTCGCCATCTTCGACATGGACTCGGATTCCTGCGACCTCGTCAACGCGGACTACTTCGTGGCCGCGGCCGGCGCCTATGCGGTCGGCCCCTTCCAGGCCCTGGCGCGCATCTTCCACCAGAGCTCCCACCTCGGCGACGAGTTCCTGATCCACGATCGGCCCGAGCGCGTCAACCTGAGCTACGAGGCGGTGGATCTCAAGCTCTCCTATCATTTCTTGAAGCGCGCGCTGCGCGTCTATGCGGGCGGCGGCTATCTCTTCGACCAGGACCCCAAGAGCATCGATCCCTGGATCGTGAGTGGTGGGGTGGAGGTGCGGTCGCCCTGGTCTTTCGGCCCCGGCATCACACCGGTGGCGGCGATGAACGTGCAGGCGCGTCAGGAGGCCCACTGGAACCCGGAGCTCTCCGTGCGCGCGGGCGTCCAGTTCGACAACGCGAAGGTCCTGGGCCGCCGGCTGCTCGTGATGCTGGAGTACTTCCACGGGAACTCGCCCAACGGCCAGTTCTTCCGGAAGGAGATCGAGTACTTCGGCATCGGCGCGCACTTCTACTACGGAGGCGGCGGGGAGTAACGGGCCGCCGGCTGCCGGCCGACCCGCCCGTAGTCGTCCTGCTTGCGCACGATGTCGTCCTCGCCGAGATAGGCGCCGTACTGGACCTCGACGATGACCACGGGCACGCGCCCCACGTTCTCGGCGCGATGCCAGGCGCCGCGCGGCACCGTCACCGCCTCGCGGGGGCGGAGCCGCCGGCTGCGGCGGCCGATGGTGACCTTGGGCGAGCCCGCCACGATCACCCAGTGCTCGGCGCGGCGGCGATGCCTCTGCAGGCTGAAGCGATGGCCGGGCTCCACCACGAGCCGCTTCACCTTGTAACCCGGCCCCTCCTCGAGGGTCTGGTAGCCCCCCCAGGGCCGCGCCTCGAACGGCGCCGCGCCCCGCGGCAAGGCCCCCGCCGTGCGCCGCCGGCTCATGCGTCCAGCCGGATCAGGCGGGTGAAGTCCGCCTCCACCGCCTTGGCCACCTCCTCCATGACCTCGGGACTGACCGCCTCGTCGAGGAGGAGCACCACGATGGCGCCGCCGCGCCGGGTGCGGCGGCCGACGTGCATGGAGGCGATGTTCACGTTGTGCCGGCCAAGGATGGACCCGATCTTCCCCACCATGCCCGGCCGGTCCTCGTACGAAAGCACGAGGATATGCCCTTCGGGGATGAACTCGACCTGGAGATCGCGCAGCCGGACGATGCGAGGGGTGCCGTCGAACACGGTGCCCGCGATGATCTTGCGCCCCGTCCCCGCCTGCGTGGTCACGGTGATGAGGTTGGTGTAGCCGGACTTCGCACTCTCGTCCGTGCGCACCACCACCGCCACCCCGCGCTCGCGCGCCACCAGGTGGGCGTTCACCAGGTTCACCGCCTGCGCGGTGACCCGGCCGAGCAGCCCCTTGAGCACCGCGCGGGCGATGAGCTCGGGGTCACGCCGGCCCACTTGCCCCGCCACCTCCACCTCCACCCGCTCGACATTGTCGCGCTCGAGCTGGACGCAGAAGCGGCCGAGCAGCTCGGCCAGCGCGAGGAACGGCCGCTGCTCGGCGACGGTTTCGCGGTCTCCCACCGGGATGTTCACCGCGTGCTCGACCAGCTCCCCGTCGCGGAAGGCGACGAGCTGGCGGGCCACGTCCACCGCCACGTTCACCTGCGCCTCCAGGGTATTGGCGCCGAGATGGGGCGTCACCACCACCCGCGGATGGGCGATGAGGCGCTTGACGAGATCGGAGACGGGCGGCTCCTCCGTCCACACGTCCACCGCCGCCCCCGCCAGCCGGCCCGACTCCAGCGCGGCGAGGAGATCGCCCTCGTTGACGATGCCGCCGCGCGCGCAGTTCACCAGCCGCGCACCGGGCTTGAGCAGCGCCAGCTCGCGCGCGGCGAGGAGATTCTCGGTCTCTTCGGACAGCGGCACGTGCACCGTGACCACATCGGACTGGGTGAGCACGGTCTGTAGGTCGGTGAGGCGGACGCCGAGGTCGCGCGCCCGGCTCTCCGGGATGAAGGGGTCGTAGACGAGCACGTCCATCTCGAAGGCGCGGAGCCGGGCCGCCACGCGCGAGCCCACCTTGCCCAGCCCGATCACCCCCGCCGTCTTCCGGAACAGCTCCGCCCCGTAGATGCCGCGGTCCCAGTCCAGACGCTTGAGCGCGTCGTTGGCGGAGGGAATCTTGCGCACCAGCGCCAGCAGCATGCCCACGGTGTGCTCGGCCGCCGAGACCACGTTGCCGTAGGGGGCGTTCACCACCACCACGCCCTGGCGCGAGCAGGCGTCGATGTCGATGTTGTCCACGCCGACCCCGGCGCGGCCGAGAATGCGCAGCCGCCGCGCGTGCGCGAGGAGCTCCGGGGTGACGGTGGTGGAGGACCGCGTGACGATGGCCTCGTACTCGCCCAGGCGCGCGAGCAGCGCCTCGCGGGGCAGCGTGCTGGAGACCTCGTCCACCTGGAACCCGCGCTCGCGCAGGTATGCGATTCCCTCGGGGGCGATGGCGTCGATCACGAGCACCTTCATGCCGCGGGCTCGGTCATGGGCGCACCCGAGCGCGGGGCGTTCGGTGCTTCCGGAGGAAGCGCAGGAAGTCGCGGCCCTCGCGGAGGCGACGGCGCATGACCTGGCCGTCGCGCACCATCTCGCCCGCCAGCGAGATCATCTTGCGCGGCCGGAAGTAGAAACGCCGGTAGAAGAGATCCAGCGACTGGAAGATCTCGGTCCGCGGCAGATGCGGGTAGCCGATGGCGCTCTGCTGGACGCCGTCCCCGTCCACCAGGGCCTCGGACTCGAGCCAGCCGTTGCGCTGCGCCTCTGCGTACAGCGCGGTGCCCGGGTAGGGCGCGGCCAGCGACACCTGGATGGTGTGCGGGTCGATCTCCCGCGCGAACCGGATGGTTTCCGCGATGGTCTCGCGCGTCTCGCCGGGCAGGCCCAGGATGAAGGTGCCGTGAATGGTGATGCCGAGGCGCTTGGCGTCCCGCGTGAAGCGGCGGGCGGTGTCGAGCCGCACCCCCTTCTTCACGTTGTTGAGAATGCGCTGGTCGCCGGATTCGTAGCCCACGAGGAGGAGCCGCAGCCCGTTGTCCCGCAGCACCACGAGGGTTTCGGCGGGCACATTGGCCTTGGCGTTCACCGACCAGGTGAGGCCGAGGCGGCCTAGCCGTTTGGCGATGGCCTCCGCGCGGGGGAGGTCGTCGGTGAAGGTGTCGTCGTCGAAGAAGAACTCCCTCACCTCGGGAAAGAGCCGCTGGGCCAGCGCCATCTCCTCCGCCACGTGGTCCACGCTCCGGGTCCGGTAACGCTGCCCGCCCACCGTCTGGGGCCAGAGGCAGAACGTGCACTTCGAGCGGCAGCCACGCCCGGTGTAGAGCGAGACGTACGGGTGGCGCAGGTACCCGATGGCGTAGTTCTCCACCGTGAGGTCGCGCCGGTATACCGGCGTCACGAAGGGCAGGCGGTCCATGTCCTCGAGAACCGCCCGCTCCGGGTTGTGCCGAATGCGGACTTCGGCCCCGGACGAGGCCACGCGGTACGAGAGACCCGCGATGCCGGCCAGGGGCCGGCCCTGCGCCACCTCCTGCACCGTGAAGTCGAACTCGCTACGCGCCACGAAGTCGAGCGCCGCGCTCGCCCGCAGCGACGGCTCGGGCGCCACCGCCACCGCGGCCCCCACCATGCCGACGGTGAGCTGGGGATTCTCCGCCTTGAGGGCCTCCGCCACCCGGACGTCGCCGGCGAAGGACGGCGTGCTCGTGTGGATCACGCAGAGGTCGTACCGGCGCGCGAGCGGCCGCACGTCGTCCAGCGTGAGGCCGTCGGGCGGGGCGTCCACCAGCCGCGAGCCCGGCACCAGCGCCGCCGGCTGGGCCAGCCAGGTCGGATACCAGAAGGATCGGATCTCGCGCCGGGCCTGATACCGCGAGCCCGCGCCGCCGTCGAAACCGTCGGCGGAGGGCGGATGGAGGAAGAGCGTGCGGAGATAGTCGGGCGCCATGGCGATCGTTTGTACTATACACGCCGCGGGCGTGACGGACCCTCGCTCGCATGGGATACTCGGCCCGCGTGACCGCCCTGGCCTTCGTGTTCCTCCGCGCGCTCGGACTGAGCGGCCAGGCACTCGCCCTCGGGGGAGCCGCCGTCGGGCTCGTCGCCATCCTGCCCTGGCTCCGCGCGGAGCCCGCGCTCGCGGCGGCCGCCCGCCGCTCGGGGCAGCTCATCGCGTGGGGCGCCGGCCTCGCCATGGCCGCCCAGGCCGGCAGCCTGCTCCTGGTCCTCGCGTCCGTTGCCGACGCGCCGGGCTGGACGCCCGGCATCGTGTTCGCCGCCCCGCCCGTCCACGCGAGCCTCCTGCGCCTCGCCTGCGGCCTCGCCACCCTCGCCGCCGCCGTCGCCGTCGCGCGCGCACCCATGTCGCGGGGACCCCGACTCACTTTGCTGGCGGCGGCCCTGGCCCTCGCGGCGAGCGCGGCGGGCACCAGTCACGCCGCGGCGAGGCTGGACGGCCGCACCCTACTCCTCGGCGTGGACGCGATCCATCAGGTCGCCACCTCGATCTGGGTGGGCGGACTCGTCCACCTCGCGGCGCTCGCGCTCGCGCGGGGCGCCTCGCCGTGGCCCGCGCGCGCGCTCGCGGCCTTCTCCCGGATGGCGATGGCCGCAGTCGCCGCTCTCACCGTCACCGGCGCCGCGCTGGCGCTGGCCTATGTGGGCGATCTCGAGGCGCTCGTCGGCACGTCCTACGGCGGGATGCTCGCCACCAAGCTCGTGCTCGCGGCGGGGCTCCTCGGGCTAGGCGCGCTCAACTTCTTCGCGGCGCGCCGACTCCCACCCGGCCGCGCCGTGCTCCCCGCTCGGCTGCGGCGCTTCATCGAGGTGGAGGCGGGACTGGGCGTGACCTTGCTCTTCGTGGCGGCCTCGCTGGGCTCAGCCCCGCCCGCGGTGGACGTGGTGGCCGACCGCGCCACGCCCGCGGAGGTGCTCGCGCGCTTCACCCCGCGCTGGCCGCACCTGACCACCCCGAGCCTCGCCCAGCTCGAGGCCGTGTCCGACCTGCACGATCCGCTGGCGCCGCGCACGGCGGCGGACATCGCCTGGTCCGAGTACAACCACAATGTGGCGGGACTCATCGTGCTGGCCGTGGGCCTGCTCGCCGCGCTGGGTCGAGTGGCCGGGATCCCCTGGGCGCGCCACTGGCCCCTGGCCTTTCTACCGCTCACGGTATTTCTTTTCTTCCGCAGCGATCCAGGGAGCTGGCCGCTCAGCGAGACCAAGACCTTCGTCGAGGGCCTGACCGATCCGGAAGTGCTCCAGCACCGCGTGTTCGCGCTGCTGCCCGCCGCGCTGGGGATATTCGAGTGGCTGGTGCGCACCGGCCGCCTCGCCGCCGAACCCTGGGCCCGCGTCTTCCCCCTGCTCATCGCCGCGGGAGGCGGACTGCTCCTCGCACACGCACATCCCCTGGTGCACGTGAAGGAAGCCTACCTGATGGAGATCACGCACCTGCCGCTGGGCGCGCTCGCCGTGCTCGCCGGCTGGGCCCGCTGGCTCGAGCTCCGGCTCCCAGCGCGCGAGGGACAGATCCCGGGCCGGCTCTGGCCGCCGGCGCTGATCGCCATCGGCGTCCTGCTGGTCTTCTACCGCGAGGACTGAGGCGCGCCGACGCTCACGTAGAGCCGCCGCCCGTTGTGGTGCAGCAAGAGCCGCACGCGCTCGGGGGGCAATCCGGCGATCACGCTTCGCTCGGGCGCCCGCGGCGTGACCAGATAGGTCGTGCCGCCCGACAGCCAGGCGTCCTTGAATCGCTCCGCCGTCCAGAACGTCTCGCGCGCGTCGGCGAAGGTGGCGCCGAAGCCCAGCACGCTGCGCGTCCCGTCCAGCAGAACCGGCCGCCGTCCGGAATAGAGCTCGAGCGCCCCGGACGCCTCGATTGGGCCCTCGTGCGCGACGAGGTCGGCGGGCTTCGCGCGCGCGGCCAGCTCCGCGCCGAGCCGGTCCACCGCGCGCGAGTCCGCCATCACGCGAAGGCCCTCGCCCACCAGCGGCAGCGTGGCCAGCATGGTCACGGCGACCACGGCGGCCGCGGCGGCGCCGGGGACCGCGATCCGGCGCAGGCGGGCGAGCAGGGCCAGCGCCGCGGCCCCCACCCCCAGTACCAGCGCGGCCTTCGCGAGGAGCGCCGCGAACTCCGGCCACAGCGCGACGCCGCTCACGCCCCCGGCGAGTGTGGTCGCCTTGCGTGCGGTCGGATCGGTGACGCCCAGCACGCTCTCGCCGAAGAGGCGGCCGTCGCTGGCGGCGGCCAGCGCGCACGCCAGAGCCGCCAGCCCCAGCAGCGCGGCGTGCAGCAGCGCGGCGCGCCGGGCCCCGTCGCGACGCTCATGCCACCAGCGCGCCGCGAGCAGGGCCACCGCGCCATAGGCGGGGAGCCCGTAGTGCGGCAGCCGGAACGGAATCGCCGCAAACAGGATCAGGAGTCCGGCCGCCCAGAGCGCGAGCGCGACCCACGGGATCTCGCGCGGATCGCGCCAGGCGCGGCGGCGCGCCAGCGACCACATCATGAGCGCGGCGGGCACGATCCACGGGAAGGCGCCCATACCCGCCGTCGCGGCGAACTCGCCCATGCCGAGCGGCACGTCCTCGTCGGGATACACGCGCGTGAGCGTCGCATTGCGCAGGTGATTGTCCACGACGGTGTACCAGAGGTAGCCGGGGTTGGTCCATGCGGCGAGCGCCGGCCAGCCGGCGCCGAGGACGACGAGGCCCGCGAGCCCCAGCGGCGGCAGCCAGGCGCGCGCGGGACGCAGCCGTCCCGCCAGCGCGAGCGCCACCGCGAGCGCGGCCAGCGGGCCCGCGAGGCCCAGCGGATCCTTGGCCAGGGCGGCCAGCCCCAGCGCCATGCAGCCCAGCGCGGCCGCGACGCGAGAACGCCCGCGCACGCTCATCAGGAGTCCGGCGAGGCCCCACTGTATGCCCGCGAGGAACAGGGTCTCGGGGCGCACGTAGCGCGCGAACGCGTAGAAGAAGCCGCAGGAGAGCAGCGCGGCGCCGGCGAGGAGGCCGACGCCGGAGCCGAGCAGGCGCGCGCCGAGCCAGGCGGTGGCGGCCACCGCCAGCACCGCGCCCGCCACCGGCGCCAGTCGCGCCGCCCACTCGGAGACGCCCCAGGTCGCGAAGGCTCCCGCCTGGAGCAGATAGAGCAGCGGCGGCTTGTCGAAATAGCGGACGCCGTTGAGTCGCAGGGTGAGCCAGTCCCCCGATTGCCACGCCTCGCGCGCGATCTCGGCATGCTGGCCCTCGCCGGGATCGTCGAACGGCGCGGCGCCGAGGCCGGGCAGCAGCAGAGCCAGCGCCAGCGCGGCGGCGGCGAGGGTCACGCGCGCCGCGGCGTGAGAGCGGGGCGGCTCCACGCGGGGCGCTAGGGGACGAGGCGGCCCGCGGAAAGCCGGAGAGACGCATCCGCCTCCGCGGCCGCTTCCGCGCGGTGAGTCACGAGTATCACCACCGCGCCTCGCTCCCGCGCCTGCGCCCGCAGCTCGGCGAGGATGACGCGAGCGTGCACATCGTCCACATTGCCGGTGGGCTCGTCGGCGAGCACGAGAGGCGGCGCGTTGAGCACCGCGCGGCAAAAGGCCACCCGCTGCTGCTCGCCGCCCGAGAGCTGCGCCGGGTAGTGCCCGCGCCGGTGGGCGACGCCCATTCGCTCCATGAGGGCCAGCGCCTCCCGCTCCGCCTCCCCACGGTCCCGCCCGACATAGCGCGCGGCCAGGAGCACATTGTCGAGCGCAGTCAGGCTCCCGATGAGGAGAAAGGCCTGGAAGACGTAGCCGATCCGCGTGCCGCGCACCCGACACTGGGCGCTTCGGCCCAGGTGGCTCACGCGCTCGCCGTCGAACCAGATCTCGCCGGCGTCGGCCGGCTCGAGCAGGCCCAGGAGGTTGAG
>Ga0137403_10002073_pt1 | contig 24774 bp, 26 predicted proteins | sample CZOMad2_1_16fung_FD_122057 | JGI IMG/M metagenome (GOLD analysis project Ga0137403, IMG submission 122057) | Vadose zone soil fungal communities from Angelo Coast Range Reserve, California, USA - CZOMad2_1_16fungal (Hybrid Assembly) | ecosystem: Environmental > Terrestrial > Soil > Vadose zone... | reverse complement strand
GTATGGATCAAAGACGAAGGACTGAATCCCACCGGCTCGTTCAAGGCTCGCGGCCTTGGCATGGCTGTGACCATGGCGAAAAAATATGGATTGAAAAAGCTGGCGATCCCCTCGGCAGGAAATGCTGCGAGCGCGTTGGCTGCGTATTCAGCGAGAGCGGGGATCGAAGCCTTCATCTTCATGCCGAAGGATGTGCCGCGGGCGAACCTGGTGGAATGTCAATCGTACGGAGCACACATCACGTTGGTTGATGGACTCATCAGCGACTGCGCGCGCATGATCACTGAGCGAAAAGAAAAAGAAGGATGGTTCGAGATCTCGACTCTGAAAGAGCCCTTCCGTGTGGAAGGCAAGAAGACGATGGGTTACGAGATCGCAGAACAGATGGATTGGAAGCTGCCGGACGCCATTGTCTATCCCACCGGCGGCGGCGTGGGACTCATCGGAATGTGGAAGGCCTTCGACGAGATGGAGGAGCTCGGCTGGATCGCTGCCGGAACGAAGCGTCCGAAGATGATCGTGGTACAGGCGGCGGGATGCGCGCCGATCCCAAAGGCGTGGGAGGAAGGCAAAGCAGTATCAGAGCCGTGGACGAACGCAGCCACCATCGCGGCCGGTCTGCGCGTGCCCAAGGCATATGCCGACTACATCATCCTCGACATTCTGAAAAAATCTGGCGGGACTGCGGTCACGGCGACGGACCAAGAAATCCTGACGGCGGTTCGCGCATGGGCTTCTGACGAAGGAATTTTTGCCGCGCCGGAAGGTGCGGCGTCGCTGGTAGCGTACGAGAAGTTACTCGCCAAAGGATTCCTGAAGCCCACCGACCGGGTTGTGCTCTTCAACACCGGCGCCGGAATCAAATATGTCGATGTGCTGTCCGGGGCCGAAAGGCCAAAGTTACCTCCGTCGCGCAACATCGGCGGGATCATCGGACCCTTCTGATGTAAGTCCAACTATTGCAGATAGTTGCTCCCAAACAAGTGTTTATAGATTTGATACTTCTTTCTAGCGCCATCTTGCCCCTATAATTCGCCCCCTAACCGAAACCAGCCCCCTCTGATTCGGAGAGTTTCAAGAAATCATCTTGCGGCCGCGGAGCTCTGTTTGGCGCATCCTGAGTTCAGCTGTACCCACTCGCTTGTTCACCAATGCACCACCACCCTTCATTGCTGTGACGGTTTCATTCCCTATGAGACGAACTTGAGCACGACAGCTTCGGCTGACCTAACTGATCAAGGAGATGTAACGATGGATAGGAATCTGAACAGGAACATGGCGCTGATCATTACCATGTTCATTCTCGTCTTTGGCGTGGGCACTGCGTCCGCGCAGCACGCCGCTAAAGCCCAAGCCGACAATGCGCAGCTCGCGTCAGTGGACGCGAACGGCAAAGTAAAGACACCAACGCCCGAAGAAATTCAGCAAATCACGCAAGACACCGACAAGAACCTGAGCCACTCGACCAAGGGACTGGTAGTCGTGAAGCGCGAGGACGGTTCCAAGCACGTCGACCTGCAGGACCGCTTCCAGGCTGTTTCGCTGGCGAGAGTCGGCGCGGATGGAAAGATAGCGACCGAGTGTGTTACCAGCCAAGAAGAAGCCAAGAAATTCCTCGAAGGCGAAACCAAACCGGCTTCCAAACCGGCGACGGTAGAACTGGAGACGAAGTAAGCCATGAAAAAGACTTTGTCCGTCCTCTGCTGCTTGTTCGCTCTGTCCATGATGACGACTTACGCCTTTGCGGGCGCTGACATCGTTATCGTCAACGTCAACGCTCCCGGAGTGGGCTTCAATGATGCGACTCCCGCAGTACCAATCGGTGGCAATACCGGCACGACTCGGGGAGAACAAGCTCTGAATGTGTTCACCAGGGCCGCGCAAATCTGGAGTCAGAGTCTTGATAGCGGTGTTCAGATCAAAGTGGAAGCCAGCTTTGAGCCGCGTACCTGCTCCACCACGTCCGCAGTCCTCGGTTCTGCTGGCACAAAGTCAGTCGATAGCGATTTTGCCGGCGCAGAATTTCCCGGAACCTGGTATCACGAAGCGCTTGCCAACAAGCGTTCCGGCGTTCGTCAGACACCCGGTGACAACGACATCCGCGCCCGCTTCAACAGCGAACTTGGAAAGCCGGGCTGCCTGGATGGCACCACCTGGTACTTTGGGCTCGATGATCAGGAAGCCACCGGACAGATCGACCTCCTCGCAGTCGTGCTGCACGAGATCGGACACGGGCTTGGCTTCTCCACCTTCGTCAACAAAGTTGCTCCCGATCCGGCGCAGCCACTGAGTGAAGACAACCCGGCGATCGGACATGAGTTCTTCGCGCTGCCAGACATTTACGAGCGCTACGTGTCCGACGACATAACCGGTTCGTGGCTCGGGATGACAGACGGGCAACGCGCCGCTTCCATGGTCAACGACCAACACCTGGTCTGGGTGGGTGGCCGCGTGCACTCCGCCGTGCCGCAAGTTCTTTCTGGGACCCCACGAGTCACAGTGAACTCGCCAGCGGCGATTGCCGGATCAAAGCCAATCGGAACCGCCGGCTTCGGCTCGCCGCTCTCCAGCCCCGGGATCACCAGAGACTTGGTGTACGACTCAAGCCTTGGTTGCGCTGCAGTCACTCCTGCTGTTGCGGGAAAGATTGCCCTTATCGACCGCGGTGTCTGCACCTTCGTGGTGAAGGTGAAGAACGCGCAAAATGCAGGCGCATTGGCGGTGATCATTGCCGACAATGCTCCGGGCGCTCCGGCAGGATTAGGTGGTGCCGATCCGACCATCACAATACCGTCGGTCCGCATCTCGCAGGCTGACGGCGTTGCGGTCAAAGCGCAATTGTTGCTCGGGCCGGTGAACGTCACCATGGACACAGACCTCACACACATTGCCGGCGCGAACGCTGCCTTAGATGCAAAGCTCTATGCACCCACGGTGATCGCACCGGGATCATCGGTGTCGCACTGGGATGTGAGCGAGACTCCTAATCAGTTGATGGAACCGTTCATCAATGGCGATCTGGTGGCCAGCGTGAAGGTCCCCAAAGACCTGACGGAGTCGCTGATGCGCGACATCGGCTGGTATCCAGATGCAGATACGGATCTGGTTCCGGATGATTCGGATTCCTGTGCGGGTTCGGCTGTGGGAGCTTCCATCTCCATCGTGGGAAGAAGCACCGGCGTACCTGACAAGGTCTTCCCGAACGGTTGCAGCATCAGCCAGCGCATCGATGCGTGCGCTGCCGATGCGGCCAACCACGGCGGATTCGCCAGTTGCGTCGCCCATGTTGGAGATGATGCTAAGAAGGCCGGCATGATCTCTGGCGCGCAAAAAGGTGCGATCCAAAGCGTTGCGGCAGGTGCCGGAATCCCGTAATCCACCACTACAAGACTCAGGGCCGCGAGAGATCGCGGCCCTTTTCTATTTCCGCTGCCTAGCGCATCAGGGATTCGAGCCCGAGCTGCTGGTGGAAGCGTTGGCGGGAACATTGATAGGCGAATCCGCATTCAACACGAGGCCAGCCTTCGCCGGCATCTCCACGTCTTTACCTTGCGTCGCCAGGACGTAGCCGCCGCCGGCGATGGCGCCGATGGCCAAACCGCGTATCGCGTGCCCGAAGATCAATCCGGCGACGGTGCCGATGCCGGCCCCGATGCCGACGTCTTTGGCGATAGAGCCGCCGCTGGTGCGGCTATTCACTTCGCCTTCCGATGAGGTGCTGGTCTTCGAGTCCGCCTTGCCGCTGGTGTCGGTAACGTTCTTCAACGTCAGAAAAATAGGAGCGCGGGTCCCGTTCGGAAAAACCACGTCGGTGAACCGCAGATTGAGGCGTCCTTTTCCGCGGAATTGTGGAAGAACCTTGCCTTGCTCCGCTTCGCTCACTTCGCCTTCGATCTTCGAGCCTGCCGGGATGCCAACGCTGCCATTCACTCCCTTGACGTCCTGCGCCACGGTGGCGGTGAAGCGGTCGCCTACCTTGGAAGTCTTGCTGGAGAGCGGCGTGTCGAGCACAGCCTTGATCTCCGCGCCCTTGGGCACATCGCGTCCCTCCGCGACTTCAGGCACATTGGCCGGATGCAGCACGGTACCGCTCGCCGGAGCGGGCTGGTCGGCCTGCGGAATTTGATTCGGCGGTGGCTGCGGGACGGGCTGAGTAGTCGCCGGTGGTGTCGATTGGGGCGGCGCGTTCGATGAATCCGTGGCCGCGGGCGGATTGCTGGTTGGAGCAGGTGCGGTTCCCGTCTGCGAGAACGCCAACCCCGCCGTGACACACAGCAGCGCCAGATAAAGGGTGAACTTACGCATGAGTGCCTCCTGATGGATCACTCCATAGGAAGCAGCAGTACACGATGAGGTTGGCCAACTAAGGCGAGAGCGCCGCCGGCTTGCTCACTTCGCGAGCCGCGAGGTCGTTCAAAAGGCCCATTGATTTACGGAACCAGGGTCCCTCTTTGCGGCGGAGGTAGCGCGGCAAGGTTACCTTCTTATTCAGGACTCGCTGGGCCCACTCACGCGCTTCCTCGATTCGCCCTTGCGAGGCAAGAAATGCAGCGTAGTTGAATTGAGTCTCGGAGAGTGTCGAACTGCTCAGCGTTTCGCGGAAGAGGCGCTCGGCTTTTTCCGCTTGGCCAGTCTGCGAATAACAATAAGCAAGCAGACCGGAGGCGCGTTGATAGTCAAATTTACGGTCGAAGCTCATCACTTTTTCGAGATCGCCGGTCGCGCTGGCGAAATCATTCAGATGGAGAGCGACGATGGCTCTTCCGTAGAACGGATTGGGCATGTCGGTGCGCGACGAGATGGCCTTGTCGAAACACTGGCGCGCGCGCTCGAACCTTTTCTCTTCGCTATACAGGTCGGCGAGCTCTTCGTAATTTCCCGGCGCAGGATTATCGAGGACGATGATCTCAAGGTGCTTTATGCGCTTGCGTCGGGTAAACCAGCGGAAGGTGTCGGCGGAGAGGCGCAGATCCGGCAGGACTTCCATGACCAGATATACGCCCGCGCCAAGTGGACCAAGCACAATAATGATCCACAACCAATAGATATTAGGACGGCGGCGGATGAAGTCCACGATCGCCGCTACCTGCACGATCAAAGGAATAATGACGATCAAGGCCCGCATTTGCAGCGGAATATAACACAAGGGGCAGCCACATTCCCGATGTTAGACTCGGCTGGTGAAGAGGCGCATCCGACTGCTGGCGGTGGACATCGATGGCACGTTGCTGGATCCGAAGTTCGAGATCTCAGCCGCGAACCTTACCGCGCTTCGCCACGCACACGAGAGCGGCATCGAGATCATCCTGGTCACGGGCCGTCGGCACGCCTTCGCCCTTCCTATCGCTCAGAAACTCGGCTTCTACGACAAACTGTGGCTGATCAGCTCGAACGGCGCCATCACCCGCTCCTACACCGGCGAAACCTTTCATCGCGATCCGTTGCCGGCTGCGACAGCGAAGCGGCTCGCCAAGGAGATGCTTTCGTTTCGCGGCAATCTGGTGATCACATTCGATCAGGAGACGAAGGGGGCTTTGGTTTTGGAGCACACCCGCGAGCTGACGGGAAGCATCCAGCGTTGGCTGCAGAGCAATATGGACTTCATAGAATTTGTGATCCCGATCGAGAAAGCTCTCACGAGCGATCCGGTACAAGCGATGTTCTGCGGTGGCGTGGAGCGGATGCGGCAGGCGCAAGCAGCGCTGCTCGCGAGCGACCTCAAGCCGGATGTCACGGTATTGAAGACGGAATACCCGCATCGCGACCTTTGCATCATGGACGTGCTCAACCGCGACTGCTCCAAAGGCCACGCGCTTAAGCGCTGGGCGGAATTTCGCGGCCTCGATCCAGCCCAGGTCATGGCCATCGGGGATAACTATAATGATGTGGAGATGCTGGAGTTTGCCGGAGTCCCGGTGGTGATGGGGAACGCCTGCGATGAACTCAAGCAGAATGGATGGCACGTGACCCTCTCGAACGGCGAGAATGGCGTTGCAGCCGCAGTGGAGAGGTTCGTCGACTTTCAATGACTCGCAGATCCATCTTCGTGCTCGCAGTTGCGTTGCTTGCGACCTGCTGCTGCTCCGCTTCGGAGTACGCGGTGATGCGCAACGGCTTTGCGCTCAAACATGAACGACGCGAGGTGATGGGCGTGATCACCCGGCTTTATCTGACGGCGACCAGTCCAAGCAGCTTTGTTGATGTCCCCAGCGGCGATATCGAGCATTTCGAGAAAGACGAGATCGTGATCGCTCCGGAAGAACCAAGAGTCGCGCCGCCGCCGGTGCTCAGTATCAATCAATCCATCTCGCAGGCGGGAGTGAAGCACCACATCGATCCTGACTTCATCAGCAGCGTGGTGCGCGCCGAGAGTGGATTCCATCCGCGAGCAGTCTCGCCTAAAGGCGCCCGCGGCCTGATGCAGCTGATGCCGAAGACTGCCGCCGGCCTTGGCGTGAAGGATTCATTCGACGGCAACGAGAACATCGAGGCCGGCACACGCTACCTGCGTCAACTGCTTGAGCAGTTCGATTACGACGCCGTGAAGGCGTTGGCCGCGTATAACGCCGGGCCGGACAGGGTGACTCATTATCGCGGTGTGCCTCCCTACAGCGAGACCCGCAACTACGTTGCTCGTATCGTCCGTGATTACAATCGAAAAAAGACAGCGGACGACAAGCTCGCAGCCAAACCAGCCCAACCCACGAAACCAAGAACCCGCAAGAAAGCTGCTCTCGTCGCCGACAGCGCACCCGTTCAGCATTGACCTTCCCAGCCATGTCATTTAGTTTTGCAGGTTCCGGTCCCCTGCCTTCGACTCGCCGCTCATGAAAAAACGCCGAGCCCTGATCTATCTGCTGATCGCCGTGGTGCTGATCGCCCTGATCTACCTTCAGGTGCGAAGCTGGCAGCATTTTGACTGGGGGGTCTTCTTCGCCAAGACCCGCCAGGCCGATTGGGCGATGGTGGCGCTAGCAGTAGCACTGATCTACTTCGACTACTACCTCCGCGCGGTGCGCTGGTCGATATTTTTGCGACCAGTAAAAAAAGTCAGCGCTGCCAGTCTGACTCCCGCGCAGTTCATCGGCTTTACCGGACTGGCCCTGCTGGGACGTCCCGGCGAATTGATCCGTCCTTACATCATCGCCCGCAAGCAAGGTCTAAGCGTAGCGTCGCAGATGGCGGTATGGACGGTGGAGAGGATCTTCGACACCGGCGCATTCGGCACCCTGCTCATCATCGCCAGCTTGGTGTTCCGCGACCAACTGAAGGTGCTTCCCTATTTTGACAAATTCGTTCATTACGGCATCCCGGTTGCCTTCGGATTTGCATTGGTCCTTCTAGCGTTCACGCTGCTATTGCGTTTCCGAACTCAACAGCTGGCAGGAATCGCAGAAAGACTGCTTGCGCGCTCACCACGGTTGGCGCGGGCGGCAAGTCATAAGATCACCACCTTCGGCGAGGGATTGAACACGATCCACGATCTCGCGTCGTTCATTCAGCTGGTGGTGATCTCGCTGCTGATCTGGGCGCTGATCGCGGTCACCTACTGGACCATCACGCATGCCTATCACGATCCGTCGCTGCGAATGCCGATCTCGTATGTGCTGCTGCTCATGGGATTCAGCGTCGTGGGTGGTGTGGCGCAACTGCCGGTGGTCGGCGGCGGTTCACAGTTGATGACCATCACCGCGCTCAAGCACGTCTTCGGAGTACCGCCGGAGCTGGCGGTAAGCTGCGGCATGTTGTGCTGGATCGTCACCTTCCTCAGCTGTGTACCCACGGGGCTAATACTGGCGCGCCGCGAACATCTCTCCATCACCAAGCTCGCCGAAGAAGAGGAAGCTGCGCTCAACGCTGATGAATGACGCGGTTCCTGCTACAATCTCCCTTCACTTCCCGTCATGAAATGTCCATTTTGCGGCCACTCGGAAGATAAGGTCGTCGACTCGCGCGAGAGCAAAGAAGCTGAATCGATCCGGCGACGGCGCGAGTGCCTGAAGTGCGAAAAGCGCTTCACCACCTACGAGCGCATCGACGAGATCCCGTACATGGTGGTGAAAAAGGACGGCCGGCGCGAGAAGTTCGAGCGCCAAAAGGTCTTGGCGGGATTGCTCCGGGCCTGTGAAAAGCGGCCGGTCTCGATCGGCAAGCTGGAACAGATCGTTAACGACGTGGAAGCGTTCGTGATTGATTCTCCCGAACGCGAGCGCAAGACCAGCGAGATCGGCACCGTGATCATGAATCAACTCAAGAAGCACGATAAAGTGGCTTATGTGCGGTTCGCTTCGGTGTATATGGACTTCAAGGATGTGAAAGAATTCATGGCGGAACTGAAGCACCTGCTCGACACTAAGGACAATCCTGCTCCCAAGGCGAAGTCAGGAGCCAAAGTCTAGGACATGGCACATAAGATCACATTGATCCCCGGCGACGGCATCGGTCCCGAGGTCACGAGCGCGACCGTACGCATTCTGGAAGCGACCGGCCTGAAGTTCGAGTGGGAGTCATTCGCCGCCGGTGCCGAAGCCTTTGAGAAGTATCACGAGTACCTCCCGAAAGAGCTGCTGGAGTCGATCGAGCGTAACGGAATCGGCCTGAAAGGCCCGGTCACAACTCCTATCGGGGGCGGATTCGCCAGCATCAACGTCGCGCTGCGGAAGAAATTCGAACTGTACGCGAACGTGCGGCCCATCGTGAACCTGCCCGGCCTGCCAACGCGTTACCCCGGCGTGGATCTGATCATCGTGCGCGAGAACACTGAAGGAGAGTATTCCGGGATCGAGCATGAAGTGGTGCCGGGCGTGATGGAAAGCCTGAAGATCATCACGGAGAAGGCGTCGACGCGCATTGCACGCTATGCATTCGAGTTGGCGCGCCGGGAAAAACGCAAAAAAGTTTATTCCATCCACAAAGCCAACATCATGAAGCTTACGGATGGATTGTTCATCCGCTGCTCGCGCAATATGTCGCATGAATATCCCGAGATAACCTACGGCGAGCACATCGTGGACAATACCTGCATGCAGTTGGTGATGAATCCTTACCAGTACGACGTGCTGCTGCTGGAGAACCTTTACGGCGACATCGTCTCCGATCTGTGCGCGGCGTTCGTCGGCGGCCTGGGACTGGTGCCGGGGTCGAATATCGGCGAGAAATGCGCCGTCTTTGAGGCGGTGCATGGATCGGCGCCCGACATCGCAGGAAAGAACATCGCAAACCCTACTGCTGTGTTGCAGTCATCGGTCCTGATGCTCAAGCATATGGGTGAGCGCGAGACGGCATTGAAAGTACAAGATGCTCTGGAGCGCGTTTACCGTCATCGTAAAGACAAGCTCACCAAAGACGTAGGCGGACCCGCCGGCACGCAGGAATTCGCCGACGCCGTCATCGAGATGATGGAAACTCCTGCCGGCCAGGAGCCTCACGTCGAATTTGCCGGCGCTCCCGCAAAATAATCCCATGCGACCTACTTTTATCTTTGTACTGGCAGCAGGCATTCTCCTCGCCGGGTGCAACCGCAATTCATCTTCTTCGACCAATTCGACTGCCGGTCCGTCGCAGCCTAAGGTTGCCATCGACTCCGCGACCACTGGGTCGATCAGCGGCACGGTTCATTTCAACGGCGCTGCCCCCGCGCCCATCAAGGTCGATATGAGCTTCGACCCCGCGTGCGCGATGAGTCCCCGAGGCGAGAATACGGTTTCGCCGATCGCGGCAAAAGACGGCAAACTGGCCAACGTGTTTGTGTATGTGAAGGTGGCCCCGTTCCTGGCGGACTGGGCGCTGCCCAAAGAGCATGTGGTCGTCGACCAGGTGGGCTGCCGCTACGAGCCGCACGTCGTGGGCGCGATGGTGGGACAGACGGTCGAGTTCCGTAACAGCGACAACACCGACCACAACATCCATGCAGCGCCAAAAGAGAATCGCGAGTGGAACGAGAGCCAACGGCCGAAGTCGCCGGCCATCCTGAAGCAATTCGACAAGCCCGAGGTCATGGTGCCGGTGAAGTGCAACCAGCATCCCTGGATGAAGATGTACGTGAACGTCGTCGCTAGTCCGATGTTTGCGGTGACCGATGCGAATGGGAACTTCGAGATCAAGGGCCTGCCACCCGGCGAGTACACCATCGCCGCCGTGCAGGAAAAGCTCGGCGAGCGCACCATGACGGTGAAAGTGGCACCGCAGGAACAGAAGAAGAACGTAGACTTCTCATTCCAATAGGCTACTGCCCCGGCTCCGGCCTGCTAAAATCAAGAGTTCGCAAGTCTCGCGAGAGTGAGCTGTTTCTGCCGCAGTCTGCCTACAATGCCGCGCTGCACCGCTTCGCCAAGGTTCTGGCGGGACTGACTTTTCTGCTGATCGCGGCCGGCGCGCTAGTCACCAGCAATGACGCCGGGCTCGCCGTTCCTGACTGGCCCACATCGTTTGGATCGCTATGGCGCATGCCGCACATGGTCGGCGGCGTGAAGTTCGAGCACGGCCATCGCATGCTGGCGGAGCTGGTTGGTTTGCTGACTATCGCTCTTACGATTTGGATCTGGCGCGCGGATGCGCGGCGATGGATGAAGTGGCTCGCAGCCACCGCTCTCGCGACTGTGATCGCGCAAGGAGTGCTGGGCGGCCTGACCGTATTGTTCTTCCTGCCGTGGTGGATCTCAAGCGCGCACGCGACCTTGGCGCAATCATTTTTCTGCATCGTTGTCAGCCTAGCGCTGTTCACATCGCGGGGATGGCTTGAGACGGCGCCTGCAAGAATTATGGACTCCGGATCGCCGTCGGTGCGCACGTTATCGCTGCTCTGCGTCGCTTCCATCCTGGTCCAGCTCATTCTGGGCGCAGCGTTTCGACATTCCGGCATGAAGCTGTTGCCACATCTCATCAGCGCAGCGGTTGTGACCGCATTGTTGATCTGGACCTCGAGCCGCGTGCTTACGAACCACGCCATGCCGCGCGCGGTCCGCCGTCCGGCAAACTTCCTGCTGGGACTGCTGCTTCTGCAGCTTTGCCTCGGCTTGGCTTCTTACCTCACCCGCGTGCAGTGGGGCGCTGACGCGGCCCAGCCGCAACTCGCGATGGTCGTTAGCACGGTCGCGCACGTGATCGTGGGCGCGCTGCTGCTGGCAACCAGTATTGTACTGGCGATAGAGACGCGCAGACATCTTGCGTCCGCGTCGCGTTCTGTTTCGGACGAATCGCTCGGCAAGGTGGTTACGGCATGAGCTCTGTCACCCAGCCCGTCACCCTATCGACCGACGCGTCGCCGCGCCGCCATCTCGCCGACCTGGGCGTGTTGCTCAAGCCGCGCGTGACGTCACTGATCGTGATGTCAGCGTGGTGCGGATTCTATTTTGCGGCACACAAGAGCGGGTTGCGGACACTCGACTCTCTTCACTTGCTCGCATTCGCGCTTACCGGCGTGGGTCTTGTAGCCGGAGGGACGGCGGCGCTGAATCAGGTGCTGGAGCGTGATTCTGATGCGCACATGCAACGCACTGCCATCCGTCCGCTGCCAGCACATCGCTTGCCTACTCGCGAAGCACTCTTGTTCGGATTAGCAGGGTTGTTCGCCGGCATGCTTCTGCTCGCGACGAAAACTAATCTGCTGACTGCTGCCCTCGCGCTGGCGACATCACTTTCTTATCTCGGGTTATACACTCCGCTGAAAAAGATCTCGCCGTGGTGCACCTTCGTGGGCGCCTTTCCCGGTGCAATGCCGCCGGTGCTCGGCTGGGCGGCATTGCGCGGACGCCTGGAGTGGGAGACGCTGGTTCTGTTCGCAATTCTGTTCCTGTGGCAGTTCCCGCACTTCTTTTCCATCGCGTGGCTTTATTCGGACGACTACGAGAGCGCAGGCATACGCATGCTGCCGGTGGTTGAAAAAGATGGTCGCTCGACCGTTCGGCAAACTTTGATCTACGGCCTGCTGCTGATCCCGGTGAGTCTGCTTCCCCACATACTGCACATGGCGGGCATGGTGTACTTGATCGGAGCCGCGCTCCTGGGCGGCGTCTATTTTTATTTTGCTACCCGGCTCGGCGCAGATCGACTACCGCCTTCGTCAGCGCCATCGAAGAAAAATGCGCGTGACCTGCTGCGCGCCTCCGTCATCTACCTTCCTTTGCTCTTCGTACTGATGATGTTGAATGCGGCCTGACCGGATGAATTCCTCCTTTCCAATCCGAACGCAAGCCGGGTCGAGGACTGCAACCGAGGCACCCTCCGCGATAAAGGTCGACGGTCTGGTGCATCGCTACGGAGATCGTGTCGCGATCGATGGCATCTCGTTCTCGGTGGGCGAAGCACAGATCTTCGGACTGCTCGGCCCCAACGGCAGCGGCAAGACCACGCTGTTTCGCATCCTGTCGACCCTTATCACTCCTTCCGGCGGTGATGCCACCATCGGCGAATGGAGCGTCGTCGCTAGTCCACGCGAGGTACGCAAAAACATCGGCGTGGTTTTCCAAGAAAAGAGCGTGGATGTGAAGCTGACCGCCGCCGAGAACCTGATGCACCAGGGACATCTTTACGGCTTGCGCGGAGCGGCATTGAAAGCCCGCATCGCACAGATGTTGGACCGCGTCGGCCTGAGCGACCGCGCCAACGACAAAGTTGAGACTTTTTCGGGCGGCATGCTCCGGCGCGTCGAGATCGCCAAGGGGGTGATGCATCGGCCGTCGGTCCTACTGCTTGATGAACCCACCACAGGGCTCGATCCCGGAGCGCGCATTGACTTGTGGCAGTACCTGCGGATGCTTCGCGAGGAAGAAGGGATCACGGTGCTGGTGACCACACACCTGATGGAAGAGGCCGAGCGCTGCGACCGGCTCGCCATCCTGGCGCAAGGGAAAATAGTCGGGTTGGGCACGCCGGCAGAGCTGAAGGATGCTGTCGGCGGTGACGTGGTCGTCTTCGACGTCGCCGATCCCCAGGCGATGAAGCAGCAGATCGAGCAGCGCTTTCGCGTTGACGCTACCGTGATGGCGGGTCGCTTGCGCCTGAACCACGAGCATGGGCACCGCTTCGCGGCCGAAGTTGCCGAGGCATTTCCCGGCGAGATCCTGGGTGCGTCCGTGAACAAGCCGTCGCTGGAGGACGTCTTCATCGAACGCACGGGGCATCGATTCTGGACCGAAAAGAATTAATGGCAACCCATAGCACCACAATCTCGACCGCACGTCGCGCTGAGCGAGCCTCCGGCCATACCGCTCCGAACCCGGGCATTGTGCTGCCGTCACTCTCGCTTTGGTGGCGAGAGATTGTGCGCTTCTATCGCATGCGGAGCCGGGTGATCGGCGTGATCGCCTCGCCGCTGCTTTTCTGGATCGTCATCGGCTCCGGGTTCGGCGACTCATTTCGCGCCCAGACTGCCGCTGGCGGACAGCGTTACCTGGAGTTCTTCTTCCCCGGGGCGCTGATCATGATCGTGCTGTTCACTTCCATCTTCACCATGATGTCGGTGATCGAAGACCGCCGCGAGGGATTCCTACTGTCTGTATTGGTGGCGCCGATCAGCCGGACGGTGATCGTGCTGGGCAAAGTTTTGGGCGGGACGACGCTCGCTACCATTCAAGGTCTGATCTTTCTCGCTTTCGCTCCGCTGATCGGCATCCATTTCACGTTGCTACGATTCGCCTCGGCGGTGCTCTGCATCCTGCTGGTTTCGTTCTCGCTCACCGTGCTGGGATTCATCGTCGCCTGGCGCCTCGATTCTACCCAAGCCTTCCACGCCATCATCAACCTGTTCCTGATGCCGTTATGGATGCTTTCCGGCTCGCTCTTTCCGGTCAGCGGCGCCGCGAGTTGGATCGCGATGATCATGCGCGCCAATCCACTGACCTATGGAGTGGAGGCCTTGCGCGCGTCCTTGTATCCGCAGATGAGCGGCGGACTCGGGCTCGCCCAGGCTGCTTGCCTGATGGTTTTAGGAGGATTCGCTCTGATTATGTTTGCCATTGCCTTCGTTATGGTGAACCGCAGGAGAGCGACGCCCTCGGCGTAAGCCAAATGCAAGCTGACCTCTCCATCTTTCCTGCTTTGAACGCCTCGCTCAACGGCGCCAGCGGGGTGTTACTCGTCGTCGGTCACAGCTTCATTCAACGCGGCAAAGTCGCGGCGCACCGGGCGTGCATGCTGGCGGCATTCACCTGCTCGACCGTATTTCTTGCGTGCTATCTCTACTATCATTTTCACGCCGGCGTGATCCGCTTTCACGGACAAGGCTGGATCCGTCCTGTCTTCTTCACGTTGCTTCTCAGCCACACCATCCTGGCGGTCGTGGTGGTGCCGATGGTCCTGGTGACGCTGGCACGTGCGCTGCGCTCTGACTTCGTCCGTCACCGAGCCATCGCCCGCTGGACCTATCCGATCTGGCTCTACGTCTCAGTGACAGGCGTGATCGTTTATTTTTTCGTGTATCAATGGTTCAAATGACGCGAGCAGGCAATCCTGTTATATTGTCCGCTTACTTTTCAAGACGAGAGGAACTCCAATGGCGCGAGGCGTGAACAAAGTCATTCTGGTCGGCAATCTGGGCAAGGACCCTGAGGTCAAGTACACTCCCGGCGGCATGGCGGTCGCAAAGTTCAGCCTGGCCACCAGCGAGCGCAAGAAGGATAAAGAAGGCAACTGGCAGGACCACACCGAGTGGCACAACCTCACCGCCTTCGGACGGACCGCTGAGATCGCCGGCGAATACCTGAAGAAGGGTCGCACCGTTTACATCGAAGGCGCGCTGCGCACCAGCTCCTGGGACGACAAAGAGTCCGGGCAGAAGAAATACAAGACCGAAGTCATCGTGAACGACCTGGTCATGCTGGGTGGTGGCGAAGGAGCCGGTGGCGGCGGACGCACGCGTGGCGCAGCAGCCAACAGCGGGATGGACCAGCGCGCGCCGGAAGAAGCCCACTCCCAGGCCGCCGAGATCACCGACGACGACATTCCGTTCTAGGCTTTTCTCTAGCGCCAAGAGCGGCTCTCATCAGGGGCCGCTTTTGTTTTGCGTCCAAAAAACAACACTGCTGCTGGATTTCTCATCGAAGTTCGGGTGAGTCTCTGCAGATTTCTTCCTCTTTTGCTCGGCAAATGCCGCGTGGCTGGACTGCTATGCGCGTCGGCCACACTTCTGATCCTGACTGGATGTCCGCGCCAGAATTCCGCGCAAACGCTGAAGCGTGCAGACCTGCGGGCCCCTGAGGGCCAGCCGATGATGCTGGCCGCCTACCAGCCATGGTTCGGCAGACCCGGCCACATCAACGTGGGATATTCCTCGCTCGACCGCGTGACACTCGACCGCCAGATCGACGAAGCCAAGAACCTCGGCATCCGAGGATTCGTGGTGAATTGGTATGGCCCCGGAAAAGAATTCGAGGACCGCAGTTACGCCTTGATGCAATCACTGGCGGCCGAGAAGGATTTTCGCGTAGCGTTGATGTACGACGAGAGTGAAGACCAGCTTCATTCAACCGACGAAGCCATCCGCGATCTGACCTATGCATGGCAGCACTACATCTCGCCCGATGCACCAGGAGCCTCGGCCTACCTCACCTACCATGATCGCCCGGTCATCTTCATCTTCAACAAGGGTGGCAAGACAGACTGGAAGAGGGTGCGCCAGGCAATGTCTTCGTGGAGCCCGCAGCCGCTGCTGCTGTACAAAGACCTTGCGCCGGAAAAAGCAGACGTAATGGATGGCTTTTACGCCTGGGTCCATCCCGATCACGGCTGGTCGCCGGATGGAAAAGATTGGGGCGAGGGATATCTCAACTATTTCTATTCGAAGATGAGTTCACGCTATCGCGACAAACTAGCAGTGGGCGCTGCGTGGCCCGGATTCGACGACCGCAAGGCATCGTGGACGCGCAATCGCCGCATCGATGCTCGCTGCGGCAAGACGTTCGAAGACTCGCTGCGTATCTTCCGTCGCTACTACACCGATTCCAATCCCCTGCCGTTCCTGATGATCGTCACCTGGAACGACTACGAGGAAGGCACCGCCATCGAGCGCGGCATCCCGCATTGCTAATAACGGCGCGAGTATTACACTGGGAAGCATGGACGACGTTGAATTTCGCCGCCGCGCCGATCAGGCGATCGAGTCGCTGAAGCGCAGCCTGCTACACGCCGAAGAATCGGCAGACATCGAAGTGGAAGAGAATGCGGGTGCTTTGAAGATCAGCTTCGAAGAGCCACCGGGAACGTTTGTCATTTCCCCGAACGCGCCGGTGAAGCAGATATGGATCTCTGCGCTGTCCACGAGTTTCAAACTCGATTGGTCGGATGCCGCTGGAGACTTTGTTCTCGCCAAGACCGGCGAAAAGATGAAGGCGCTGCTCTCGCGGCTGATCAATCAGCAGCTTGGGCAGGAAGCTGTAACGCTCACCTGATCACTAATTGAGCTTCCGCGAGAGATCGGCGGCGATCTGCTGCCCGTGAAAGCGTCCGTTCTCGATGAAGATCTCGCTGGTCTTTGATCCGGCGACGATCACTCCCGCTAGATACACACCCGGAACATTGCTCTCCAGGGTTTTCGGATCGCATACCGGACGCATCTCCTCGCCATTCTTTGAGAACTCGACCCCGATGGCACGCAGAAAATCGAAATCAGGGTGATATCCGGTGAGCGCGAAGACGAAATCATTCTTCAGGCGTTTCTCGCCGTCTGGAGTTCGGATCACAACGAAGTCTTCGCCAATCTCGCAGAAGGCACTGTTGAAGTAGGCCTTCACCTCGCCGGCCTTGATGCGGTTCTCGATATCGGGCTTGATCCAATATTTAACGTTCGCGTGAATACCCGGCCCGCGATGCACCATGGTGACGCGCGCGCCGCGGCGCCACAGTTCCAGCGCCGCGATGGCGGCGGAGTTCTTCGCTCCCACGATGAGCACGTCAGTGTCATAGAACGGATGCGGCTCCTGATAATAGTGAAAGACCTTGGGAAGATCTTCCCCTTGCACATTCATCACATTGGGAAGGTCGTAATAACCGGTAGCCAGCACGATCTTGCGCGCGCGGTAATCGTGTCCGCGTTGGTGGGCGTCTTCGGTGGAGACGCTGAACTCTCCGTCTACGCCGGTGATCTTCATCACCCGCTGGTATTGGCGAACATCGAGCTTGTAGTGTTGCGCGACGTTGCGGTAGTACTCCAGTGCTTCCTGACGATTGGGCTTCTGATGAGCGGTCGAAAACGGGATATCGCCTATCTCGAGCAGCTCCGGCGTGGTGAAGAAGACCATGTTCGCCGGATAGTGAAAGATGGAGTTGACCAGACAGCCTTTCTCGATCAGCACGGCGCGAAAGCCGGCACGCTGCGCCTCGATGGCGCACGCCATGCCCGTGGGACCGGCGCCGATGACGCAGAGGTCAAAAGTTTCCATCGAAATCGATTGTAGCCTGCCGGATTTTCTTGACCCTCGACGCGCAACGATTTAGACTATCCATATTGAAATTGAATTTCATTTTCAATTTCAAAATGCCTCCATCGCCATGACCATCCGCCGCCGCCTTCTCCGCGTAGTCCGCAAGCTGCACATCTGGGTGGGGCTCTCGGCGGCCCTATATTTCATGCTGATCGCGACCACGGGAGTCGTGATCAATCATCGCGAGGGGTTACGGCTGGAAGAGCACACCATCTCGCGCCGTTGGCTGCCCTCAAATTACCGTCCCGACGACGGCAAGGATGGGGTTCGGACAGATATCGCCGTGGCTGATCTGCACTCCGGGCTGATCTTCGGAAAAGTTGGCAAGCCGGTCATGGATTTCGTCGCCGCGGTATGGTTCATCTCCATCGTTTCGGGAATCTCCATGTTGGTCCTGCGACGGTCGATGCACTATTCGGCGTCGAAGAAAAAATACGTCGCACCGCCTAGTACTACGGAAGCAACAATATCGTCTAAGTCACAAGAAGAACCGAGCGCCAAAAAGGCGCTCGCTGGCGCGGGACACGGAAAGTGATGTCCAGCATGCGCCGCAGGTGCTAGAATCTCGCTGCATTTATTGATATGTCCTCATCTTCGATTTTTGCCGGTTCAGCTCCCGCGATCGACGCCAAAGACTGGAAGGCCGTCGCCTCCATCATCGACCACACCTTGCTTCGCCCTGAAACTTCGCGCGATCAAGTCATCCAGCTCTGTGAAGAAGCGCTCAGCTTTGGATTCTGCAGCGTCTTCGTGCATCCCAGCTACACGTCGCTGGCGGCCTCCATCCTGCATGAGAGCGCAGTGAAGGTGGGAACGCCGATCGGCTTCCCCCTGGGCGCTTCCTTCACCCCTACCAAGCGCTTTGAAACCGAAGAGGTCTTGCGCGCCGGCGCGCAAGAGATCGATATGGTCATCAACAATGGCGCGCTGAAATCCGGCGACCGCAACCGCGTGCAATTCGATATCCGTGGCGTCGCTGAGATCGCGCACGGTGGCGGTGCGCTGCTCAAGGTCATCATCGAGGCTGGATTGCTCACAGTCGAGGAGAAAATATTGGCCTGCGAGCTATCGCTCCTCGGCGGCGCCGACTTCGTGAAGACCTCCACGGGATGGTTCGGCGGTGGCGCCACGCCTGATGACGTCGCCCTGATGCGTGGGGTGGTAGGCGATCGCGCCGGAGTGAAGGCCTCCGGAGGCATCCGAACTGCCGCCGACGTTGCTACCATGGTCGCTGCCGGGGCCAACCGCATCGGAACCAGCGCGGCGGTGCAGATCATTCACGAGCTGCGCGGTTAAACCCGCATTCATCCCGCCAAAATCTTCTATTAACCACTCGCTGAACCTGCGGCGGAACCCTCAAAAATCACTGCTATCATGGATGCAGTTTTCATGAATCCTACCGCGACCCAATCCGCGAGTGCTCCCTTCCATCTCGACCAGTTTTTGGTCGAAGTGGCGGACGTGGTCAACACCACGCTCGACCTGGACACTCTGCTGCAGCGGACTGCCGAGCTGGTCCGACGGGTCATCGAGTACGAGATCTTCGCCATTCTGCTGCTCAACGAAAAGACCCAGGAGTTGCGAATCCGCTTTCAGATCGGCCACACGCCTGAGGTCGCCGAACGTCTGCGCGTTAAGGTGGGCGAAGGCGTCACCGGACGCGCGGCCAAGACCCGCGAAGCGGTGCTGGTGAACGATGTCGCTGCCGAGCCTAGCTACATTCAGGGCGTAGCGGGTGTCGGTTCGGAGCTGGCGGTGCCGCTCATCGTCAAGAACAAGGTGATCGGCGTCATCGATCTCGAAGCTCCGCAGGCCGGCTACTTCACCGAGGAGCACCGCCGCCTGTTGACCCTGGTCGCCTCGCGCATCGCCGCCGGAGTTGAGAATGCACGGCTGTACACCCGCGTCTCACGACAGGCGCAGACGCTGGCGCTGCTCAACGAGATCAGCCGCGACCTAACGTCGATCCTTAACGTCGACGAATTGCTGCAAAGCATCGCCGAGACTTTGACGCGCCTGATCGATTACCAGATGTTCAGCATCCTGCTGCTCGACGACAGCGGGCAGAAGCTGGTGCATCGCTTCTCCATGCGATTCAAGGAGAACATCCACCTGAAGCACGACATCCCGGTAGGACGCGGGCTGGTGGGCGCTGCCGCGCAGCTCAAGCAAGCCATCCTGGTTCCGGACGTAAGCAAAGACACGCGCTACATCATGGCGAATCCGGAGACGAAGTCTGAACTGTGCGTGCCGCTCATCCATAAAGGCGGTGTCATCGGCGTGCTCGACCTGGAGCACACACGGCGTGGTTACTTCACCGAAGACCATAAGCGCACCATGACCACTCTGGCGGCGCAGCTCGCTATCGCCATCGAGAACGCGCGCTTGTATGAAAAGATCGCCAAGCAAGAAGAGCGGCTGGAACGCGAGATGGCCATGGCGCACGAGATCCAGCTGCGCCTGCTGCCGCAAGTCCTGCCGACTCTGCGCGGCGCGCAAGTCGCGGCACGTTTCACTCCGGCGCGCACCATCGGCGGCGACATGTACGAGTTCCTGCAATACTCCGGCGACTCCACCGCCATCATGATCGGCGACGTCAGCGGCAAAGGCGCGCCCGCCGCCCTGTATGCGGCTCTGGTCGCCGGCATCCTGCGCTCCGGCGCCGACAGCGAACCTTCGCCGTCCGAAATGCTCTCGCTGGTGAACACCGCGCTGACCGAGCGACCCATCAGCGCGCAATACATCTCCATGATCTACGCCGTCTGGGACGGAGCTGAGGGCGTCTTGCGCATCGCCAACTCCGGCTTGCCGCGTCCAATCTACAGCCAGGCCGGACGCACCTCGATCGTGCAAGCCACCGGGTTGCCGCTTGGTCCCTTTGACGACGCCACCTTCGACGAACTCGATATCGGGGTTGCGCCCGGCGACGTCTTCGTCTTCTTCAGCGACGGGATCAGCGACGCCGCCAATCCGGCATTGGAGACCTTTGGCCGCAGCCGCATCGAGAAGATCGTGGAGGAGAACCACACGCGTTCGCCGCAGCAGATCGTGGACGCCATTTTCGACGCAGTGCGCCTATTCTGCCAAGGCTGCGATCCATTCGACGATGAGACCGTGGTCGTGCTCAAGATCGACAACGACTTTCGCCCGTCGTAATAGACTTCCGTACGATGATCCTTCAACTTCCCTTTCGCTCCCGCGGCACTGTGCCCACACTGCACTGCGAGAGCGTCTCCTTGGCGCAACTGGCGCGGCAATACGGTACGCCACTCTACGTTTACTCCGCTAGCTCGATCCGTGGACGATTTCGTGTACTCAATAGCGCCTTCGCCAAAGTGCGGCACAATATCTGCTATTCAGTAAAGGCAAACTCCAACCTCAGCATTTTGCGGCTGCTTGTGGACCTGGGCGCAGGCTTCGACGTTGTGTCAGGCGGAGAGCTGGAGCGCGTGCTTCTCGCCGACCCGGAACGCAAGGGAAGGATCGTTTTTTCAGGCGTGGGGAAGACTGCCGAAGAGATGGACGCTGCCTTGGAAGCTGGGATCCAGCTCTTCAACCTGGAAAGTGAAGCGGAGATGTTGCTCCTTGCCGAACGCGCGGCGCACATGAATCTACGGCCCTCGGTGGCATTTCGCGTGAACCCGGACGTCTCCGCCAAGACCCATCCTTATATATCGACCGGGTTGCGCGATCACAAATTCGGGGTCCCCATCCGGATAGCGCGCGACCTCTATCGCAAAGCTTCGACATACACACATCTTCAAGTCGCGGGCGTCAGCGTCCATATCGGCTCGCAAATCACCGAGCTGCGTCCGTTTACCATGGCGATGAAGCGGGTGGCCCGCCTCGTCGAGCAGCTACGCGCCGACGGACACCTGATCGCTTATATCGACGCCGGCGGCGGCCTCGGCATTGATTACCACCGCACTCTGAAGAACGATTTTCCAGGGATCGCGCAGAAGTACGCGCAGGCAGTCATTAAGCCATTGGCCGACTCGCGTGCGTTCTTGCTGCTCGAGCCGGGGCGCGCGCTCGTGGGACGCGCCGGGGTGCTGCTCACCCGGGTCCTCTACCGCAAGCAGAACGGGCGAAAGAAATTCTTAGTCGTAGATGCCGGCATGAACGACCTCATCCGACCCGCACTCTACGACGCGCACCACGAGATCGTGCCCGTAGCACGGCGCTCGGGACGATTGGAGACAGTGGATGTGGTCGGCCCTGTCTGTGAGACCGGCGACTTCTTCGCGCACGGCCGCAAGCTACCCCGCTTGCAGGAAGGCGACCTGCTCGCCATCCGCGACGTTGGGGCTTATGGAATGTCGCTGGCCTCGAATTACAACTCGCGCCCGCGCCCGGCGGAAGTGCTGGTCGACGGCAGGACGGTGAAAGTGATCCGGCGACGGGAAAAGATGGCGGATCTGGTGAAGGAAGAGCTCTAGCTATCGCTCTCCCCACTTCAACTTGGCGCGCAGGACGTCGAAGAAGGTCCGCTGGTGCATACGGAACAGCCGCACCTGGTGTTTCGATTTACTGCAGACGATGCGATCGCCACCCTGGATCTCGACGCCGGTCTGCCCGTCGACAGTCAGGAAGGCTCCCTCCTGTGTGTTCTTGACCACCATCTCGATCTCAGAATCACCACGAACGACTAGCGGGCGATTGGTGAGCGCGTGTGGCGAGACCGGCGTGATGAGGATCGCGTCCACACCGGGAACGACGATAGGGCCGCCGGCGGCGAGAGAGTAGGCAGTCGAACCGGTAGGCGTAGAGACGATGACTCCATCGGCCTTGTAATTGGAGACGAACTTCCGGTCCACCGATACGTCGAAGTCCGCCATGCGGGCGATGGTGCTCTTGCTCGCCACCACGTCGTTCAGTGCCTCATAGCTGCCGATGGATTTCCCATCACGCAGTAGGTCGCAATGCAACATGCTGCGGACGTCTGTGGAGCAGCAATCCTGTTTGATGTTTTCGAGCGTTGGAAAAAGTTCTGAGAGCGCCACCTCGGTCAGGAATCCGAGCGAGCCCAGGTTCACCGCTAGGATAGGGATGTTGGCTTGCGCCACCTCGCGCGCTGCAGCGAGCAAGGTTCCATCGCCTCCGAGGACGATGACGAAATCCGGCTTCTGCGCAGCGATGCCACCGCGCGGGACCCGCTTTGCTCCCTTGGCAACTGGCGCCGTCTCTTCATCCACAGCAACCTCGTAACCATGTTCCTTCAGCCAGGCAACCAAGCGAGGAACCAGCGTGACCAGTTCAGGGTGGCGCGGCTTCGAGATGATGACGACTTTCATCTTTTTCTTTAACTCTTCGCTGGAAAGACAACATGCAGCAGGAATTCTCGGTTCCCTTCCGCTCCGGTGATGGGCGACTCGATCACATCAATATTCGTCCCGCCCAACTGCTCTACAGCCTCCCGGACTTTCGCAACTGCAGCAGCCTGATCGCCTTCATCGCGGACGATGCCACCCGACCCCACGCGTTCACGTCCCACTTCAAACTGCGGCTTCACCAGCACCACGATCTCGCGAGGCTTAGCGGCTGCTACGACTGCGGGGAGGACGAGTGTAGCAGAGATAAATGCAACGTCCATTGCGACGAGATTTGCGCCGGCCTGGAGACCAAGTTGCTCGCGCGTGAGATAACGTGCGTTGGTCTGCTCCAGCAATTGCACTCGCGCATCGTTGCGAAGTTTGGTATCGATCTGCCCGCGTCCGGTGTCGATGGCGATGACACGAGATGCTCCGTGCTGCAACAAGCAATCCGTGAAGCCGCCGGTGGAAGCGCCAACATCCACGCAGGTCTTCCCGCTGACGTCGATACTCCAGTGGTCAAGCGCCTTTTCGAGCTTCAGTCCGCCGCGGCTGACGTAGCGCAGATCTTCGCCGAGCAAACGGATAACTGAATCGGATTCAACTGACGCCCCCGGCTTCTCCAACTTCTGCTCGTTTACCAAAACTTTTCCCGCGATGATAAGCGCTTGCGCGCGTTCCCGCGATGGGACGAATCCGCGATCGAACAGAAGTTTGTCCAAGCGTTGCTTCATAGTAGGCGAACCCAGTAGGCGAAACACTTTACTTCGGGCCGACTCGCACATCATCTTGTGCAAAGCGCAAAAGCTTCCGAGAATATGAAAGGTTTGTAGCTGGATTCCGTCCCTTTTCCACAAACATATGCACAAAGCTGAGGAAAATCCCGCCGCCATTCCGGAGCTACTTTGCTTTACGTTACAATAGTATGTTTCGAGGCATGATGGATGGCTACTAAGACGAAAGAGCGCGCTTCTGCGGCCCCGCAGGAGGCGCCAGCACAGACCAAATCCCCCAAAGTACAAGGCAATGGCGCAGCGCCGCTTCCTGAAGAGCTGCTTAAGCGGCTTTATGGATACATGCTGAAGTGCCGCACCGTCGAGGAGAAAGCCCGTACCTTGTTCAAACAAGGGCGCTTCGCCGGCAACTACTATGCCGCCGTGGGCCAGGAAGCGACCGAGGTCGGCTGCACCATCGACCTGAAGCCGGAAGACACTATTGCGCCGGCACACCGCGATTTCATCGCCAACATCATGAAGGGCACGCCGTTGAACCTGATGTTTGCGCAGCTCTACGCTCGCAAGACCAGCCCTGACCAGGGGCGGTCCAGCCCGGCGCACTGCGGATACGCTCCGCTCAACGTGATCACGCCGGCGTCCACCATTGCCGCCCAACTCAATATCGGAGTCGGCGTCGCGCTCGCCTACAAAATGAAGAAGCAAGACAACGTGTGCGTGGCGTTGTCTGGCGATGGATCGACCAGCCTGGGCTTCTGGCATGAGGCGCTGAATTTTTCCGGCGTGCAGAAGCTGCCCATCGTCTTTGTCGTTCAGAACAACATGTGGGCGGAATCAGTCAGCGTGAAATTACAGACGGCGGTTGAGGATCTAAGCGTGAAGGCGCAGGCCTACGGCTTCCCCGGCATCACCGTTGACGGCAACGACGTGGTCGCCGTATATCGCGTGGCGCAGGAAGCTATCCATCGCGCGCGCATTGGCGACGGTCCTACGCTGATCGAAGCCAAGACTTATCGCTGGTATGGGCACTCGGAGATCGATCCTGCAAAGTATCGCTCACCGGCAGAAGTGGAAGAGTGGAAGGCAAAGGACCCGATCCCGGCGATGGAGCGTTATCTCGCCAAGCACAACATGTGGACCGACAAATTCAAGGAAGACCTGCTGGCGAAGGTCAATCAGGAGATCGAGGAAGCGGTGCAGTTTGCCGAGAACTCGCATTATCCCGAACCGGAAGAGGCGCTGGACCATGTGTGTTAGTTCAGCATCCGCGACCGCGAATTGAACCGCAAGGCATGGACGTGCAGCACACCG
>Ga0137403_10002071_pt1 | contig 24793 bp, 25 predicted proteins | sample CZOMad2_1_16fung_FD_122057 | JGI IMG/M metagenome (GOLD analysis project Ga0137403, IMG submission 122057) | Vadose zone soil fungal communities from Angelo Coast Range Reserve, California, USA - CZOMad2_1_16fungal (Hybrid Assembly) | ecosystem: Environmental > Terrestrial > Soil > Vadose zone... | reverse complement strand
TCGCCGCCGGCTCCGCTGGTGGAGAAGATGTGCACGGTGCCGTCTTCGAGGACGTCGATCTTGACGCCGGTGGCTTCGATGATGGAACGGATTTTCTTGCCGCCCGGCCCGATGAGGTCGCGGATTTTGTCCTGTGGGATTTTCAACTTAAAGAGGCGCGGAGCGTAAGCCGAAATCGCGGTGCGCGATTCGCTAAGCGTCTTCTCCATGGTGTCGAGAATCTGGAGACGGGCTTTTTTCGCCTGGGCAAGGGCTTCGCGCATGATGCCGATGCTGATGCCGAGGACTTTGATGTCCATCTGCAGAGCGGTAATGCCCGCGCGAGTGCCGGCGACTTTGAAGTCCATGTCTCCATAGTGGTCTTCGGCTCCAGCGATATCCGTGAGGATGGAGTATTTCTTCTCGTCACCAAAGACGAGGCCCATGGCGATGCCCGCACAGGGCGCCTTCATCGGGACGCCAGCGTCCATGAGGGCGAGCGATCCACCGCAAACGGTGGCCATGGAGGAAGAACCATTGGATTCGAGAATGTCGGAAACGAGGCGCATGGCGTAGGGGAAATCCGCTTCGGGAGGAAGCAGGTTTACCAGCGCGCGCTGCGCAAGGGCGCCATGGCCGATTTCGCGGCGGCCGGGGCCACGCAGGAATTTCACTTCACCGACGCTGAACGGCGGGAAGTTGTAGTGCAGCATGAAGCGGTTGAACTGGTCCTGCTCGAAGAGCAGGTCGAGGCGCTGCATGTCTTCCTTGGTGCCGAGGGTCAAAGTGGCGAGCGCCTGGGTTTCGCCGCGGGTAAAGAGCGCGGAACCGTGCACGCGCGGGAGCAAGCCAACTTCGCAGGTGATCAGGCGAATCTGGTCGAAGGCGCGGCCATCGGGACGGCGGCGAGCGTTGAGAACGTCATCGCGGAAGATATTTTCGCGCAGGCGTTCGAGGGCTCGCTTGGTGAGGGTGCGCTTCTCGTCCATTTCTTTCTTGGGCTCTTCGGGAATGGCCTTGATGATTTCTTCCTTGAGGGCGTCGACGAGGTGGTAGCTTTCCTTCTTGGGATGCTTTTCGGTGTTGAGAGCGTCGTGGAGCTTGTCGCCGTATTTCTTCTGGAGATCTTTGTAGATGGATTCATCGAAGGGGAGCGGGGCGACGATGACTTTCTTGGGCTTCAGCTGCGCGTAAAGTTCCTTAATGGCAGCGACGATTTTCTTGATTTGAGCGTGGCCGAATTCGAGAGCATCGGCAACGGATTCTTCGGAGACTTCGAGCGCGCCGGATTCGACCATGACGATGGCTTCATCGGTGCCGGCGATGATGATGTTCATCAAACTTTTCTTCTGGTCGGCGACAGTGGGATTGATCACCAACTGGCCGTCAACCAGGCCGACGCGAACGCAGGCGATGGGCTTCTCGAACGGGAGGTCCGAACAGAAGGCAGCTGCGGAGGCGCTGGTTACGGCAATGACATCAGGATCATTTTCACTGTCCGCGGAGAGCACCATGGAAACGATCTGAGTTTCATTGCGCCAGGATTCGGGGAAGAGCGGGCGCATGGGGCGGTCAATCAGTCGGGAGGTGAGGACTTCTTTTTCGGAGGGGCGGCCTTCGCGCTTGAAGAAGCCTCCGGGGATTTTTCCGGCGGAGTAAGTGTTCTCGCGGTAGTCCACGGTAAGCGGCAAGAAATCGCGGTCGTTCATTTGCGAAGCCATGCAGGCGGTGGTCAGCACCACGGTATCGCCGTAGCGCGCGGTGATGGCGCCATTGGCTTGCTTGGCAATTTTTCCGGTTTCGAGAGTCAAGGTGCGGCCGCCGACTTCGACCGTGACGATGTGTGGTGCAGGTGTGTGCGTATTATCAGACATGAATCATTTCCTTTGGCCCCGCATCCGAGCGGAGCATGTTGAGACGCGTTCGCTTGGCAAACGGGCCTAGAGTTTACGTTGACCCCGACCAAGCGGGGCCATCCATGAGGAGGAGCAAGAGGCAAGAATCATTGTGAGGCGAACGAAACGCGACGGACTACACCACGAGAAATTCCGGCACTAAAGCAGCCGGATGCCTGACGACAGACTCCGTGTGGAATTTGCCACTTCTTGAGAACGCAGTGGATACCGTCCTGAATTAAAGGCAGGACGATTACTTGCGCAGGCTAAGACGATCAACAATCTCGCGGTACCGATCCGGGTCGCGGCGGTTGAGATAGTCCAGCAAACGGCGGCGCTTATTGACCATCATGATCAATCCGCGGCGCGATGCATGGTCTTTCACGTGGGACTTGAGATGCGACGTCAGATAGTTGATCCGCTCGCTCAGAAGCGCGATTTGCACTTCGGGTGAGCCTGTATCCTTAACGTGGGTCCGGAACTGTTCGATCAACGCTGCTTTCGGTGCGCTCAAGTGCCCTTCTCCGTCATCCCCTGAATTTTTCCTCTTCTCTTCGACCCATTCAGGCTAACACAAAGAGAACAAAAGTGTAAAGCAATGTAAAGAAGGGGTAGTGATCGAACATTTCGCGCCAAAATGCGTAGATTAGAACGATGGAGCTGGTAAGGGGAAGGTCAGCCCTTGGCAAGCTCTTTGATTTGTTTGGCGAGTTTTTCGATTTGCTGGGCTTTTTTGACAACTGAGACGGAGAGTGTCTTATTTGCGTCCGTTTTTTCGACCTGATCCTTGAGGTCGGCGACGATTTCGTAAAGCTTCGAGACATTTGACCGGAGCTCTTGCTGGTTGGCCCGCTCAATGGCCTTTTTGTCAGACACAGCGGCTTGCGGGCCATCCTTCAGTCCGTAAGGCACGTGAGAATCAGGGGCGTTGGGGGAAGGACGAGGCTGAGGTGAAGGGCGCACACTGGGAGCACCTTGACAGAGTGCGAGAGCAGGCCTGAGGGCTAAGACTCCCGCGGCGCCAACAAAGGTCATTAAAAGTCGTCGACGAGATTCTGGCATAAACACCCCCTGAAACCAGTCCCTTTGTTTGCTTGGCCCTGGACAGTGTTCAGGTTTAGCCCCTTTTTTGGAGTTTCGCAAGGGCTTGGTCAAGAGCGCGAAACGAGCAGCGGTTTCAGCCGTCTGTTGAGATGAGATGAATTCTCTGTTGCACAAGGCAGGTAAATCCGGTTCAATACTCGGGCACAACCTAGGGGGAAAAGGATGAGAAAGCAATTTGCAGTGTTGGCGGTGGGAGGTCTGGCGCTGGGGTTGATGGCAGTGCTAGGTTCGGCGCAGATGGACAAAGCCGCGAAACCAAGTCCGGCGGCGAAGGCCAGCTGCGAGCTAGCCGGCGGGAAAAGCATCACGGTGGATTATTCGAGTCCGCGAGCGAGGGGCCGCAAGATCTATGGGGGATTGGTTCCGTATGGCGATGTGTGGCGCGCGGGAGCGAATGAAGCGACCACGTTTGTCACGACCTCTGACGTGATGATTGGCGGGGCGCATGTGCCAGCCGGTAACTACACCCTTTTCGCCGTTCCGAACAAGGATAAGTGGACGCTGGTTGTCAGCAAGAAAACCGGAGAATGGGGCATTCCTTATCCTGGGGCGGATTCCGACTTCGTGCGGGTGGACATGAAGGCTTCGACATTGCCCTCGGCGGTGGAGAACTTCACGATTGCGTTTGACAAGACGGCGCATGGCTGCACGCTGCGCATGGATTGGGAGACGACGCGGGCATCGGTGGACATATCGAAGATGTGACAATCGAGCACCTCGGAAAGCAAGAAGAAGCGCGTCAGGCAGTTCAGCGGCGCGCTTTTTTATTTTTGCCCGGCAATTTCAGATCCGAAGACTCTCGGTCCCCTGCTGGAGGCGCGTCATGCCGCGGTCGACGAGCATGACGGCGCCAATGACGAGGGCGGCGGAGAGGAGCACGTTGAAGGTGACGGCTTCGCCGGCGAAAAGCCAGCCAAATAGGACAGCGACGATGGGATTAACGTAGGTATGCGTTGCGACCAAGGTGGGGGAGTAGTGCTCGAGGAGCCAGTTGTAAGCGGTGAAGGCGACGACTGAGCCGAAGATGATCAGATAGCCAAGCGCCAGCCAGGAACGGAGTGTTACGGAGGCGAAGGAGAATCCGCGGTACTCGCGGAAAGCCGTTCCCACCAGAAGTAATTGCACGGAGCCAGCCAGCAAGGAGAGCGCCGACAAGAGCAGCGGATGCCCGGAGAGATGCGACCGGCGGGAGTAGACAATTCCCACGGACCAGGAGAGCGCGCCCACTATAACGGCGAGTGAGCCGACAAATACGCCGGGGCCCGAGTTGAGGGCGCTTCGGCCCATCAGGAGGCCGACGCCTCCAAATCCCAACAAAATTCCGGCGAGAAGCGGGGCGTTCAAGCGCAACCGTTTGGCAGCGATGGCAGTGAGCAGGAAAACCCAAAGAGGCTCGCTGGCGATGAGCAGAGAGGCGAGCCCGGAGGGGACTTTTTGCTCCGCCCAATGAAGCGTGCCGTGGCCAATCAAGAAGAAGAAGGCGCCAATGATGATGCTGGCGCGAACTTGCGCCCTAGTGGGGCGGAGACGCTTGGCCCGGCACCAGACGAGGAGGATCAAGCCGGCGATCAAGTGGCGGATGCCTGCGGTGTAGAGCGGAGGAATGGTTTCCACGGCGAAGCGGATAGCTAGGTAGGTGGAACCCCAGATGAAATAGATGGAGAGGAAGCAAAGAGCGACCGTAAGGCGGTGAGTACGCGCAGCCGACGGCGTCGTTGAGGGGGAGGACGCTGGTTCGATGGCGATGCGGGCCTGGTTCGCGGTCATACGGTGTACATCGTGCAGCGTAGCTGGCGAGCGAGCGGCAATCTAGCTCCAATATGGATTTTACTTTGCGGAGAGTCTGAGAAAAACCGGACAGATAGGAATGTCTGCCCTACCTAGCTCTTTCTCGGGCGGATAAGCGCAAGGAATTCGTCGCGTGTCTGCTTGTTATGGCGGAAGGCGCCGAGCATGGCGCTGGTGACAGCCGAGCCGTGCTGCTTTTCAACGCCGCGCATCTGCATGCAGAGGTGGCGTGCTTCGATAATCACGCCCACACCTTGAGGAGCGATTTTTTCCTCGATGGATTTGGCGATCTGGCTGGTTAGGCGCTCCTGGATTTGCAGGCGGCGCGCGAACATGTTTACGACGCGGGCGATCTTGCTGAGGCCCAGGACCCGCTTGTCGGGGAGATAGGCAATGTGGGCCTTGCCGAAGAACGGCAGGAGGTGGTGTTCGCAGAGGCTGAAGAACTCGATGTCCTTGACGATGACCATCTCGTCGTAAGCCACGCTGAAGGTTGCACCATTGAAGACATGATCGAGATTTTGGTGGTAACCGCTGGTCAAGAACTTCAAAGCTTTTTCGAAACGCTCGGGGGTTTTGCGCAAACCTTCGCGATTAGGATCCTCGCCAATGATTTTGATGATTTCGCGCATGTGGCAGGCGATCCTGCGCGCATCGATTTCCTTATGATCCTGTTCGTTCAGCAGAATTTCTTCCGTTGGCTTGGTCACGAGTGGTTCCCCTTCAGATTATCCCCTGCATATTCGAAGCTGTTGTTGCCGGTTTCCTGAACGCGGATGCGCTCGAGCTTGGCCTTGGGGAAGGATTTCAAGCGCTCAAAAATCTCCATGCACAAATTCTCGGTAGTGGGCACTTTGTCGCGAAACGCGGGGACATCTTCGTTGAGCGACTTGTGATCGAATTCCTCGAGAACGTGGCGTTCAACGAAAGCGTCCAGGTCGGCGAGATTGGCGATCATGCCGGTGGCGGGGGCAACTTCACCCGATAAGCTGACTTCGAGCACGTAGTTGTGGCCGTGTCCGAAGGGATTGTTGCACTTCCCGAAGATACGGCAATTCTCCTCTTCGCTTAGATAGGCGGAATGCAACCGATGTGACGCGGAAAATCGATAGCGGCGGCCGAGTTCGATTTTGAGCACGCCGTTCATGGCTTCCCTGCCGCGATGCCGCCGTTTCGGTAGCAATCGGCGAAGAGGTCGGAAGACTCGTAGAGCCGCACGCGATGCAGGCGGCCTTGGGTGATTTTCGGCTCGAGCAATTGCCAGATGACGCGGGCAATGTTTTCGCAAGTCGGAATTTGGCCGGCCAGTTCGGGTACCTCGTAATTGAGATGGCGATGATCCATGCGCTGCATGATTTCGCGTTCGAGGATATCTTTTAGTTCCTTGAGGTCGAGGACCATGCCTGTCACTGGATCGGGCTCGCCTTCGACGGTGACTTCCAGGGTGTAATTGTGGCCGTGGCCGTGGGGATTGTTGCACTTTCCAAAAATCCGGCGATTCTCCTCCGCCGAGAAATTCGGGTTGTTGTAGAGATGCGAGGCGGCAAACTCGATTTTGCGTGTAAGAAGAACCATGAGTGTTTGTTTATTTTACCGGTTCGGGAGCTCTAACGGAGTATTCCCGGCCTTTCCACTGGATTCTTCCATTGACGTGGCTCCGGTAGGACGCCCAGAGCACGGCGATGTACAAAGCCACGGCGGGCACATAATAAAAGATGAAGGAAAAGGGGTATTGGTTACGGGCGAGGTCGAGGCCGTAGGCGGTCTGGCGGGCAATCAGGAGCAAAACTCCAAGGAAAAGCAGAAGAGGAAACTTCAGTCCCAGAGCGATAAGCAAAAGAGAGGCCCAGGGCAGGTTTGACTCGATTTCCCGGAAAACTGTCCAGGGAGTTCCACCCATCAGGCGATAGAGATTCTTCTTCCAACCTTGCCACATCGTCTGGAATGAACGGTACATGCGCACATGGACGATGCCTTTGCCGGACCCAAACGAGATGCGATGGCCAGCGGCTTTGACGCGCATGGCAAGTGCGACATCTTCCAGAACCTCACCAGCGACACCGGCGTGGCCGCCGATGGCATCGTAGACATCGCGGCGCATCATCAGGAACTGGCCGTTGGCGGCAGCGGCGCGCGAATTCGGATCATTCACGTTTTCATACGAGAAGCGCCTGGCCAGGCGCACGTAGATGTATGGAATCAGGGCTTTTTCATACCAGGTCTGTGTGATTTGCTCCGGAGAAAAAGAGACCAAGGCGGCACTCTGCTCGTTCGCAATTTGCAAGGCGCGGGAGACAGAATTTCGCTCGTGCTCGGCGTCGGCATCGGTAAACAGAAGCCAGTTGGATTTTGCGTCTTGCACTCCAACCCAGAGGGCGTGGTTCTTGCCCACCCAGCCGTCAGGCAATTCGACGGATTCCAGGAGGCGCAGTTTGGGAATTTTCTCCATGAGACCGCGGACGACGCTGGCAGTCGCGTCGGTGGATTGATCGTCTACGACCAGGATTTCCGCAATTTCCGGCTGGTTCGCCAAGGACGAAATGCACGCCCCGATGGTCGTCTCCTCGTTCCGGGCGGGAACAATGGCCGTGACAGAGCCAACCGTTGTGCGGACTAACGGGGTTCCAGAGGTGAGCGGATTGTGTGCGTCGCTGTCCATCGTCTTTTGGATGCGGAAGGGGCGTATCCCGATCGGGGAGATTAAGTTAGTATAGCATTTGATGGGAATCCTTCGAAAACTTGCGGCGTGGGGAGTACTGGCGGTCGCGATTGGGGTGGTGTTCCTGTTTGCGATGCCGAGTTATCGTCAGGGCGAAGCCTCGATTGCCGGCACGACGGCGCGGGACTTTCCAATGGAGATTGCCGGGAAGCCGGGGCATCTGACCGATCTGAAGGGCAAAGTGGTGGTTCTCAATTTCTATGGCACATGGTGCCAACCCTGCGTCGAAGAGACGCCGGGACTCAACAAGCTTCAAAAGCATATCGAGGCGCGCAATGGCGTTGTCCTGGGTGTCGACGCGGACGAGGATCCCAGTGCTTACGAAAACTTTTTGCGCAACCAGGGCGTGGTCTTCTTGACCTACCGCGATCCGCTCACCAAGGACAATCGTTCACCCATCGCCCTAGCGTACGGCACGTCTATGTACCCAGAAACTTATGTGATCGACCGCCACGGCAAGATTGCCCGCAAGTTTATCGGCTTCCAGCAGTGGGACTCGCCGGATATGCTGGCGTATTTCGATTCCATCCTCGGGCAGAGCTAAGAACAAAATTCCAAAGAAAACATAACGCAGGGACGCAGAGGGCGCAGAGGAATCGCAGAGCAGAGGCGAATTCGCGCCCCAGTAGCCGCTACTGGTTTCAGAATTTTGTGGAATTCCTTTTTCCCTGGTGACTCACTCGCCAGATTACTCGTAGCGCAGGGCTTCGACGGGATCGAGTTTGGCGGCTTGCATGGCGGGGAGCCAGCCGCTGATTACGCCGACGACGACGAGGATTCCGGTCGAAAGCATCATGGTGACGAAGGAGAGTGTGAGGTGGATGTCCACTTTGCCGGTGTCGTCTTCATAGGCGGGGCCGAGGAATGGCAGCGTGCCGATCGCGGAGGTAATCGCCGCCGAGAGCGCCATGCCGATCACGCCGGCGGCTAGCGTCATGACCAGCGCTTCGAGCAAGAACTGCCAGCGGATATGCGATTTCTTTGCGCCGAGGGCGCGGCGCAGGCCGATTTCGCGCACGCGTTCTTCCACTGAGACGAGCATGATGTTCATCACGCCGACGCCGCCGATACCCAGCGTGAGTGCACCTACAAAAAAGAGCAGCGCTTCGATACCCAGGGTGATTCCTTCATAGATGGGCTTGAACTCTTCGCGGCCGAACATGGTGATAGCGCGCTTGTCACTCGGCGAGAAACGCTGGCGGCTGGCGATGGCGGCGCGGAACTGTTGCATGGCGGCGGCTTCAAAATTGGGTGCGACGGGCTCGAAGAGCATCACACTGGCATAGCGAGCGTCCCACAGGTCGCCGGCGGTAGTGTAAGGAATGAAGACGGACTCATCGTCGCTGGTGAAATAGTTGCTGTCAGAAAATTTCGTGTCCATGGAACCGACGACGGTGAACTTAACGCCATCGATGCGGACGGTCTCGCCGATAGCGGGCGTGCCGCTGAAAAGTTTTCTGCGCAGGATGGCGCCGAGAAATGCGACGCGGCGACGCTCTTCGATATCTTCGGGGGTGATCCAGCGGCCTTCCATGGGGACTTCGTTGCGCATTTCGCCGTATTCGGGATAGATGCCACGGATGGCGGTTTCGGAGAGTCGAGCTTCGTGCGTAATTCCCTTCCACCGCACGGTCTCGCGGGTCACGCGCTTAACTAGCGGGGACTGTGCCTTTACCCAATCGGCATCTTCCTGTTCGAAGCGGACGGCCTTACCTGCGCGTTCGCCGCCGGCTTGCTCGCTGGTCGTTCCCGGCCAGCAAACGACGGCGCCCTTACCGAAGACTTCGAACGTGTACATCAATACGCCGCGAAATCCCGAACCGTAGCTGAGCAGAAGTGTGACGGCAACAATGCCCCATGCGATTCCCGTCATCGTCAGCAAACTGCGTACGGGATTACGTCCGAGGGCCGCCCACGCCTCTTTGAAGATCTCTGTGAGCATCTAGCCTCCGGCCTCGAAACGGAGGGCTTCGATGGGGTCGACGGAGGCGGCGCGGTTCGCCGGATAAAGCGCGGACAGGACGGCGATCAAGCCGAGCAGAAAGATCGACAGAGTGCCCAGCTTCCAGCTAGTGAGCAATCCCGCGAAGAAGGGCGGCATGGGCAGCAGATTGACTAACGCGCAAAAACCGTAGGAGAGGAGCAGCCCTGTGCCGCCGCTCAGCGCGACGACGATAATAGTCTCCAGAAAAAACTGGCGGAGGATGGATTCGCGCGTGGCGCCGAGTGCCTTGCGGACGCCGATTTCGCGGGTGCGTTCGCGGACGGAGACCAGCATCACGTTCATCACCCCAAGGCCGCCGAGGAAAAGCGTGGCTACTCCGACCGCGCCCATGAAAGCTTCCATGCCTACGATGATCATGCGATTAGCTTCAGCGTTTTTGACGGTGTCCCAGATGCTGGCAGCTTCTTTATCGCGCGGATCGAAACTGTGGAGGCGTCCGAGCGTGCGGCGAACTTGCTTCACACAATCCGGATGCGTTTCCAGCGACCAGGGCGCGACGAGCAAGCGGTCCACACTGTGCTCCACGGCCGGAGGCTTGTTTGGAAAATCGCGGCGCATGGAATTGAAGGGGATAAATACTTTGCGGACGTCGGCGCCATCGTAGCTGGAGTTCTGGTCCTTCGGCTTCATGATTCCAATGACGGTGTAGGGATTTCCGTTCAGCGAGATTGTCTGTCCCAGAGCTTCGCGGTCGGCAAACAGCTGCTTTTTTGCGTCGCTGCCGAGGAACGCCACGTTGCGGGCTTCCGCGTTGTCCTCTTCGTTGTAAAAGCGGCCTTGCGCGACAGTGATACTGCGAATTTCGGTGAATGGCGGCAGAGCGCCAACAACTTGAAGATTTCCACTATTGAAGAGGCTATGTATCTGTACGTCGTTGCCGAGTTCCGGCATCACGTACTTGCAGGCGGGCGCTTCCTTCGCCACCTGGATGTAGTCTTCTTCACTCCAGCGGATGATGCGGCCGGAGCGCGTCCCGCCGGCCTGCATGCTGGTGCGGCCCGCAAAAACGATCATTACGTCTTTGCCGAACGTTTCCTGATTATTTTGAATGCCCTTGCCGAGACCTTCGCCCGCCGCGACCATCACGGTGATGGAGATGATGCCCCAGGCGATGCCGAACATCGTGAGCATGGTGCGTCGCTTGTGGGCCCAAAGCGTCGCTAGCGTGTCTCGCAGTAGGTCCTGGAATGACATGGTGCTCCGCCCGTCGATTCAATTATTGGAGAACGACTTCTTGCTTCTCTCTGAGGCCTTCAAGAATTTCAGTCTTCACGCCGTTGGAGATGCCGAGCTTGACGCTGAGCTTTTTCTTGCCGTTGTCGGCCTTGGCATCGGGGATTTCAACGGAGGCCTTTCGCTCTTTGTCGTAGATCAGCGCCGCCTCCGGAACCATCAGCACGTTTTTCTTTTCTTCGAGAAGGATTTCGGCGTTGGCGCTCATGTTGGCTTTGAGCTCGCCGCCGGGGTTGGAAATGGATACGCGCACTTCGAACGTGGTGACGTTGTCCTTCTCTTTGCCGAGTGGAGAAATCTTGGTGACCTTGCCGGTGAATTTCTTGTCCTTGAAGGATTCCACCACGATGCGCGCCGGCTGGCTCAAGAAGACTTTGCCGATGTCCGCTTCGTCGACTTTGCCCTGCACGTAAACTTCACTGACGTCGCCGAGGGTCATGACCAACGTAGCTTGAGAGCCGAGCACCAGGATGGAACTGACCGCATCGCCGATATTGACATCGCGCGAAAGGACCAAGCCGTCGATCGGGCTGACGATGGTGGAGTTGCGCAGATCCTCTTGAGCGTTTTCCAGAGAAGCCCGGGCTTGAGCGACTTGCGCTTCGCACTTGGCGATTTCCGCTTTGGAGACGGCCAGTGTGCGCTCGGCGCTCACCTGCTTGTTCAGCGCCATCTGGTAATTCTTTTCCGCGTCTTCGACGAGGCTTTTGGACATCACGCCATCTTTGAACATGTGTTCGGCGCGCTCCATGTTGAGCTTCATGAAAGGTACATCCGGGCCTTCCGCATCGACCTTGTTGCGCTCGAGGGTAGCTTTGGAAGAATCCAGCGCCGCTTCAGCGGCTTGCAAGTTGGCGCGCGATGCGCGTTCGGCAGCTTCGAGCTGTACCTTGTCGAGTTCCGCGAGTAACTGGCCCTGCTTGACCGTCTCTCCGTAATCGACGTAGAGCTTCTTGACGATGCCGCTGGCTTTGGATTTGATCTCAATTTTGGATAGCGGCTGAATTTTGCCGGTAGCGACTACTACGCGCGCCAAGTCACCGCGCTCCGCAGACGCAATCTTGGAAGGATCAATGGTGCGGCTGGGACTGAGCGCCGCCTTGACGCCATACCCGCCACCCGCCAGCACCACCAGCGCGATCGCGCCCCAGATGATGCGGCGCCGCTTCTTCCCATTCCTGCCGTTTTTCCCGTTTGCTAAACCATTGCCATTGCTGGACATACCCGGTCCCCGCTGTTCTGGCCTCGCGGCTACAAGAGGATACGCAGCCGTACCCGAAAAGTTCCCTAACCTGCCGGTTTAGACGACGGGTCGAGCTTTTGGTCAGGCCGGCGCCGGGCGAGGAAACGGGATTCCTAGGACTGACTTAAGCTGTCGCCTGGGTGACACGAGTTGGTGTCAATGGACGAGACAGATGGAGGATGGCGCCGGCGACTCTTATTGATCGCACTGCCATTGGCCGGGAAAAACCCAATCCAAAAAAATTGAGGGCGCAACCGGTGTTTAGCCTGTTGCGCCCTCTAACTGAGCCGTAAAGTTTCTAACCTTCCCGATTCCTTCTGGCTGCGCAACCGCCGTGAGGCTATTGCGCACTTCAAACTGATCCGTTCCCGCTTCTCGCTTCCCGGTTCCATCTCGCAGCACAACCCGCTGTGAAGCTTGCTGCGCTGCTTCAACGGAGCCGTTCCGTTCCTAGCGTTCCCGAACCAACTTGTCGGCGTGACCGCTGTTAGGCTAAGTCACACCCTCCATACGAAACCGTTAAGGCTTCGAGCTTCGCGATTCAATCTCGCGGCGCAACCACGGTTAAGTTTGCTGCGCCCCTTAAATTGATCCGTAAAGTTCTTAAGCTTCCCGGTTCAATCTGGAACGGAAAATAAACCTTCCTCTTTTCGCCGTCAATCAAATTCGTAGAGAACACTTGTGCAAATCTGTGCAAGCTTGTGCAAAATTCCTTGGGCGAACACGGAGCCTCCATAGTGCCCGCCGCCCAACTTTCTTCACTGCTTTCCTTTGCGTACTCTTCGACTCGGCGTTATGCTCTTGCGGCATTATTTGTAGTTACTTCAGACTTCCCCAGAAAAATGGATTCATTGGAGAGCACCATGCAAACAGCTGGAATTCGGCCAACGATTGCCGTCCTTTTGGCCGGCTGTGCCTTGGGAGTTTTTTTGTCCATTCATTCTTCGCGCGTAAAGGCCGCCGCCCCTCCGGACGTGCCAAAGTTCAAAGTGGACCCTTCCTGGCCCAAGGAATTGCCCAACAACTGGATCATGGGCCAAGTGGGTGGCATGGCTGTGGATCGCCATGACAACATCTGGGTTTTACAACGGCCGGGATTGGACACGGTCGACGAATTAGGAGCCGCTCAGACGCCTCCTCGCTCTATGTGCTGCCTCGCCACGCCGCCGGTGCTCGAATTCGATAGTCAGGGAAATCTGCTGCAATCCTGGGGCGGGCCCGGCCAAGGATTCGATTGGCCGAAAAGAGAACATGGCATCTATGTAGACAAGGACGATAACGTTTGGATCGGCGGCGCCGATCCTCCCGATCGTCATCTGCTGAAGTTCAAGAATGACGGGCATTTCCTCATGCAAATAGGTCATCCTTCCACTGATCCACCAAACAGCTTGCGCACCGACATTCTCGGGCGGCCCGCCGGCATCGAAGTGGATGCCGAAGCGCATGAGGTTTACATTGCGGACGGTTACATGAACAAAAGAGTGATCGTCTTTGATTCGGACAAAGGCACGTTCAAGCGCCTGTGGGGTGCGTACGGGAACCAACCGAATGACGCGGATCCTGGCGCTTACGATCCAAAGGCGCCTCCGGACCAGCAGTTCCGCAATCCGGTGCATTGCGTGCATATTTCGCGGGATGGCTTGGTCTATGTTTGCGATCGCGTGAATGACCGGATGCAGGTGTTCACCAAGCAGGGCAAGTTTGTAAAGGAGTTTACGCTGCACACGCAGACGCTGGGCATGGGCTCGGTCTGGCAGTTCGCATTTTCGACGGATGAAAAACAGAAATTCCTGTTTGTCGATGATGGCGAAAACAATGTGATCTGGACGGTGCGGCGCGATGACTTTACCGTCGTGGGCCAGATGGGACACAGTGGCCGCAACGCCGGACAGTTTCACTGGGTCCACCAGATCGTGTCTGACTCGCAAGGCAACCTGTATACCGGCGAAGTCGACACCGGCAAGCGCGTCCAGAAATTTGTTTTGCAACACTAAGTTCGAAATCCACCCTGTATTTGACGTCAGGCGTCGCTAGAGCGGCGTTTTTCGCAGCCGCAGTGCGTTGGCGATCACGGAGACGGAGCTGAAGCTCATAGCCGCGCTGGCCAGCATGGGACTCAGCAGCCAGCCGAAAAAGTGGTAAAAGACGCCGGCCGCGATAGGAATTCCGATCGAGTTGTAGAGAAATGCGAACGCCAGATTTTGTTTGATGTTGCGGATGGTGGCGCGGCTCAATTTTCGCGCGCGCACGATTCCACGCAGATCACCTTGCAGGAGCGTGATGCCTGCATTTTCAATCGCTACGTCCGTCCCCGTGCCCATCGCGATGCCTACATCGGCAGCCGCCAGTGCGGGAGCATCGTTAATGCCATCACCCGCCATCGCAACGACGTGGCCCTGAAGGCGCAGACGGGCAAGTATCTGGCCTTTCCTCTCAGGACGCACTTCCGCTTCCACATCCTCGATCCCGAGTTGATGCGCGATCAACATGGCCGAGCCGGCGTTATCGCCCGTCGCCATGATGAGGTGCAACCGGTCCGCGCGAAGTGCGCGGACAGCCTCGATCGAAGAAGGTTTGATTCGGTCTGCGAGCAAGAACATGCCCTGTACTCTGCCATCCACCGCAACGGAGACGACGCTCGCCTTGGAAGGTGCGTCAAGGTGAGTCGGGAGAACCCATGACAAATCTTCAGAACCGGGCCAATTCATACCCATTTCTTCGAGAAACTGCAGAGTGCCGACGAGCACATTGCGCTCCAGCACGAGTCCTCGAACTCCGCGGCCCGGATAAGCCAGGAAGTCCGCCGGTTCGGCAAGTTCGACTCCCTCTTTAAGTGCATATTCGACAATCGCTCGGGCCAAGGGATGTTCGCTTCCACGCTCCAAACTGGCCGCTAATTTCAGAATCTCGAATTCCTTCAACGTGGCACCGGGGACGACACCAATCTTCGTCACCGACGGCTTGCCTTCGGTGAGAGTGCCGGTTTTGTCGACGACGAGAGTGTCGACTTTGGCGAGGGTTTCGAGGGCTTCGGCGTTGCGGATGAGGACGCCAGAGTGGGCGCCGCGACCTACGGCCACCATGATGGACATGGGCGTGGCTAGGCCGAGAGCGCAAGGGCAGGCGATGATTAACACCGAGACGGCGGCTACCAGAGCGTGGGCGAAGCGCGGCTCGGGCCCGAAAAAGAGCCAACCGAAAAAGGCCACAGCGGCAATGAGAATCACCGCGGGTACAAAATAGGAGGCGACGCGGTCGGCGAGGCGCTGCAAGGGGGCGCGGCTGCGCTGGGCTTCGCTGACGAGTTTTACGATTTGCGAAAGCGTGGTCTCGCTGCCGACGCGCTCGGCTTCCATGATGAAACTGCCGCTGCTGTTCAGCGTTCCGCCGATGACTTTGTCGCCGGCTGATTTTTCGACAGGCATCGGCTCACCGGTCACCATCGATTCATCGACGGCGCTTGCGCCTTCGCGGATCACGCCGTCGACGGGAACTCGTTCGCCGGGGCGAACGCGGAGGCGATCTCCCCGATTCACTATTTCGAGAGCAACATCCTTTTCGGCCCCGTTCGAATCGAGCAGGTGCGCTTGCTGCGGTGCGAGGTTCAACAACGCGCGAATCGCTCCGCTGGTCCGCTGCCTCGCCCGCAATTCCAGAACTTGCCCAAGGAGAACCAGCGTGGTGATCACAGCAGCCGCTTCGAAATAAACGGGTGCGGCTCCATCCGCTCCGCGCATAGAAACGGGGAAAATCCGCGGAAAAAAAGTAGCCGCGACACTGTCGGAATAGGCAGCGCCGGTGCCGAGCCCGATGAGCGTGAACATGTTCGGGCTGCGATTGACGAGTGATGACCAGAAGCGCTCGAAAAAGGGCCAGCCGCCCCAGAGAACGACCGGTGTGGCGAGGAGAAACTCGATGCCGTTTCGGACGACTGGGGCAAGGTGGAGGCCGAGCGCTTCGCCAAACATGGAAAGCAACAAGACCGGAAGCGATAACGCGGCGCTGATCCAGAAGCGCAAGCGCATTGAGTCGTACTCCGGATCGGCCTCTACTTGCGCGAAAACGTCCATCGGCTCGAGAGCCATGCCGCAAATGGGGCAGTTCCCGGGACCGAACTGGATGATTTCCGGATGCATGGGGCAGGTGTAGCGACCACTGTTCCCGCCCACCGCGCGCGGCGTTGCAGTTGCAACTGTGTGATGCAACGTTCCGTGTTCCGAAGAGCCGTGGCCGTGGTGCATTTCGGCAGTTCCGGGAGCAGATACAAACTTTTCTGGCTCACTTGAAAATCGTGCGGCGCAGCCCTTTGAACAGAAATAGTAGGTTTTTCCAGCGTGCTCTACTTTGGCCGCGGCTTTTTCCGGGGCCACCATCATGCCGCAAACGGGGTCCTTGTGCTTTGGTGGTCCCTGCAAAACCGAAAGCGCCGTTCCGCCTCCGCTGTGCGAACTCATTGAGTGATCTCCTTTTGTCCTGGCGGGACTACCGCAAATGCGCGTAGATGAGTTGGAGCAGTTCGTCGTACATGGCTTCGGTCTCGGCTTTCTTTCCGCTCTGCAGAGCCTTCGCGGCGCAATGGTGCAGGTGATTCTTCATCAGGTTGCGCGCCACGCCGCGCAATGCTTCCTGCACGGAAGCCACTTGCGTGATGATGTCCGCGCAATAGCGGTCTTCCTCGACCATTTTTTGCAAGCCGCGAATTTGCCCTTCGATCCGGCGAAGGCGGTTCTGATTGGCGGCCTTCAATTCGGGATCGACGCCTAGCGCCTTGCGTCCACCGGCGGCGCCTGTATCGCAAGCGCAATTCGCCGCCGATGAGTGCCGGTACTCTTTGCCCGCGTTCCGAGCCGTCTTCCTCGCCGTTGCCAGCACGATACCCTCCATCCCTATATATACCCCTATCCCCTATGTGCTGTCAAATGCGCGCGGGTGGGAAGTCCAACGCAATTGGCGCGGGCTGGTATAATGGCCCCCATGACCCTCGTGGAAATCACTTACGAATTGCAGTCACCGCTGACCGAAGAACAATTGCGTCATCTGGGCCAGTTTGCGAACACTTATGGATTGCGCAGCTTCAAGGTGGACGAAGCGACGAAGCGGTTGTCGTTCGAATACGATGCTTCGCGCCTGCGAGAGACGCAAGTCGCGCACGTGCTGGGCCAGGCGCGCATCGCCGTCAAGCGCAGAGTAATTGAGCAAGCTGGAGTGGATTTGTTCGAACGGGCCTAGAAAGCTACGGCCGGATCATAGCAAGATTGTTCTGGCAAAGAAGTAGAGGCTCAGAAAAACAGCGAGGCCCCAGAAAAAAAAAGGGGCCCCCGCTTGGGATCGGGGGCCCCAGAAGGCGCGTTTCAATTGCTGGCGTCGTTTTCACACCAGCGCGTGGGGTCATCCATCCTAGCTTCCCTCTCAGAGGCAGGTGGGAACGATCTGTAAAAAGTAACAAGCAAGCCCCTTCCCCCTCGCTTTGTCACTCTTTACATCTCGTCATTTGAAACGCGCCTACGCATCCCTCTAATGCACGGCTTCCGCCAATGTTAAATTTGCCCGAGCATTAAATAAGCATTTTATTTTGTTAAGGTTAGCGTAATGGGGGGATCGCAAACCTGCTTCAAATCCGCACTCAGAGTTCAAATCGGAACGCTCTTCAGCCTGAATCGGGAACCAGCTACTCTCCCTCCTCTTCACTCGCAATCCTGCAAGCCAGTTCCAGGACCCGGGTAACAAGACTCACGGGCTGCCAGGGCTATCGGTTTTTTTCCAGACTCCACCCAGAATGCCTTCATGCTCCGCCTCTTCAGCAAGACCATCTCGTGGCGGCGTCCTCTCCGCAAGCTCTACCTCTCCGGAATATTTCTCCTGGCCTGCGCAGTCACGCTTCTCGCAGACACTCCTGGGTTGGTGCGGAGGATTCCGGCAGGTGGATGCTACTGCCATTGTACGGAATCGCACCAGCGGGGCGGTTGCGTAAAGTTGTGCGATTCGAAGCGATATGCGGCCCGCTGGGGGGCAATCAAATGCGCGAAGCCGCATATGCAATCACCAGCCAACAACTCGAATGCGGGGCCCAGATTTCCCCGGCCTGGCCGTGCGGAGCATGCAAAACTCTAAAAGCAGTTCGTAGATCTTAGTTGGAAGTTTTTGGTTCCGAACCTAACCACTTAGAGGGTGTGGGTTGCGACTGGCGTTGAAGAAACAGGAAAAGGCTTTGTGCTGGTTTCGCCTAAAAGCTTGGCCAGAATCTCCGGGATTTCGAAGACGGCGCGGTTCTCCTGGGCGGCAACGTTCTCGCGAAACGCAGCGAGGTTGGCTGGTTCGAGCATGCGCTTCACTCCTTCCGCCACATTTTCGAAGCTATTCAAGACAATCCCGACGCCTTTTTCCTTCACCCACTCGGCATTGTAGCGCTCCTGCGGAAGCGTCCAGGCGTTGCACTCAATAAGCACCGGAAGTTTGCGAACCATGGCTTCCGCGATGCTTCCCGGGCCGGGCTTGCCGATCAAGAAATCCGCCGCGCGCATCAGTTTATGAACTTCTTTCGTGAAACCGACGATGTGTACCGGCAACTTCCAATCGTGCGCGCGCAATTTTCCCGCCAGCTCATCGTTCCGGCCGCAAATCAAGATTAGCTGCAACGGCAGTCCGGCGGCGTCCAGTTTTTCCGTGATCTCGTACATCACTTTTGAGCCGTGGCCGCCGAAAAGCACGATGGCCGTGGCAAGGCCTTCGCGCAAACCCATTTCCCGGCGCAGCGCGACGGGGTCGGAATCGTCTTGCACGTAAAAATCCGGGCGCAGAATCATCCCGGAGGTCGGAAAGATATGAGAGTCGTCATGACCCATGGCGCGCGCTTGTTCGGCGGCTTTTTCCGTGCCCGCGATGACGTACTGGTCTTTGATCGGCTCGATCCAGAATCGGGGCGGGAAGTCAGCCAGGTCGGTAATGATGGTGACAAAGGGGCGCCCGGGATAAACCGCGGTCCAGCTTTCGCAAATCTGCCTATTGAAATGGGGGATGACGGAAACCAGCAGGTCTGCCGGCTTTTCCCGCCAGAACTTCTTCAACAGATTCACGAGCGGCCTGTGAAAAATCCGGATGGTGGCTTGAAGCACCCGAAGCAGCTGGGTGCTGCCAAGCGTCCAGCCATTCTGCAGCATAGTATTGTACTGCTGCTGGATGCGGATTCCCGTGAGTTTGCGTAGAACGTCCAGCCGATCCGTAAGATCTTGAAACTGAACGAGTTCCAGCTGCCAGCCGCGCTGTTGCTGAAAGATTACCGTCTGCAGAGCGACGGCGGCGTTGCGATGCCCTCCTCCACCATCATGGAAGACGACGTGGATTTTTTTCATTGGGTGGATTGTGCCACAGATTTTAGGAGTCTCACAAGAGCACACCCCATGCCATGTGGATAAGTGAATAACCTATTTGTGTTCAATGAGTTCCATGGGCACATTCACGCAGATTTCGCCACCTCTTTACAGGTTGTTCATATCCGATGTGGAAAATTGGGCCATGCGCTGCGACCTACATGTTCACTCCATCGCATCCGGAATGTTCACCGCGCCCGGGCTGGACCGCATTTGCCGGGAATCCTACAACGACCCCGCCGAAGTCTATGACCGACTGAAGCGGATGAGCATGTCCATCGTTACGATCACCGACCATGACTCCATCGACGGCGCGGAAAACCTGCGCCGCCACAAGGACTTCTTCCTGAGCGAAGAAGTCACCGTGCGGATGCCCAGCGGCACGGAGATGCACATGGGTGTTTATGGCATCTCGGAACGCGATCACGTTGAAATTCAGCGCCGTCGAAACGATTTTATCGCACTACTGATGTACCTCACCGAGCGTAAACTTTTCTTCAGCGCGAACCACGTGTTCTCCGGTTTGACGGGACGCCGCGAGGAGGAAGACTTCCATTGGTTTGAGTCTTACGTTCCGGCATTCGAAACGCGCAATGGGCAGATGTGGCAGGAGGCCAACGAGAGTGCGGCGCGGCTGGCGGCGCGGCTGGGCAAAATCGCGATTGCCGGTAGCGACTCGCACACCATTGCTGGCGTCGGGCACACCTTCACGGAAGTGCCTGAGGCGCGAACGGTGGATGAGTTTTTCGCCGGACTGCGCGCCGGCAACGGGCGAATTCACGGCACGCACGGAAGCTGCGGCAAGCTCACGGCAGACGTATTCAGCATTGTGCGTTCACTTTTCCATGACAAACCGTGGACGCTGGCGCTGTCGCCGTTCGCACTGCTGGTGCCGGCATTTACCGCCGGGCACTGGATGAACGAGATCCGCTTTTGCCGGAAATGGACCGCGGCAATGGAACGCAGCGGAAAACGCAAACGGATGCTTTGGGACATGGATTCGAAGTTCGAGGCCAACTGGGCGAGTTGAAGAGCACATGAGCAAGTATTCCAATCCGTCGGTGCGAACGATGCGGAAGAAGCTGCACGCTCGCGTGATCTGCATGAGGGAAATCCTTCTCGCCTATGTGTGCATCTTTCTTATCGAAAGTGCTTGTCTGTTTCCGGCCGTCTGGATGAGGTGAAGCGATGGCAGTCGCACGCGACCTCTGGGGATACATCGACCGACGCGATCACCGCCTAATGCGGCGGATGAACCGCTGGCGCGCGCCGCGGTGGATTCGCTTTTGGATGATCGCGGCCACGCGCATGGGCGATGGCTGGATTTGGTACGGGCTGGGACTAATGCTGTTCGCTTATGGAGGCCCGCAGCGTTTTTCGGCCATCGGTGCCGCGGGCTCTGCCGCCGTTCTGGGGATTTTTGTGTTTAAGGCACTGAAGAGACTGAGCCAGCGTCCGCGGCCTTGCCAGATCGAGCCGCATTGCTGGTCAAAAGTGTTGCCCCCGGATAAGTTTTCGTTTCCGTCGGGCCACACGATGACGGCGTTTTCCGTTGCGCTGGTCGTAAGTTACTTTTACCCGTCACTCGAAGGCGTGCTTTTTTTCCTGGCGCTGAGCATTGCAGTGTCCCGCATCGTGCTGGGCATGCACTTCCTGAGCGACGTCCTCGCCGGCATGGTCATGGGGGTCGCCCTGGGCTGTGCTTCGATTACGGCGTTCGCTTCGCTGGGTTTCATCTAGCTGATTTGCGTAGCTCTCAACTAGTCTAATTTAGACTAGTTTCAGCTAGTCTAAATTAGACTAGTTCAACGAAGAATTTGAAACGCTCGAAACGAATCATCACGGCTCCCAAGTTTGAAGACCCAGGCACGGCCCGAACCGGGGTATATTGGGCTAGATGGCCGAAGCCGCCCAAGCCTCCCCAACTGCCGCCAGCTCTACAAAGTCTCATTCTCATTTGGTTTTCTTGCTGCAGGTGGCACGGCCTGGCCTGTGGAGCACCACGGCGATGTTTTACCTCATGCCGCTCGGGCATGCAGACTTCTTGCACTCAGCGAAACTGTGGCTGGGATTAATTTTCGTGCTGTTCCCTCTCAGCTTTCTACTTTACGGCGTCAACGACATTGTCGATGCCGAAACTGACGCGCTGAATCCACGCAAAGGCACTTTTATGTTTGGCGCGCGGGGCGCGCGGGAGCAACTTGCCAGTTTGAAATGGCAGATTGCTGTGGCGCAAATCCCGTTCGCAGTCGCGTTCTATTTCTTGGTCGGGCCGCGCATTTTGGTATGGTACGCGGCGCTTCTGGTGGCTGTCGGGCTTTACAATGCGCCCGGCATCGCGTGGAAAGGCCGGCCTCCATTTGACGTTTTGATCCAGGCGAGCTACTTGCTTGTGTTCGTTTTGAGTAGCTGGCTCAATAAGGTCACACAACTCCCCTGGCAGACTTTCTTGTTTGGCGCAATGTTTGCGATGCACTCTCATATCTTCGGCGAGGTGATGGACATCGAACCCGACCGCTTGAGCGGCAGGCGAACGACCGCGACGGTGATCGGAAGAGTGCGTGCGAAATTCTTGATTGCTACATTTCTGCTCGTTGAAACTGTGTTGGTGCAGTTTTATTTTCGGGACTGGATCATTACGGGCTTCCTGGCCATCGGCGCTCTCTGGTTCTTGTGGGATGCCACTTTGTTCTGGAGAGACCGAGCCTACGCTCCAAAACAAATGCGGCTCTTCCTATGGGGCTGGAACGCCGCCGCGCTGCTGGGCATGTTCTGGAATTGGAGTCACAGGACGCTAACTCACGTCACTTCCACCGTAGGATTTCACCCGTGAGCCAGAAATGCTTGCTCGAAATCAGCGTGGAGACTCTGGAAGCGGCGCTGGCAGCGGAGCGCGGCGGCGCGGACCGCATCGAACTGTGCGGCGATCTGTCAGCGGGCGGCATTACACCGAGCAGCGAACTCATGCGGGCGGCACGCGCGCGGCTGCGCATTCCAATTTTTGCGATGATCCGGCCGCGCGCGGGAGACTTCGTGTATTCGGGCGCTGAGTTTTCTGAGATGCGGCGCTCGATCGCGGACGCCAAAGAATCTGGAATGGATGGCGCCGTACTGGGCGTCTTGACGAAAGACTGGCACGTGGACGTCGAGCGGACACGAGAGCTGGTTGAGTTTGCCAGGCCGATGCCGGTGACGTATCACCGCGCGTATGACGAGACCGCCGCTCTGCGCGAGGCACTCGAAGATGTGATTCAAAGTGGCGCGAAAAGAATTCTGACGTCGGGCGGCGCGAAGAGCGCGCTGGGGGGAGCCGCGATGCTCGCCAACCTTATCGAAGCCGCTGGGGAACGGATCGTGATCTTGCCGGGAGCGGGAATCATCGCCGCCAATATTCGCCTGATTGCGCAGCGAACGAAGGCGCGAGAGTTTCACTCCGGGCTAGGAACCGCGCTTCCTTACGGGAGCCGTGAGTACAAGCGGTTTGAAGAGGAAGTGCGCAAGTTGGCAGAGCAACTTGCGCGAATCAGCGGCAACCAGACCACTCGAACGTGAAGCGGGATTTCCAGGTAAGAATTCAGGACAGGCGGAGCGCGACGGCGATGGCCTACAGCGCGAGCGAAACTGGTCAACCAGTGAAACGGAAGGGATTGAAAACGGGGACCGAAAATGATCGGAAGTCACGTTCGTTGCGCGTGGCGACGGTCAGACCGTGGAGGCGCGCGGTAGCGGCAATCATGGCGTCTTCCCGGAGAGTGTCCGAGAGGCGGTGGATGAGGCGTGCATACTCACGGAAGCATAGACCATCCATCGGTAAGACGCGGTGCGTGGCCCAGATCCGGTCGATCCACTCCTCGATCTCCCGGGCTTTTTGGGCGTCCTGGAGGCGCGTGGTCTCGACACCGGCCTGCAGCTCTCCAAGGACGACGGCGGAAACCGCCATCTGCTCCGGCCTCAAAGTGTTGAACCAAGACAAGACTGCGCCATGAGGCTTCGGCTTGCGCAGTTCTGAGACCACATTTGTGTCCAGCAGGAAACGCCTCAATCGAACACCACCGGCGGGCGGCTCTTGAGTTTGCCGCGCTTCGGAACCGGAATATCGAATCGAGGCTGGGCGCCGAGGAGGACATCTTTTAGGGTTGGCCGGGCGTCATTCAAGCGACGCCACTCCTCGATGGAGACGACCACGGCGGTTTCGAGGCCGCGGCGGGTGACGATCTGAGGCCCCTTGTCGAGGGTCTCGTCAATGAGCTCGCTAAAGCGCGCCTTGGCGTCTTGAAGCTGCCATTTGGACATGAAACCTCCAAAACCATGATATGACTAGTCAGACCACTAGTCAAGTCGAATCTGGAAGGCAACCTCGCCGGTCCTCGGAGCGTATGATTTCGGTTTGGGCGATCAGGCTTTTTGGGCTTGGCGGCGGAGGAATGTTGGGACGTCGAGATCGTCGGAGGGGACGTCCTGGCTGACTTCGCGGACGTTTTGCTGGACTTGGTGGACGACGTTGGGCAGCGCGTGCTGCACCGGTTCATCTGGGATTTCGCGGCCGGCTTTCCAGGTCTTGGGCAAGAACGATTGTTTCTGGTGGATGTTTTTCTTGTTGGCGTCCTTGAAGCCGGCGGCGATGACGGTGATCTTGATGCCTCTTGCACGACCAAGCGGAGAGAATTGTCTCGCGGTTCCGACAGTTCTCGCAAGTATAGGTACTTCGCTGAGTCTAAGCATTTGAGTTCCAGTCTATCGGCCATTCTTCGCTCCCAAGGGCTCAAAGAGTCAGTGAAGATGGTCCACCGTCCGGCTGACTTCCACCCAAGACTTCGGAAATGGTTTTGGAAAGTAGTACCAAATGACTTCCATTTCCACTAGAAAGCCTTTGTTTGCGTTAAGGAGAATGTCGATAGGGCCGTGGTTTCTTGTTTGAATGGTAATTCCGCCTAGATGGCCCGATTCCCCTCTCCAATTGGGCAATTCAATGGGTTCTAACCCAACCGTCCGACAAGTTCCGCACGGGCATTTTGAGATTGCGAATAACTGCGGCACACGAAAGCTTACGAACTCCTTCCGCGAACTTAGGCTCTGCCTCACCCAATCCATTTCTTCCTCTGACAGGGGTCGCTTCGGAATCGGCATAAGTTCCCGCCAGATGTGTTCCCGATTGAAGACGACCTTAGGATGCTCAGTCTTTTTGCGGAATGGCCACATGACACGCAGTATCGCATTTTGGACGACGAAAGGCACAGCGGCCCCGCATAGAAAGGCCGAGAAAGAAGGGCGCAGCGGGCCGCGCCACCACAACGAAAGATAATGGTCCGTAAACTTTAGCTAGGCTTTTTGGGCTTGGCGGCGGAGGAAGGTTGGGACGTCCAAATCGTCGACGGGGACGTCTTGGCTGACTTCGCGGACGTTTTGCTGGACTTGGTGGACGACGTTGGGCAGCGCGTGCTGCACCGGTTCATCTGGGAT
>Ga0137403_10002070_pt1 | contig 24800 bp, 23 predicted proteins | sample CZOMad2_1_16fung_FD_122057 | JGI IMG/M metagenome (GOLD analysis project Ga0137403, IMG submission 122057) | Vadose zone soil fungal communities from Angelo Coast Range Reserve, California, USA - CZOMad2_1_16fungal (Hybrid Assembly) | ecosystem: Environmental > Terrestrial > Soil > Vadose zone... | reverse complement strand
ACAATCTGAGAAACTCGTCCGTGGAAACCCAGTCCATCGTCGTCCTCGATTTCGGGGCGCAATATTCGCAACTCATCGCGCGCCGCATCCGTGAACAAAATGTCTTTTCGGTGGTGCTTCCCTGCACCGCCACGCTGGAAGAAATTCGCAGCTACTCGCCTGTAGGCATTATCCTTTCCGGCGGCCCGTCATCGGTCTACGACGCGGACGCGCCGCCCGCGGACCCGGGCGTGCTCCAGCTAGGTCTACCCGTCCTCGGTATCTGTTACGGACTCCAGTTTATGGTGCACGCTCTCGGTGGCAAAGTGCGCGCCGCCGACAAGCGCGAGTACGGTCATGCCAACGTTGAAATCCAGAATGGCTCGCGTCTTTTCGAAGGACTCCCGGCAAAGCTTTCCGTTTGGATGTCGCATGGCGACGAAGCAGTGGAACTGCCCGCCGGCTTCCACCTTGTGGCGAGTTCCCCGAGCGCGGTGGCCGCGATCGAGGCCCCCGAGCGAAAAATGTGGGCGGTGCAGTTCCATCCCGAAGTGCGCCACACCCAATCGGGTACCGACATTTTGCGTAACTTCGCCCTCAACATTTGTGGTGCGAAGCCCACCTGGACCGCACAGCATTTCATTGATGCGACTATCGCCAGCGTGCGCCAGACCGTAGGCGAGGGGCGCGCGATCTGTGCTCTCTCGGGCGGTGTCGATTCGGCGGTTGCGGCCACCCTGGTGGATCGTGCGATGCGCGACGACAAGGGTTCTTCACGACTTACTTGTGTGTTCGTGAACAATGGCGTCCTGCGCAAGAATGAGTTCGAAAAAGTACAGCGAGGCTTGCGCGACAACCTCGGCCTGCACCTGGTCGCGGTCGACGCGACTGAACGCTTCCTCGACAAACTTGCCGGGGTAACGGATCCGGAAACTAAGCGCAAGATCATCGGCAAGGAATTCATCGCGGTTTTCGATGAGGAAGCGCAGCGCATAGAAAAAGCGGAAGGCAAGGTGGAGTGGCTGGTGCAGGGCACGCTCTATCCCGACGTAATCGAGTCACGTTCGGTGCGCGGGCCCTCGCAGACCATCAAGACTCACCACAACGTCGGCGGCCTGCCCGACAAGATGAAGCTGAAGCTGATCGAGCCGCTTAAAGACTTATTCAAGGACGAAGTCCGAAAGATTGGCCGCGATCTGGGCATGCCGGAAGAGGTTCTGCAACGGCAGCCTTTCCCGGGACCGGGTTTGGCCGTCCGCATCCTCGGCGAAGTCACGCCCGAGCGCCTGAAGATCCTGCGCGAATGTGATGACATCGTCGGCACCGAAATCAAGAAGGCTGGTCTCTACACCAAGATCTGGCAGTCGTTCGCGGTCCTGCTTCCCGTGATGTCGGTCGGCGTGATGGGCGATCAGCGCACCTATGCCTACACTTGCGCGGTGCGCGCCGTCCACTCCGAAGATGGCATGACCGCCGATTGGGTCCCGCTGCCACACGAAGTGCTGAAAACCATTTCCAGCCGGATCGTGAATGAGGTAAAAGGGGTGAACCGCGTGGTTTATGACATCACGTCGAAGCCTCCCGGAACGATCGAGTGGGAGTGATCGCAGCAGCATTGTCATCCTGAGCGGAATTGTTCCATTTGCTTGCGAATGGAACGATGGAGTCGAAGGACCCCTAGGTTCTGAACGGCAGTAGGCCGTCTGGTGACATTCACTGTTAAAATCCCCGTGAGCTAAGCAGTCCGTGGAACCGGTTGCGAGTCCTTCGACTCCGCGTTGCTTCGCGACGCGAAGCAACCGCTCGGCTCAGGATGACAAATTTCGACCCGGAAATTTCGTGCCTTCGATAAGTCGACGGGCGAACTGCTGTGGGAAACCGCGCTGCCGTTCTCAGGCAACGCCACGCCGGCCACCTACGAAGTCGATGGACGCCAATATGTGGTGATCGCAGCGGGCGGTGGCAAAGATCCTAAGCAAGGCTCGGGAGGAGTGTAGGTCGCGTTCGCGCTTCCTCGCTCCGCCTCGGCTAACTAAAGAGTCGGGAGATGCCGACACAGTTTGCTGGAGCTTTACTCCACCTTTTCCGAAACCCAGCGCGAAATTGCTGTAACCACCTTCCGAGGCGAGACGCGAATGGATTCTGCGACCAACCAGTTTCGGAATCCCGGAATCACCAGCGTCTTGCCTTTGAGCAAACCGCGGTAGCCGGCGCGAGCTACGGTCTTCGCGTCCATGGGGCGAAGTTTTTTGAACAAGCGCGACTGGTCGTTCCCCGCGCGGCCAGCAAAGCCGGTCTCGGTGGCCCCGGGACAGAGGCAAGTCACGGTGACGCCCTTGCCATCCAGCTCATTGGCGAGCGCTTCAGAGAACGAAATCACATAGGCCTTGGTGGCATAGTAAACCGCCATTAACGGACCGGGCTGAAAGCCTGCGGTCGAAGCTACATTCATGATCTTGCCCGAGCGGCGCTCCAGCATAGGCCCGAGAAAGAGTTTCGTGAGCTCGGTGAGCCCAGTGATGTTGAGCTGGATCTGTCCCAGGCTCTCTTCCAGCGGGACCTCGGCAAATTCTCCAAACCTGCCGTAGCCCGCGTTGTTCACCAGAATTCCGATGTCAATGCCTCCACTCTGCAATTGCTCAAACAGCGACTGCGGGGCGGCCGGCTCAGTGAGATCAAGCGCAAATGTCCTGACTGTGATTCCGAACTGGCGTTGTAGCTCATTGGCGACCTGCGCCAGCCTGGGTGCGTTACGCGCGACCAGCACCAGGTTGTGATGGGCTTTGGCAAAAAGCTTTGCCAGTTCGTATCCAATGCCGCCGGAAGCACCGGTGATCAGGGCGGTCGAAGGAGGTGCGTTCATTCTAGGTGTGAAGAGACTTTCGCGATGTGAACAAGCCGCCGCAGCTCAGCGGGCCTGTGTCCTCGCCGGTGCAGGCGGGACCGCCCCCACGCCAGCTGCCGGGACGGCGGCGCTACTTGAGTCAGAACCACTGCCTGGTCCAATCTTTCAGTTCGGCCCAGTACACCTGCACGCGATTCCCCAGTGTTTCTGGTCGCGTCATATCATAGCCACCGTGCGCTGTGCTCAGGGCGGGAGAGTAACCCTTTGGCACCTGGAATAAAGCGCCATCGAGAGGGGCTTCGGAGAACTCCAACAGTTCAAGCTTGCTGATCGCGCTCTTGCCTGCCTCTGTCCTGGTTACGGTCTCTTCGATAGGAAAACCGCCCGGGGCCTTGCCCAGCTGCTTGAAGTGAAAACGATCGAGATGATTGCCAGGCCTCAAGGTGGTGAATCCGATTCCATGGGTTGAATTCTGGCAACCGAGCCCAGGTAGATCGATATACCAGCCATCGCGCTCTTCCACGCTGGACGGCGTCGCGGCGCCCGGCCCGGATTCCACGGTGATTTTGGTTTTAACGTGCCGAACTGTATACGCTCCTTGTTGACGCCGTTCGCCGGTATCTACCGAGTCGGCGGTGATAGTTATGTCAGCGCCGGTCACCTCATGCTCCTGGGTTGGCAGTGTCGTTCGGGTAAGCTTGCGCCGCTCCGACCAATCGATGATCGGAAGTTCTGCGTAGAGCCTGGCTTCGTCGTTCAGGTCGATTCTCTTCCGCTCGTCGCAACGACTGATGCTCACGAAGCTCACTTTGGCCGGCTTGTCCTGCAAATATTCGCGCCGCTGCCTTGCTCCCTCCAAGTACAAAGTCTCCACCACAATGCTAGATTGATCGCTGCGCCGCGTCTTGATTTTCAGATCGGAGAAATTTGAAACCACAGGACGCGCAAAGGTAACGGAGAAAAGAGCAATCAGCAGCGCGGATAAATTCAACGGGGAGGGCCTCATGATCGTTCCTCCGAGGAAAAGCGGCCAATGGAACCCAGCGGCGCCATTGGCCGAATTCGAACCTAGGCGCCAACCATCGCGGGCTCAACTCCGTAAATCGAATACCACGAAGTCGCAGCCTTCAGACGAGCGTTCACGTTGTTGATGTTAGTCACGCCTTCAGTTTCCAGCCAGTCGCGGAAGGCATTGGCACCCTGCTTGGCATAGATCGGAATACCATCTTTCCAGGTGGCGCGGCCGCACAGCACGCCATTGAACTTGACGCCGGACTCGGCGGCCAGTTCCAGAGCCTCGGTAAACTCCGCATTGCTCACGCCGGCTGAAAGATAAATAAAAGGCTTGGTGGTGGCCGTCGCGGCTTCCAGAAACAGGCCCATGGCTTCGATCTTGCTGTAGGCTTTCTGTCCGCCGAAAGCTTTAGTGCCGTCCACATATTTCATATTGATCGGCACTTCGACTTTCAGCACATCCACGCCGTAGCGGTCTTTGCTGAACTCTTTCATGCTGGCAGCAACAATCTTTGGCTTTTTCTTGGCGTAGTCCAGACCCTTTTCATCCGCGCCCTCTTCGTAGCCCACGAATTCAAGGAAGAACGGAATGTCGTTGCCGCGGCATTCGTCCCCGATGCGTTCTATCCAGGCGTGCTTCTTGTCGTTCACGTCTTTGGGGTCGAAGGGCGAGTAGTAAAGCAGGATTTTCAGGCAGTCCGCGCCCGCTTCTTTCAGCCGGCGCACCGACCAAAAATCAAGCAGATCGCCCAGACGTCCAGGGCCAGTCTTGTCGTAGCCGGTCTTCTCGTAGGCCAAAAGCAATCCTGCGTTCTTGGCCCGCCGCTTGGAAGCCGGAAGCCCCCACTCCGGATCGAGCAGGATGGCGCTGGCGTGGGGCGTGAGAACCTCAGTCACCAGGGTCTTGAATTCTTCCATCATGGCATCGCCCACATCGGCGCCTTTTTCCTTGGCCAGCGATTTTTGTAACGAGCCGCGTTGGTCCATGGCGGCCGCGGCAATGACCCCGCGTTCGTTCGAAACGTTCCTAAGCCCAGCCAGTTTTCCTGGGGTAAGTTTCATAGATTCCTCCGACGGAAGCGTCAAATTCGACCCAATTGTAAACCATGGAGAAGGCAACTGACCCGGGATGGGGAAATTTCGTAGTGGCGTAATTTGACGATCCGGCAAAGAATTGTCATTCCGCAGCGCTCCAGTGTCGCGCGAGGAATCTGTTGCTTCGCTGCCGGCAGCAGGCAGATTCCTCGCCGATAGAGCTGGCTTCGGAATGACAAGGGGCGGGGTTGCAGAAGCACCATACCGCTTCCGCGCAGCCATCGTCCGGAAATGCATGGGTCCTTCGTCGGGAGCCCTTCGCGTAGCGAAGGGCTCCGCTTCCTCAGGATGACAGCGGCATCCCGGTCGCGGTCTAATGCCCCATGCACAGCGACTGGATTCTTCTGCCAGTTCTTCTGACGACGATGGCGGCATTGCTTTTTGTTCTCCGCCGCACTCGTTTTGGCTCTCTTCTGCGCGAGCACATTGCCGAGCGTCCGCGGCGCCGGCTGTTTATCGCTTCGGTTAGCTTCTTTCTCACTTTTGCCATTGTGCGGGGCATGGTGTTTTGCATCGTGCATCATATTCCGCCGTTCCACTATGTCATCATGGAAGGGCGTCACATCCATCACCTGGTGTTTGGGATCTTTATCCTGTTATTGGTCGGCTATGGCTGGCTGTGCGAGGCTGGAAACGGCAGCGACTCATCGTCCGTCTTGGCCAGCAGTTTGATGTCGTTGCTATATGGATTGGGCGCGGCGCTGACGCTGGATGAATTTGCTTTGTGGCTTAACTTGAAAGATGTCTACTTCGTTCGTGAGGGACGCTCCAGCTTCGACGCCATTATTCTGTTCGGCTCGCTGCTCGCCATCAGCACTTGGGGAGCTCCCCTGTTCTCGGCTTTGGCGAAGGGCAAGACACGGGTAGATGGCTAGAACCAGATCGTTAACCACAAAGGGCACGAAGGCGAACCCTGACCCTGCAAGCCTTCGTGCAACTTCGTGCCCTTGGTGGTTTCAGGATTTATTGCCGTAGCGTCAGCGTCCCTAACACGGCCTGCTGCTTGGCGATCAGCGCCTGTACTCCCTGGCTGGCCAGGCCGATCATCTTCCCCAGCTGTTCCTCGTCGAACACCTGATGCTCTGCCGTGGCCTGCACTTCGACCAGTTTGCGGCCGGCGGTCATCACGAAGTTCATGTCTACGTCAGCGCGCGAATCTTCCTCGTAAGCCAGGTCGAGCAGGATTTCTCCGTCCACAATGCCGACGCTCACCGCCGCCAGATAGTCGCGGAACGGGACGGAAGTCAGCGTGCCCGCCTCGACCAGTTTTTCCAGCGCCAGCCCGAGCGCGACGAAAGCGCCCGTCACCGACGCGGTGCGGGTGCCGCCGTCAGCCTGGATCACGTCGCAGTCAATCCAGATGGTGCGTTCTCCCAGACGTTCGAGATCGGTGACCGCACGCAACGAGCGCCCGATCAGTCGCTGGATTTCGTGCGTGCGCCCGCTGGGGCGCCCTTTGCTGACCTCGCGGGGCGTCCGCGTCAAAGTGGCCCGAGGCAGCATGCTGTACTCGCTCGAAATCCAGCCCTTGCCGCGGTTGCGCATGAACTGGGGAACGGTCTCTTCGACGGAGGCGGTGCAGATCACACGAGTATTGCCGAGTTCAATGAGGACTGACCCTTCGGCCGTGTTGATGAAATTGGGAATGATATTGACCGGCCGCAGCTGGTCCGGCGAGCGATTATCGGAGCGATAGAACATGGGAAGATTCTAGCAGCAGGTATGGATCGAGAATTGGTACTTGGCATTGGCAATTGGCGCTTGGCAATTACCAGTTGTCAGTTCGCAGTTCGCGGTTGCCGATGGGCGGCTTTAGCTGAGTGCCAATTGCTGTCTACTGCAGTCCCGCGACCATCTGACTCACCGCCGCGACATCATAGACACCGGACAAGTCCGCGTGACCTGCCAGCGTCTCGCGTTCTCTGCCTCCGACCAGGATCTTTACCCGATTAATTCCGGGGATACCCGTGGCCAAGGTCTGCACCAGTGATGCCATGGTGAGTTCTTCCACCAGGACGCCGGAACGATGACCGTCAGCGAACGCGTCGTTGAGGTCGATCACCGCCAGACCGGGATCAACCAGGTACACGTCGCGCACCTCGGCGCCCGGGCCCAGAGGATGGGAGGAAGAATTGTCGAGATACAGCGCCAGCAGCGCGCGCAGCAGCTCCTGGGCCCGTTCCTGCCGCCCCGCCGGGAGTGGAATGCTGGCCGACTGCGCCCGAAGGACGCCGGGGTCGTCATAGGCGACGTAAAGCGTCACTTGCTCGGTGGGTCCCTGCACCGGAGCCGAAACCGGGTGAGCGTATTCGGCGGGCGTCTCGGTCTGGGCGACCCGGCCTCGCATCCGCAACGCGTAGAAGCTCATTCCCAGCGCCACGGCCAGCATTGCGGCAATGCCGATCATCAAATGGCGCGGGATCATCGTTTCGCTCCCAGTTGATCGCGTACCGCTTCAATTCCCGCCGTGACTGATTCGGCCACCAGTTGCTGGTAGGTGGGAGAATTAAGCTCGGCGAGCTTGCCCGCGGGCGGTGCGACCTCGATGGCCACGGCGGCCGTAGTGATGTTGTTCAAAGGGCGCAGAGGCGCCAGCAGGGAGCGCACCGCAACCTGCCTTTTGCCCAGTTCGGATGCAACGCTGGTTTCGGCGGTCTGGCTCGCGGTGTGGAATCCTGACTGCGCCGTGTTCCAGTCAAGGAATGGTCCCCGGCCCTCGGCTCCGGCGGGAAGCAACGCGGTGTAAAGCCGCACTCCACTGCCCTGAGACGCCGCATGCAGACAAACATAGATCGCCGGATGCGCCGCGTTAGTCATATTGGCGCGCTGGTCCAGACTCATGGTGGTGTCTCCCTCTCGCAACATGAGGGTCGTCAAGCCGCGGGCTTGAAGCTGTTGGCGCAGGCGCAACGCGAAAGCCAGCGTGACGTCCTTTTCCGCCAGTTGGTCGCTGAGGGCTGCGCCACGTTCATCGCCTCCATGGCTGGCGTCCACAACCACGAAATATTGCACGGCAGTCGAAGCAACCGCCGCAGCCGCTCCGGGCGAGACCTGTGGAGCGGGACTGCCTGCAGGAGCAGGAACTGCCGGCTGGGCGGCAGGGGCCGGCACATGCGCTGTGGCCTGCGGCGCTGGGGTAATCGTGATGGTGCGACCGTCGTTGCTGAAGCTGGCGAATAGTGGAACCGGCCCACTGACGGCGATTTCCGCGGCCCCGTTGTTCTCCTGAAACGTGGCCGAGGGGATGGCCGGGCTATCAAAGGTCAGGGTTTGTGACCCGGGTGGAACCAGCGGCTCGCGGGTAAATACCATGCGCAGTTTACCCGGCTCCGTGGCGATCATGGGATTGACCGGGGAGGTGAAATTCATGACCAGGGTGGGCGGATTCGTCTTGTTCACCTGTGCAGTGAAGTGGATTGCCGCATTGCCGATGAACAATCGTCGCGACGCTTCGTGAAAATTTATCGGGACCCGCAACAACCGCTGCATGAGCGACGGCAATGAACTCGCCGGGACGAGGCCGCGTCCGTTTTCCATCAGGAACATGGCGGGAAGGTCGAGAATCTGTCCCTGCACTCGCGCCCGCGTGTTCCCGGGAGAGAATTCGCTGTCAGAACCGTTGTAATTCAGCCTCCACGTGCGGCCATCCGTCCGGGCGCTGGCCGAACCCAGTGGTTGAAGGATTTCGAGCAGGCCGACGTAGTCGACGCCGTTTTTCTCGCGGACGCTGAGGGAGTAGCTGGTAGCGCCGGAGTACACCGTCAAACGCTTGTCATCGGCGAAAGCGGAAAGCACCAGAACGAAAGCAAACAGAATCGCCAGGCCAGAAATCGCGGCCGCGGCTGCGGGCTGCGCTGGTCGATTACCCCAGCGCTGCTTAGCCCGGGGCCGGCTACTCCAGGGCATATATCGTCAAGCCGGTAAGCAGCTTGGGATAAAAGTCAGTGGACTTCTGGGGCATGACTTCGCCGGCAAAAGCAATATCGCGCACCTGCGCCATGCGAGCCGGATTCATCAGAAAAGCCACGTTGGCCGCACCGCTTCTCACCTGGGCTATGGCCTCCCCAATGTCCCGAATGTAGCGGACATTGTTCTGATCACGGATGGCTTCTTCCGAAATCCCCAGCACCCGTTCAAGCATGCACTTGTGCAGTTGCACTACGTCGAGAGCCTGTTGCCGCAGCGACCATCCCGCGAAGATCTCGGGCGAAACCAGCTTGGCCCGGTCGAGAAGAAAAACCCGGTCAGCGGTGATCGCCAGCAGAGCGGTACCCATACGCCCCGCTTCGCGCAGGATGACACTGGCGCGGGCGGCATCTACGGACGCATCCACTTCGTCCACGCTGAAAAAGGGGCAGGCCCCGTCCCGGAAAGCAGCCGCAGAAAACGACGGCAAGCCGTGCACCACGCGGTGGGTCGGCAGAATGACCAGGCCCGGGCTGTCCATGTTAACCAGGGTCATCATAACTAGGTCGTACGGAGCAGAGGCAGCGCCGGGAGACGGAGTTGGATTTCCGACGGCGGCCCGGCGCTCATTGCGATAATTCAGGGCCGTTTCGTAGCGATGGTGGCCGTCGGCGATGACCAGTTTCTTGTCCCGCATCGTGGTCTGCAGCCGATTGACCAAGCCGGGATCGGAGATTTTCCACATCTGGTGCAACACGCCGTACTCGTCCTTCGTTTCGAGATCCGGGTTACCGGTGGGGGCCAGCAGGCGGTCGATCTCGGCAGCCGGATCGCTGTACAGCATGAAAAGCTGTCCAAAGTGGGCCCGTGTGGCGCGTAAAAGTTCCAGACGGTCCGCCTTGGGCTTGGCCAGAGTCTGCTCGTGGCGGAAGATCACGCCACCTGAGTAGTCTTCGATCCGGCCCAGCGCGATGAGCCCACGCCGCTCCAGCTCACCGGCTCCACCCGGCGGTGTAAAGCGCTGCACATAAAGGTAGAGAGAGGGTTGGGCGTCCTGCAAAAAGATGCGCTGCTGGCGCCAATCCCGAAAAGACTGTGCCGCACGGGTGTACCGGTTGTCTCCGGTATGGTCGCTGGCGTGCTCTTTCCCCAGGATGACGCGCACCAGGTTGTGTGGGCTAGCGGCGTAGTAGCCATCCTGCATCTCGGGTGTGATCTTGTCGTAGGGTTGGGTGACAACTTGTGGAATCGAAACCCGGGCAGGGTCATAGCGAAGCGCACGAAAGGGTTCAATGTGGGCCATGGGTTAGGAAGTCGAGCTGAAATTGTACAAGAGCTTGCTTCCGGGCGGGCGGCTGTGATCTCTGCCAGATCGAGGATTGCCAAAAATCAGGGACGAATATCTGCCAGGAACTAGGCAAACCTTTGCAGTGTTCAGATCATCGCAGTAAACGTGACAAAACATTACAGAAGCGTGACAAACCGATTAAAAGCTATGTTAGTATCAGCCGCAATGAGGTAATTATGGCCCGCCTTTATGGGCGCTGGTCATCCCGCCCATCGATCCAAGCTCGCTCGTCACGCTTGGGCCTTACCCGGACCCTGAGAACCCTTATGCTGTCCAAAGAGCAGGCTTTTACCGTTTCTTCATTTCTCTTTCTGATTCTGGCTGTGATTTTGATTGCCCCCGCCGTCCGGGCACAGAGCCCGGTGGACGATGTGCACGTCAGCCCCAGAATCCAGCCTCCTCCGCCGGCTGAGAAACAAATCATGGATCCGTCCTTGAGGACTCACACCAAGCCCCTCAAGGTGGACGTGGACTTGGTGTTGGTGCCGGTCACCATTACCGACCCCATGAATCGTTTGGTCACTGGACTGGACAAGGAAAATTTCACGCTCTACGAAGGCAAGGATCTGCAGGATATTCGCCATTTTTCCAGTGAAGATGCTCCCGTCTCCCTAGGCGTGATCTTCGACATGAGCGGCAGCATGAGCAGCAAGATTGAGCGCGCACGCGAAGCTGTGATTGAGTTTTTCAAGGCGGCCAATCCGCAGGACGAATTTTTCATGATCACCTTCGCCGACAAGCCGGAGGAGATTTCCGATTTCACGCAGTCGATTGAAGATATCCAGGGCAAACTGGTGTACACGGTGCCGAAGGGACGGACTGCACTGCTCGACGCTATTTATCTCGGTGTCAGCAAAATGAGGCAGGCCAAGTATCCCAAGAAGGCGCTGCTCGTCATCTCCGACGGTGGCGACAACCATAGCCGGTACACCGAAGGCGAGATCAAGTCCGTGGTGAAGGAAGCAGACCTATTGATCTATGCCATTGGCCTTTACGACCGTTACATGTCGACTCCGGAGGAGCAACTGGGCCCCGCCCTGCTGGCCGACCTCACCGAACTCACGGGTGGGCGGGCTTTTACCATCGACAACCCGAATGACCTAGCAGACGTCTCGACAAAAATAGGGATCGAGCTACGCAACCAATATGTGCTCGGATACCGTCCAAAGAATCCAGCGCACGACGGCAAATGGCGTAAAATAAAGGTGAAGTTGGTTCCACCCAAGGGTTTGCCGCCGCTCCGCGTGTATGCCAGGACGGGTTACTATGCACCTACGGAATAGTCGGGTTGCGGCACGGCTCATCCTCTTCCTATTCTTGCTAAGTTTGGCAGTCGGGGCCCAGAACACCACTCCGCCCGAGGCGCCGCCGCGGAGCTCCCAGCCGGCACCCAGTCAGCCTCCAGCCGAGACCCCGCCTCCTGGTCAACAAACGCCCCAGAGCCAGGAACCCGGCGGCTTCGTGTTTCATGCCGATGTGCAGGAGGTCCTGCTGCACGCCACGGTCATCGACGACAAGCAGCGCATGATCTCCAACCTCGACAAGAACGCTTTCTCGGTGTTTGAGGATGGGAAACCGCAAGTCATCAAGTCATTCCGCTATGAAGACGTTCCGATCTCCCTGGGCATCGTGATCGACAATTCGGGTTCGATGCGGGAGAAACGCGCCAAGGTCAACAAGGCAGCCTTAAACTTGGTGAGGGCCAGCAACCCGCAGGATGAAGTCTTTGTAGTGAACTTCAGTGACGAGTTTTTTCTCGATCAACCCTTCACCAGCAAGATCAACCTGCTGCAGAACGCGCTGGAAAAATACGAGACGCGCGGCGGAACCGCCCTCTATGACGCGGTGGTGGCTTCGGCTGACGAGTTAAAGAGGCATGGCAAGCTGCAGAAGAAAATCCTGTTCGTGGTGACCGACGGGGAAGACGACGCCAGCCGCGAATCGCTGGAGCAGGCAGTGCGCCAGTTGCAGGAAGAAAACGGCCCCACGGTGTACGCCATCGGTTTGTTGGGTGACGAAAGAGCACGACGCGCCAAGCGCGCCCTGCAAACCATTTCTGAGCGCACTGGAGGCATCGCATTCTTTCCCCGCACACTGGATGAAGTTGACCAGATCAGCAGCGCGGTGGCCCGTGACATTCGCAATCAGTACACCATCGGCTACAAGCCCACCACGCCCAAATCCGCAGGCGGATATCGCACTATCCGGGTCGAGGCCCGCGCTTCCGGGCACGGCAAACTCACAGTAAGAACCCGCAGCGGCTACTATGCCGGCCAGGAGCAGGCGGCGGGCGGGGGGAATTAGTGTGGCTCCGTCAGATCTCAGTTATCAGTCCTCGGTGATACCAAATAGCTGACGGCTAGTGTGTCCCAAAGCACAATTGACGCTCCGCTTCCGCTTCCGTAACCTGTAGGGTGCAGACAAAAAGCATCGAAGGGAAGCGCTTGCGCGTCACCGACGACATTTCTCAACTGGTCGGCGACACTCCCATCCTGCAATTGAAGAAACTGGTTCCCGACGATGCGGCGGGGGTCTACGCCAAGCTGGAATACCTGAATCCCGGCGGCAGCGTGAAAGATCGCGCTGCCAGCGGAATCATTCTGCGTGCCGAAGCCGACGGGCAGCTCAGACCCGGAGGCACGATCGTCGAAGCTACCGCCGGCAACACCGGCATTGGACTGGCACTGATCGGGGTCCAGCGCGGCTACAAGGTCGCCTTGTTCGTTCCCGAGCGGTTCTCCGAGGAAAAAGTAGCCATCATGCGGGCGCTGGGCGCGGTAGTAACCCGTACTCCAGACGCCGAGGGGATGCCGGGCGCAATCCGCCAGGCCAATGAGTTCACGGCGGCTACAGCAGGCGCATTTATGGCCGGCCAATTCGATAATCCCGCCAACCCCGATTATCACTACGAAACTACAGCGCCCGAGATTTTCGAACAGATGGAAGGACACATCGATGCCCTGGTGATTGGCGCCGGGACCGCCGGCACTTTTACCGGCGTGGCGCGCTTCTTGAAGGAGCGCCTGCCTAGTGTGCTGGCCTATGCGGTGGAAACGCAAGGCTCGATCCTTGGCGGAGGTAAACCGGGGCCACACAAGGTCGAAGGAATCGGGGCCAGTTTTATCCCGGGAAACTTTGACCGTTCAGTATGCGACGCGGTGCTGATGGTCACCGACGCGGACGCCTTCGGGATGGTGAAAGAACTGGCGGCGCGGGAGGGCGTGCTGTCCGGTTCGAGCGGAGGAGCCAATGTTGTGGCTGCGGTGCGCGTCGCGGGCTGGCTGGGACCCGGAAAGCGGGTGGTCACAATGATTCCGGATTCTGCCGAACGGTATCTGTCGAAGAGGATTTTTGATGGTGGGATTTGACGAATAGGGATGTGTGCCCTCGGTTTTTGGAAGACCAGTTTTCCGTTCCTGGTTCTCTGTTCTCAGAGCATTTCTAACTATGTCCAGAAATAAGCAACCTGGTTTTGCCACGCGCGCCATTCATGCCGGACAGCAACCCGACCCTGAAACCGGTGCAGTCACTGTTCCTATCTATCCCACGTCCACCTACGTTCAGCAGGAATTGGGAAAGAACAAGGGCTACGAATACGCTCGTGTTTCTAATCCCACGCGGACCCGGCTGGAAGAAAATCTGACAGCCCTCGAGGGGGGAATCGCTTCTCGCGTCTTCGCCAGTGGAATGGCTGCGATCAACGCCATCTGCACCATGTACAAGTCCGGCGATCATGTAGTCTGCGGCAACGATCTCTATGGGGGCGTGCCCCGCCTGTTCAACCAGGTCCTGGCAAACTTCGGGATGGAATTTACCTACGTCGACACTTCGGACGCAAAGAATGTCGAGCGGGCCATTCGCAAGAATACGCGCATGGTGTATATCGAGACGCCCACGAATCCGCTCATGTCGCTAAGCGACATTGCTGCCATCCGCCAGGTATGCCGGCGCAAGAAAGCAGAACTGGTGGTGGACAACACTTTCATGTCGCCATACTTCCAGCAGCCGATTGCTCTGGGAGCGGACATGGTTGTCCACTCAACCACAAAATTCCTGAATGGACACAGCGACGGCCTGGGTGGCGTTGTAGTCTGCACTTCGAAAGAACAGGCTGACAAGCTGGCCTTCGTGCAGAAAGCTGCGGGAGCGATTCTCTCTCCTTTCGAGTGCTGGCTCGTCCTGCGGGGAGTAAAGACTCTGGCCGTGCGCATGGAGCAGCACGATCGTAGTGGCAGAATTGTTGCCGAATTTCTGGCCCGCCATAAGAAGGTGGAAAAAGTCTTTTACCCAGGACTTCCTGAACATCCACAGCACGAGCTGGCGCAACAACAGATGACCGGCTTTGGTTCGATGATTACCTTTGAAACCGGATCGCTCTCCAATGCCAAGAAAATGCTCAGGAAAGTACGCGTGTGCTCGCTGGCGGAATCCCTGGGCGGAGTTGAGACCCTGATTTCGCATCCCGCGACCATGACCCACGCGGCGCTGGGCGAAAAGGGACGGCGAGAAATCGGAATTACGGATGGACTGGTCCGTATCTCCGTGGGAATTGAGAACGTGGAAGACGTCATGGATGATCTCGATCAGGCCCTGGCTGCGATCTGAAAGATATAATAGCGGGCCATGGCCGAGCTCCCGCTGGATCGCGACAACTCGTACCTCGGCGTTTACGCGGTCAACGTTTTCGTCCGCGATCAGGACCGAAGCCTGCGGTTCTACGTGGATCAGCTCGGATTCAACCTGGCCTTTGATGTGCGCCTTCAATCTGGGCAGCGCTGGGTAGGAGTTGCGCCTCCGCACGGCACCGCCGTGCTCACCCTGATCGCGCCGGAACCCGACTCGGATGAGTACAAACTGATCGGTCAACCGACTTCGGTCGCGTTTGTGGCGGAAGATGTCGTGGCTACCTACAGCCAGTGGAGAAAGCGGGGAGTTCGCTTTCGGCATGTTCCACGTTTACGGCGGGTCAAGTATCAGCAGCGTGCAGGCGACCTGCCTGACGGCGCTCCCTCGTTGCTCCTGGGCAAGGAATCACCGGTTTGGGGCGGAGTATTTACCCGCTTCGAGGACATTGACAGGAATTCCTTCGCCCTGGTGAGTTTCGACGAAATGACCCAGGCGGTGGAGGCGCAGCGGCGCGCTGCGGCGGTGAAGGTTGAATCTGAGCGCCGCGCCGCTCACGAGTTGGAGATCGCCAAACAGGTGCAGGCCAGACTCTTCCCTCAGACCTTTCCTCTCCTGAGAACGCTCGACTATGCAGGGGTCTGCATTCAAGCTCGGCAGGTTGGTGGCGACTACTACGACTTTCTTCACCTGGGTGAGGACCGGATCGCGCTGGTGCTGGGCGATATTTCCGGAAAAGGAATTGCCGGGGCCCTGCTGATGGCGAATCTGCAAGCCAATCTGCGCAGCCAGCGCATCATTGCCCGGGACGACCCGCAACGGCTGTTGCGGTCGGTCAACCAGTTGTTTTATGACAACACCGGCGATAGTTCCTATGCCACGCTCTTCTTCGCCGAATATGACGACCGGGTGCAACGCGTGCGCTACGTCAACTGCGGACATCTTTGCGGTCTCTTGCTGCGCGGCAACGACAGTCTGGAACGGTTGGGATCCACCTGCACCGTTCTGGGTCTCTTCAAGGAGTGGGATTGCACCATCGGGGAATGCCAGCTGCGGTGCGGGGATTCAGTCGCCCTCTATACCGACGGCGTCACCGAATCCTTCAACTCGACGGGAGAAGAGTTTGGTGAACAGCGCTTGACTGAAGCGCTGCGCCGGCATCGTGAATTGTCTGCGCAGGACTTGCTGGGGGCGATCGTGGACGAGATTCGCCAGTTCAGTCCCGGCGAACAGTACGACGATATCACTCTCATTGTCGCCAAGTGCCGTGGTGCGTCAATAGAGGCCAGCTGAACCAGACAATCGCGGTCCGGGGGACCTCTGACAATAGCCCGCCACTTCAGTGGCGGGTGGGCTGACAAATCCGATGCGCATGCCGTAGGGACGCCTGAATTAGCCCAGCGTCGTATGCGGGGTCATTTCAGCCGTCGCTACGGGACGGAATTATTTGGCCAATCCACCCGGCGTTAAAACGCCGGGCTCCTATCAAACGTCCCTACGGGACGTGTAAGACAGTAGGTACACGATGAGGAAATCCTGACCCCGTCTCCCACATCATCGCGCGAATGGAACTCTGCCGAATACCATCGTCTTTCTGCGCCGCAGGTCAGCTGGGGGAAAAAGGTCCTAGCGCGCCTGCAACTGCGCGGCGACGAACTGCTGCTCGACGCGGGCTGCGGGACTGGACGCCTGACCGCCGACTTGCTGGAGGCACTGCCGAACGGTCGGGTCGTCGCGCTTGATCTTTCACAGAACATGCTGCGATCTGCCCGCGAATATCTGCAACCTCAATTCGGCAAACGAACACAGTTTGTGGCCGCCGATCTGCCGGAGCTTCCTTTTGAGAACGCTTTCGATGGAATCATCAGCACCGCGGCCTTCCACTGGGTCCTAGATCATGACCGGCTGTTCCGCAACCTGTATCGCGCACTCCGCCCCGGAGGCTGGTTGCAGGCGCAATGCGGCGGCGGCCCGAATATCGCTAACCTGCGCGAACGGATGGCGGGCCTTGCCGCCTCCCCGACATACGCTGCGTTTCTGGCAGGCTTTCCGTCGCCATGGTTCTTCCAGAATGCCGAAGGTGCGGCTGATACGTTGCGGCGTGTGGGCTTCGTCGAGGTCGAGACTAGTATTGAACCGGCTCTTACCGTTATGGAAAGTCGCCAGCATTATCAGGAATTCGTGAGAACGGTTATCGTGCGGGCTCATCTCGACCGTCTACCCGATCCAGGCCTGCGAGACCAATATGTTTCGCAGCTCGCCGATCTGTCTGCGGAGGATGATCCCCCGTTTCTACTGGATTATTGGCGGCTTAACCTGGCGGGGAAAAGACCTGGTTAAATGTGGACGCGGGCGTCCCGCTTGTGCGCTTTTGAATTCACTACGGACCATGTGGGGACAGCCGCCGCGGCTGTCCGGTCGAGCATGGCTCGACAGATCTGGCGGGCATCAGACTTTGCTGTGCTTCGCTCCGCCGGACAGCCGAGGGCGGCTGTCCCCACGTGGCTGGTGGCGGTCACCTGCCGAGCGGGGCGCCCGCGCCTACACTTCTACTTCACTGATTCTCCCAGCCAAGCCAGGTAAGCGATGCTTCCGCTCTCGATTGAGACGGCGATGCACTCTGGCACGTCGTAAGAATGAAGCTCGTTGATCGCGTCCCGCACCCGTTCAAACGCGGCGCGCGTGGTCTTGACGATGAGCAGCCACTCCTCGGCTTCCTCTACCTCACCTTCCCAGCGATAGATTGACCCCACCTGAGGGATGATATTTACGCAGGCAACCAGGAGGCGTTCTACCAGGGCGCGCCCAATCTTGCGAGCTTCGTCTTTTGAACCCGCTGTAGTGAGGACTAGTATCTTGTCTGTCATATAGAATCAGCCTTCAGTTTAGTGGCTGACAGGGTAGCACCCGGTCGCGATCGGGAGATTAACATGGCTACAGAAATTCATTTTGGCACTTCGGGATGGCGCGCAGTCATGGCGGACGAGTTTACGTTCGCCAACGTTCGCCGTGCCGTGACCGGTATCGCACGCTACGTGGTCTCGCAAAAAGCCTCCGGCGCGCGCGTCATTGTGGGACGTGACCCGCGCTTCCTGGGCGAAAGCTTCTGCTCCATGGCGGACGAAATTCTCACTGCCCACGGCATCACTCCGCTCCTGATTGCGGAACCGGCGCCGACCCCGGCCATTTCTCATGCCGTGATTCGGGAAAAAGCGGACGGCGCCATTAATTTCACCGCCTCGCATAATCCTCCGGAGTACAACGGAATCAAGTTCTCGACTCCCGACGGTGCACCGGCCTTGCCCGAGGCCACGAAGCGGATCGAAGCGGAGATCAAGGCCAGGGATGCGGGCGAGGGCGAGCCGAAGCCAGCCTCGAAGACGGTGACCGCTCAGGCCCTCGAACCTCGCGCCGCCTACCTGGCCCGACTCCGAGAGATCGTGGACTTCAAGGCCATTCAGAAGGCGAATCTGCGCGTGGTCTTCGATCCTTTCTGGGGTGCGGCGCGAGGATATTCCGACTCGCTGCTGCGCGAGGCGGGCGTGAACGTATCGACCGTCCATGATTGTCGCGACGTTCTCTTTGGCGGCCACGCTCCTGAACCCGACGACCACCTGCTCGAAGGCTGCCGCGAACGAATGCGCGCTACCAAGGCGCACATCGGCATCGCGACCGACGGAGACGCTGACCGCTTCGGCATCGTGGACGCCGACGGCACTTTCTTCACCCCCAACTACATCGTCGCTCTGCTGTTTGATTACCTGGTGGACAGCCGGGGCTGGAAGAATGGCGTGGCCAAGTCCGTCGCTACCACCAACCTGATCAATGCTGTGGCCAAACATCACGGCATCGAGCTTCATGAGACCCCCGTGGGATTCAAATACATTGGTGAGCTGATCAAGCAGGATAAGATCGCGATTGGCGGCGAAGAAAGCGCGGGACTTTCGATTCGCCACCACGTCCCTGAAAAAGATGGCGTGCTGGCCGGTTTGCTGTGCTGTGAGATGGTGGCCAACCGCGGCAAGTCTCTCGGTCAGCAGCTGCAGGAGCTATTTGCCGAAGTTGGTTCCTTTTACAGTCTGCGCGAGAACTTTCACTTGACCCAGGAGGCAAAGGAGAAGTTCACTGGAAAGTTACATGGAGAGCCTCGCGATCTCATGGGCCGCAAGGTCACTGAGGTGGTACGCACCGACGGATTGAAACTGCTGTTCGCCGATGGCTCATGGGTTTGCTACCGCTTGTCGGGGACGGAACCGGTAGTCCGGGTATATACGGAAGCCCGCAGCACGGAAGATCTGGAGAGACTGAGCGCGGCAGCCAAACAATGGATCTTCGAATAGAGCCACTACCGAGAATCCGGGTTGTGCCGCAGGCCCGGCGCGGACTGAACGCGCTGGTTGACCGCGCCCCTCAGGCTGAGGCTTTTGGGGAGCGCGTGAAGGAAAAGCTGCGCCCGGCTTCCACCTGGTTGTACAACTCTCGACGCCGCCTGGCCACCTTGGGAGTTGCCATGCTGACGGGATGGCTGTTTCTCCACGTGATGTTCGGGGCCAACGGCATGGTGGTTTACCGGCAAAAACGCGCCGAGTACCAAAGCTTGCGCCATGAAATTGACGCCTTGCAGAAGGAAAGCGACCACTACACCGAACAGATTAACGCCCTGCAGACCGATCCCAAGACCATTGAAAAAGAAGCTCGCGAGCAGTTGCACTACGCCCGCCCGGGCGAAGTCGTGTATGTGGCGCCAGCGCCTCCACCAATCCAGATACCCTCGACCAACGCGGCCCAGAAGTAATTCCGATCCTGCGATTGGGTCAGTTTGGAGCACCTCAGCATCCGCCAAAGGCTGTCATCCTGAGCGCAGTCTTTCGTCCGCGAAGCGGGACGAACGCAAGCGAAGGACCTGTGCATTCTTTGGTGCCCTCCATCTGCGTCCGCGGAGTTTTAGGGCGCCGCTATCGCCAGGGGATGCACAGGTCGTTCGTCGGGAGCCCTTCGCGAAGCGAAGGGCTCCGCTTCCTCAGGATGACAGCGGTGTGAGAATTCTTGCGTACTTATGACTAGACGGACGCCTTTTGGGCAACGGCTTTGTGGTTGGGGCCTCGTTGCTTGCGCAGTTCAGTCTGAAAATCTACGGATGGAAGGTCGCTCTTTTTTCGGAAGAGGTCGAGCAACGGGTCTTCTACACCTGTCCCTGGTTTGGGGACGCTCACCGGTTCGCCGATGTCCAAGCCTTCCGGCTCCACCAGCAATTCCGGCAGTGCACCATTGCTGGTGGTCATGGCCTGGATAAATTTCTCTAGGTCACTGCGTTGCGGCTCTGTGGTTTGAGCGAATTCGATCCCCATGCCAAGATCGGAATGCATCACCAGAACTACGCCTTCGGCTCTGAAGCTTACGCCGGCGACCTTCATGGAGAGGATGATGCGAGTGCGCACCGGGAAAGGCGAAGCCGTAGCCAGATAACAACCTCCGAGGCTCAGGTCGGTGAGCTTGCAGGGAGCGGGCGGATCGTCCTGCTCAAACTCCGGAGCGCGGCTCTCGAGCCACGCGTTCAAGCGGTCGCGCATGGCGGGAGCCAGATTCAGGAAGCGCAGCCCAACCTGTCGGCCAGGATTCTCCCAAGCCACTTCACTAGAACACTCGATGTTGTCTTCGGTTCCGGGCAAAGAGAATTGCAGCTTGACGGATCCGAGATTTTTCGGCCGGTGTGCAAGCTGGATTGCCATGCCGCCTTCGCCGATGTCACTGCTCACAGCGCGCATCTGGCCGGCCCCGTCATTCACTTGGATGGTAACCGGAGTCTCAACGGAAATGCGGGCATTGCGGCGACGTTCGCGCTTCATCAAGGCGCGAACGGCGCGAAAACTGGTTTTGGCACGTTCAGCAGAAAGCGGTTGGTGCAGGACAAAATGGGCTCCCAGGTCTCGGGAACCTCCCAGCGCGGCCTGGGCGCTAACGATCGCGACCGCCACTGCCCGCTTGTTGCAGGGGGCGGAGCGGGCGCTGCGCAGCACGCGCGAGGCCGTGGCCGGGTCTGCGCAATCCACAATGACTGCTTCAAACCTACCGCGGGTCAGTTTGTGAATGGTGGATTCGGCATCGGCGCAAAGCTCCATACCGATTTCCAACTCACTCAGTACCCTCCGCAGAACGCGAATAACCTTCTCGTCGGCACAAAAAACCAGCGCTTGTAGACTCATAAGACGCTTCAACTCTGGCCGCTCGCGGCTGGTTTCAGCCCCGTCCGGCAGCTCCCTCGGCTTCCTCGCGCTCGTCGTCGAGCAAGTGGGCTACGCCGCGGAGCTGTTCCGCCGCGGTCTGCAGAGCTTCGATCTGCTTGCCTAATTGCGCCTGCTCTGCCTGTTTCTTACGCAGCACCTCGTAGATATCCCTCACAGTTTTGGCCTCCTTATCGCACTCTAGGTAGGTCGGTGGCAACCGTCAATGACCGGTCAGCGGCAACGCGTTACCGGGGTAACTCGGCATTGGGCGTGGCAGGACTGCAGGCATTTTGCCAAGATCGGTAAGACCTTTGTTCACAGCATTTGGCTTATCCCCGCGGAGAGACCAAAACAGGACGGCGGCAGAGCGGAAATCTGCTTAAGAGTCCCGTTGCGGGCATCTCGGGGAGCGTTAAGTCATTAATTTGCTGAGATATAGCTTGCCAGGGAACAGCGGAAGCACGATATTTCCATTGACATATCGAGTCAAACGTCCTAGAATCATTGGCTTCCAGTCATAAAGAGCGGTCGTCGCGGCAGTATGGATTTGTGATGCGATTGAGCATTTGGCGTGAATCGTCAACGCCACCAACCGAATCTAAGTTTTCAGGTACGAGGCATAGTCTTCATGGCGAAGCGACGTGGAAATCCCAACTGGGGCAAGCCCGAGCCGATCGGGCCAATTACCCCGACCATTACCGAATTTGAGCAGGTTGTGCGCGAATACAAGCTTTCGCCCGACCAATACCTGCGCTCTACCCGCCTGCGCGAGTGGGCGCGGCGCAACAAGAACTCGAAGTACATACCTGAGCCGCTGCTGGAAGCCTGGGGATTCGAAATCGAATCCACGCTCTAACCCGAACCCATGAAAAAGTAAGGCCGCCTGAACCGGCGGCCTTTTTTGTTGCCGATCAAGAGCACAGCGAAAGAATTTGGCTGCGCCACCCCGGCGGACTATCCTACCCGCGTGATGAAATTCTCTCCCGATGAAATCGTGGCGACCGTGGTGGCGACCAGCTTTGCCGCGGGGCTCAACGTTTATGCCACGGTGGCAACGCTGGGATTGCTGGCCCGTCTGGGAGTACTGGCACTGCCGCCGGCGCTGGGGATTCTGGCCAGTTGGTGGGTGATCGGAATCAGCGGGGTGTTGTTCGCCATTGAGTTCTTCGCCGACAAGATTCCCGCCTTCGATCTGGTCTGGAACACTCTACACACTTTCATCCGGGTGCCAATCGCGGCGCTGCTGGCTTATCGCGCGACCGCGGCGCTGTCGCCCTGGGAGCAAATGGCGGCGACCGCGGCCGGCGGACTGATCGCCTTTGCGGCGCATGGGGGAAAGACGGCCGCCCGGGCTGCTGTGACCGCCTCTCCTGAACCTTTCTCCAATGCGGCCTTGAGCTTGGGGGAGGACGGCCTGGCCATCTTTCTGACCTGGTTTGCTTCCCGGCACCCTTATTCGGCAGCAGCCATCGTGGCGGTGCTTCTGCTGATTATCGTGCTCTTGGCGCGCTGGGTACTGCGGGCTTTGCGGGCGCTTTTCCAGGGGACGGAAGAGGTTCTGGCCGGGCACCAATAGGACGGTTTGCGGCGAGCACGGATCTTTAACCAGCAAGGACACGAAGGACCACGAAGGAAACCCCGCGGAGCATTGGTATCTCCTTCGTGCCCTTGCTGGTTAAAGGTTTCGCTTCCCTCTTTTGATAAAATCAGGCAATCATGATGGCACACTCGCAGTTTACTGATGTCCCTGCGGCAATCGAGGAAATCCGTGCTGGGCGGATGGTTGTGGTGGTAGACGATGAGGACCGTGAAAACGAAGGCGACCTCACGCTGGCGGCGGAGAAGGTGACGCCGGAAGCCATCAATTTCATGGCCAAGTATGGACGCGGCCTGATCTGCCTGGCCATGACTGAAGAGCGGCTGGACCATTTGCGCATCGGGCAGATGACCGCCGAAAACACCTCGAATTACGGGACTGCGTTCTGCGAAGCCATTGATGCCCGCGAGGGCGTCAGCACTGGAATCTCGGCCTACGATCGGGCGCGCACCATCAAAGTTGCGGTCGATCCTGCTACCCGGCCCGCCGATCTGGCCCGACCCGGCCACGTCTTTCCGCTGCGGGCGCGGAAGGGTGGGGTGCTGGTCCGCGCCGGACAAACCGAAGCCTCGGTGGACCTGGCCCGCATGGCGGGACTGGTGCCGGCCGGCATCATCTGCGAAATCATGCGCGATGACGGAACCATGGCGCGGGTCCCCGATCTCATCGAGTTCTGCGAGACTCACGGCCTGAAGCTACTCACCGTGGCAGAGCTGATCCGCTACCGCATGCAGCACGAGCGTCATGTGCACCGCGTGGGCGAGGCGTTGATCGACACCCAGCACGGAGAGTTCAGGCTGATTGCCTACGAGAGCGAAGTCGACGGTGGCGAATCTCACGTCGCCCTGGTGCGCGGCGACATTGAAAACGGAGATGAACCGGTGCTGGTGCGAATGCACTCGCACTGCCTGATGGGCGATGTTTTCGGATCCACGGGTTGTGATTGCCATGCCACAATCGAGGGCTCCATGCAAAGGATTGCCCGGGAAGGCCGGGGCGCGCTGATCTACCTGCACCAGACTTCGAAAGGCTTTTCGGTGGAGAAGCTACAGGAGCGGACAGCGCTCACCTTTCACCGAGAAAAACGTTCGCCGGCGCTGCCCGAGAGCGAGCGCAAGACCCAGCGTGAAATCGGCATCGGAGCGCAGATATTGTCAGACCTGAATCTGCGGCGCATACGGCTGCTGACCAACCATCCTCGCAAGGTTGCCGGTTTGGAAGGATTCGGAATCGAGATTGTGGAACAGATTCCGGTAGCGCTGGACCGGGCTCGAATCAAGCAGACAACATAGGCGTAGCGCCGGCGTCTCGCCGGACTGTTCCGAGGGCACTACTTTACTGGTCCGGAACAAAATGAGAAATCCTTCCCGCACTTCGTCCACCTACATAGCCTTGCTTCGCGGCATTAATGTTGGCGGGCACAAGATCATCAAGATGGACCAACTGCGAAAGGCTTTGGAGGGGATGGGTTTTGCTGACGTGGCCACTTACGTTCAGAGTGGGAATGTGATTTTCAAGACATCCGTGAAGATGGCCCAGGGTTTGTCAAAGAAAATTGAGGATATGTTGCTTAGGAAGTTCAGCATGTCTGTGCCCGTGATTGTGCGGACATCGGAAGAGATCGCCACGGTGCTGAAAAACAATCCGTTTCTCAAGGAAAGTAGCATCGAAACGAGCAAGCTCCACGTTACGTTTCTGTCGCAGGCTCCGGAGAAGACGGCGGTCGAAAGGCTGGATTCGATTGCCGCGGGCGCCGACCGGTTTCGATGCTGCGGCCAGGAAATATATCTCTACTGTCCGAATGGCTTAGGCGGAACCAAACTGTCCATCAATTTATTTGAGAAGATGCTTTCGGTGGGCGCGACTACGCGCAACTGGAACACGGTAAACGAGCTGTACGAGATGGCGCGGAACTAGCATCCGCATACGAGAGCTGCAACCAAATCCGCAAGGCGGTTCCAACCTCAGCGGCTAAGGCCCGTCATCACTCTCACAGTAATTGGGGGTTGTTGGTGTAATCGTTGTTCATAAACAGTTGTCTAATTGCCTTACCTTTCGGCAAGCGGGTGGCTCGCCAAGTCGTATACTGACAAGGTGCGCAAGCGCTGCGTAGGGAGGCGCCCAATGTCCAGTCGCATGTCGGTTGTTTACCTCTTCCTCCTTCTCCTG
>Ga0137403_10001307_pt2 | contig 24826 bp, 12 predicted proteins | sample CZOMad2_1_16fung_FD_122057 | JGI IMG/M metagenome (GOLD analysis project Ga0137403, IMG submission 122057) | Vadose zone soil fungal communities from Angelo Coast Range Reserve, California, USA - CZOMad2_1_16fungal (Hybrid Assembly) | ecosystem: Environmental > Terrestrial > Soil > Vadose zone... | reverse complement strand
ACGGGCTACTCGGATATCGAGGCTCTAGTGGAAGCAATAAACAGCGGACAGGTTTACAAGTACGTGACCAAGCCCTGGAGTAATGAAGATCTGAAGTTGCTTGTGAGACGGGCTTTGGAACACTACGAAAACAGCAAGCAACACTATGAGCTAGAGCTTGCCAACCAGCGCTTGAGCCAGCGGCTTCGTGAAATCCAGCAACTGGCTACTCTCGATTGAGTGATCAAACGGTCTAATCTTATAGTCCGCCCGCCCGGTTTTCTTTTCGCCATACCTGGTCCGGGATCTGGCCCACCGGACATCCCAGCCATTGACGTGGATGATCCGGCTTGACTAGCATCTTTCAGAGGCCCCTTATGACGGAAGAGAAAACCATCGACTACTACGACGCACTGCAAGTCAGTCCGAGCGCTGAGCCTGAGACGATCAATCGCGTCTTTCGCATGCTCGCGCAGCGCTATCATCCGGATAATCAACAAACCGGGAACGAAGAACGCTTTAGGACAATCCTCGAGGCCTATAACGTTCTGAACGATCCGGAAAAGCGAGCGCGGTACGATGTTATGCACCTGCAGCACCGCAAGGACCGTTGGCGGCTGGTTTCCAGCGGCGCGCAGTCGGAGAACGATTTTGAGATGGAAAACGTCGTCCGGCTGACTGTCCTCGAGGCCCTCTATACAAAGCGGCGTCTAGAGCCATCAAACCCGGGAATTCCCTTCCGGGAATTTGAGGGGCTCACCGGCCGTCCCAGAGAACACCTCGAATTCAGCATCTGGTTTCTCCAGCAGAAGAAGTTCGTAACAGTCGACGATAAATCACGCCTGCTACTGACGATCGAAGGCGCTGAGTATCTTGAACAAAGTTACCGCACCAACTTGCAGCAGAAACGGCTGCCGGCTTAGTCAGTCCACAAAATCACACACGAAAGAGACGGTCGAACATCGCGAGCGTTAATCGCGGTTTCGTGGATCGTTATTATTTCGTTACGAAACCACTTTTGGGAGCAAAAAAAGCGCGCGCGGGAAAACACTCTTTGATTTTTGTTCTCGTTTTAGCTACGATTCGCTCTACCCCCGCTAAGTAAGCTCTTCGCTTACATCCTCCCGACATTAGGTTTCCGGATGCCGCGCGCATCCTCAAAATCCGTGCTTATGGAGCTTAAAAATATGAGGGTTAATCAAATCGACAAGTCTCGTCTTCCGGTGTGGGCGGCGATGCTGGCACTACTGCTGCTGGGAACACCGCTGGTCTTTGGCCAGGGTTCGAACCAGCAAACCACCCGAGACCGCACAATCAATACCCGCGCCGTTCCCAGCGGCGCCAAGATGAAGTTCAAAGGCGTCGTCATCCGCCGCGACGCGGATACGTTCACAGTCCGCGATCGGAGCCGCGCCGATTACCAGGTGCTCCTGACCGATGACACGAGTATTAAGACTTATAGCCGAGGCTGGTTTCGTGGCGGCAAGAAATATGCAGTCACGGATATCCTGAAAGGCCTGATTGTCGAAGTTGAAGGTCGCGGCGACGAACAGGGTCAACTTGTCGCTGACAAGATCAGATTCAACGATTCAGACATGCGGGCAGCGATAACAACCGAAACACGCGTCGGTCCGGTGGAGGAGAACCAGGAGCGTATCTCTGGTCAGATGGACGAGTTGTCCGCTATCGCCGCCGAGGCAAGAAGTGAAGCGACTGCGGCCAACGAGCGAATTTCCGCCCTCGACGATTACGATGTGCAGGATTCTACTGTGGTCACTTTCAGAGTCAATAGCGCAGTACTTTCGCCCGAGGCAAAACGGCAACTAGACGAACTGGCGGCGAAGGCCCTGAACGCAAAAGGCTATGTGATTGAAATTGCCGGGCACACCGATTCCACGGGCAGCGTAGCCAAGAATTTTCATCTCAGCCAGGAGCGAGCGGAATCCGTCGTGCAATACCTGGCGGTGACTCACAAGATTCCCCTGCGACGTTTCATTACGCCCATGGGATACGGCAAGACGGAAGCTGTGGCCGACAACACAACCTCTGCCGGCCGGGCTCAGAACCGGCGCGTCGAAGTAAAGGTGCTACTTAATCGAGGCATGACAAGGCCAGTCACGACCTCGAGAACCACTCCCTGAGGGATGTGGAAAGAGTCGTCGGAAATTCGCAGGTTGGGTGTCCGATAAACTTTAGTTTGTCGCGCGTTACGACAAGCTAAAGCCTATCGGACCACTTGCAACCTGCGAATTTTCGTTCCTTGAACTCTACCGCACCACCATCGATTTAAAGACGTACGCCTGTAACATCACGAGCAGTCCCACCAGCGCAGCCAGCGCGAGGCTGTGAAAAAATACATATCGCAGGATTTTCCCCTCGTGTCCGTACCAGCGCGTTGCCGTGCTGGCCACCACAATTGACTGGGCATCAATCATCTTGCCCATCACGCCTCCAGAGCTGTTCGCCGCAGCCATCAGGACTGGACTTAATCCCAATTGTTCGGCGGTTATCTTCTGCAAGCTGCCAAACAAGACATTTGAAGACGTGTCGGACCCGGTCAACGCAACCCCCAGCCATCCAAGCATGGCGCCAAAGAATGGATAGAAATATCCGGTCCGCGCGAACGCCAGGCCAAGCGTTGCATCCATCCCCGAATATCGCGTGGTGAAACCGATCGCCAACATGGCGGCGATCGTCAGCAGAGAAAAGCGGACAAGTTTTATCGTCTTCCAGTAGACGCGCGCCAGCCCGCCGGGCGAATAGCCCATCAGCAGACCGGCAATAATCGCTGCCAGGAAGATTCCACTCCCGGTTGCGGACAGCCAGTTGCAATTGAACACCGCGGCTTCGGGGGTCGGTTTAATGACCACTGGTGGAATCCGCATGACGAGCTTATCGAGACCGGAAATCGGGAGCCGAAGAAACGAGATGCTGTCGAGAAAAGTTTTGGTTTGCGGCAGGCCCCACACGAAAACCACGACGCTGAGGATGAGCCAGGGAAGCCAAGCGTGAAGAATTGCTGATTTTGACTTGCCAGTGGCGATTTCGGATTGCGGATTGCGGATTGCGGATTTTGTGTAGCATTGGTGGAGCTCATCCTCTAGACACGGCTCGGTCGACGCGATCACTTGGTCCATCCCATGACTCGGCATCTCTGTGTCAAGTTGCTCTCCGGGAAAACGCCAGATATGCGCCGGCCGCCAGACTTTGATGAACAGCGCAAGCGCTCCCATCGAGATAATCGCCGATACCACGTCGACGAGCCATGGACCATGAAAGTTGGAGATCAGGAATTGCGGTACAGCAAAGCAGATACCTGCTACCAGGATGGCGGGCCAGATTTCCAGCATGCCCCGGAAACCCGCAAACGCCCAGATCAGCCAAAAAGGCACGATCAGCGAGAAGAAAGGAAGCTGACGACCAACCATGGCGCTCAGCTGTTTCAGGTCAAGTCCCGTGACGCTTTGCAAACCAATGATCGGTGTTCCCAAAGCTCCGTAAGCTACTGGCGCTGTGTTGGCTATCAGCGATAAACCCGACGCCGCCAGCGGGCTGAACCCGAGGCCCATGAGGATTGCTCCGGTGACTGCGACAGGAGTGCCAAAGCCGGAGGCACCCTCAAAGAAAGCTCCAAAACTGAACGCTACCAATAGCAGTTGCAACCTTCTGTCTTCGGTGAGACCGGTGATACTTTCTCGCAGGACGTCGAACAGCCCACGCTCGTTAGTGAGCTGATAAAGAAAGATCACGTTGAGAATGATCCAGCCGATGGGCAGCAGTCCATATGCGGCCCCAAACACTGCTGTTGCTACAGCCATCTTCACCGGCATGCGAAACACCAGGATTGCTATTAGTAACGAACTGGCTAGACCGAGCAGGGCTGCGTAGTGGGCCTTCACCTTCAGGAATGCGAGCGCGCCCAGCAAAACGACGATCGGAATGCCTGCAACGAGCGTCGAGAGCAAGGGACTGCCAAGCGGGTCATAAACCTGAAACCAGGGCATGATCATTTTCCATTCATCATTTGCCATTTATCAGTTTTCATTAGTTTTCATTATTCATCACCAAGTCATTTATCCCTTTAAAGTTGATGCTGAGTTGAGACAGCGGGGGCGCGCGCTGCAGGTTGAGTGTCACCATAGTTGATCTGCGCTTGCCCCCTTCCCGACCTGCAAATTCTCTCTGCTTGAGTGCTTGTGCCAAAGGTTGATGCTTGGCCGCCCCGGAGCGGGGGGCGCGCTGCGCTTACCAACCTTGCCGACCGGCGAATTTGCTGAGTTCGAGCAGTCGATCCTACCTTGAATGACTCCCAACTTTGAGGGTGTCGCACCTCGCTTGGCCCATTCCTAAACCACCAGCTTGTCAAACTTCAATGGGCCGTCGTTCAGCTAGACCACACAAGCCATCAGAATGACACATCTTACCAGTCATCATGCACTAACGGTCGTCGAGTGGCCTTCCCCCGATATCTCACCTTAGGCACGCTTCTCCCCCCATTTCTCTGCAGTTTTTTAGAGATTGGCCCAGTGGCAGCTTCATTGGCATGAGGCTCGCTGAAGGAGAGCGCGCTCGAATCTTGAGCTCGATCTTTCTAGAGGTTCACTTCCGTCAACGAAAAAGGTCTCCTCTTTGCGAAAGCAGGAGTAGGCACGCACTCACCAGCCTTAGTCCCAAGCGGATATGGCAGTGGGAGTCTCCGAACGACGCTGCCCAGCATCACCTGTTGCGGCTCCGTGGTTTCGTGTTATTGGCCGCTCAGGGGTCTCTGAATTTGTTGATGGAGGTGAGCCTTTTATTTTGTGGAGAATCAGAATGCACCGCCCCCAAATACTAAATCGCCTGACCGTAGTCATACTGCTGCTGTCTCTTTGTTCCACATTGCTGTTTGTCGCAACCGTCAAAACGCATGCGGACTCCGGATCCGGCAATGGCAGCGCAATCGATAAGTGCTCGCCAGATCTAATTGCCCTCGTTAACAGTAACCGCGACATCCGCGTCAAGGCGATCGTTCAAGCGTCAGGCGGATCAGATGATTTGTTGGATTCGCTGGTTAGAGATCTCGGAGGGATTGTTCTAGCGACGTTTCCGCAACTGAACGCGCGTTTAGTTGACATGACCGCCGGGTCGGCGCAAAACCTTGCCTATGAAGACGGGGTTTCCTACATGTCGATCGACAACCCCGTCCTCACTTTAGGACACGTCACAACTACTACGGGCGCGCAGCAGACTCGTACCCAAAAGAACGCGCTCGGACTCAACTACACCCTGGATGGCTCGAACGTAAATGTCGCCGTGGTCGATTCTGGCATTGACGGCAGCCATAAGTCGTTTAACAAGTTAGGCAAGATTGTGGTTAGCAAAGATTTCACGGGCGAGAATCGCACTGACGATCCTTACGGACATGGCACGCACGTAGCAGCGATTATCGCTGGCGACGGAGCGGCCACAAATGGCAAGTACGAAGGTATAGCTCCGGCCGCAGGCCTGGTTAATCTTCGAGTCTTGAACTCCGAAGGCGTAGGCAAGGTATCAGCTGTCCTGGCAGCCCTCGACTGGATTCTTGCGAACCGAGTCCTCCTGAACATTCGGGTGGTGAACGTGAGCCTCGGGGCACCCGCAATCAACTCATACAAGAATGATCCGATTTGCAAGGCTGTGCGCAAGCTCGTTGATGCAGGTGTCGTAGTGGTGGCTGCCGCGGGAAATAATGGGAAGAACGACAGCAACCAAAAAATCTACGGCGCAATTCACTGTCCTGGAAATTCGCCTGCAGCTATAACGGTAGGAGCAAGCAACTCTTTCGGCACCGATGCTCGAAACGATGATACGGTAACCACCTATAGCTCGAGGGGACCCTCTCGCGGCTATCGGTTTGACCGCTACGGCGTGAAGCATTACGACAATCTGATCAAGCCCGACATCGTTGCTCCCGGCAATAAGATTGTGGCGGCCGAAGCTGCTAATAATTATCTAGTCAGATCAAATCCCGCCCTCGAGACTAATATCTATTCAGCCACAAACATGAAACTAATGTACCTGAGCGGAACCTCAATGTCTGCTCCGGTAGTGTCGGGCACTGCAGCCTTACTCCTGGAAATAAATCCCGGTCTGACGCCGAACCTCGTGAAGATGCTTCTGATGTACACGGCCCAGCCGCTGGAAGGCTTTAACACCCTCGAACAAGGAACCGGAGAGTTGAACATTGCCGGTGCGGTTGCTCTCGCAAAGGTCCTGCGCGTCGATTCACTTGGCCTTCTGACGCCGTCACTTGGCTCGACCTTCCTGACGACTAAAGCCCCTAGTCCGCAATCAACCATCGCTTTGTCCACCTTTCCCTGGGCACAGGGCCTGGTCTTGAACCATACCGTTGTCACGGGCGCGGACCTAATTAACAAATATCAGAGAACTTACGGCAAAGGTTACTTGCTGGGCGATGGCATCAATGAAACCTACACTTCGCAGACATTCAATTTCTCTTACTGGACGCAAAACCTATCGCTCGCGGACTACCTGATGCGAAGCGATGGGACGGCGCTGGGTGGTGGTTCAATCTTCGTCAATGATGCAGCCCTCCTCGGTGATGGCGTCGTGATGGGCGACGGAGTTGTGATGGGCGACGGCGTAGTCATGGGCGACGGCGTAATCACGGGCGATGGCGTGGTCATGGGCGATGCTGCACTCGAAGCACTCTCGTACGCCTTGAGCGGCGACAACACGACGTGCATGCGCTAGCGCATCAGGAACGCAAGCTGTCAGCTTTCGATCACGCGGAACCGTGCAAAACAAATGGGCATGACGCTCTTAAATGTTGACGCTAAGGTAGCAGACCAGCCGGCTCAATACGTGAACGGTCGTAGTCGAACTACTATGGAATCTTTGGAAGTTCAAGCACTTGCCAACGAGGACCAGGCTGAAGTACTCGCCTTTCTTTCACGCCGTCCGATTCACACGGTCTGCATGGCCGGCTACATTCGCGATCATGGCATCGTCAGCCCGCTGAATCGCGGAACGTTTTATGGCTGCCGCACCCAGAGCGGTTTACTGCACGGTGTTGCTTTGATCGGACATGCCACGCTGCTGGAAACGCAAAGCGATGAAGCTCTGAAAGCTTTCGCCAAGCTGAAACACCACTACGCCACCTCGCATTTGATCCGCGGCGAACACTCGATGATCGACCGCTTCTGGCGTCACTATGCAGAGCTTGGACACGATCTCCGTTTGGCTTGTCGCGAACTTTTATTTGAACAGAAGCGAGTCGCGGAGATCGAGGGGGAAGTGCCTGATCTACGGCTCGCAACGCCCAGCGATCTCGAGCAGGTAATGAAGATTAATGCTGAGCTTATTCAAAGCGAATGCGGGATCGATCCACTTAAGAAAGATTTTCCGGGTTTTCGGAAGCGGATACTGTTGCGGATCCAGCAGGGACGCATCTGGACGTGGAGACGTGACAATCAGCTCATTTTCAAGGCTGATGTCTTTGCTGAGACTCCGGAGATGATGTACGTCGAAGGGGTGTACGTCGAGCGGCTGCTTCGCGGTAAGGGGAATGGTCTCCGCTGCATGGCCCAGCTCGGCCGGATACTGCTGGCCAGATCTCAGTCGATCTGCCTGCTAATCAACGAGCGCAACAGGCGTCTCAAGAGTTTCTACACTAAAGCCGGATACAGGTTTCGCGGTTGTTACGACACGATCTACCTGCATCGGGAAAACTGATGGCACGCACAAGAGCACAGTTGACGGGCTTCTACATGTGGGGTGTTACCGCCCTGGGAGCGACGGCCTGCATGTATTCCGCGCGCCATATACCCGTAGCCAAACTAGATCTTCAGCTAATGTTGCTATGCGTTTCTCTCGTTGTGCTGGGATCGCGAGTGGCTGTAAGAATTCCCCGCCTCAACACAAACATCACAGTTGACGACACATTTGTTTTCATGGGGCTGCTGCTGTACGGAGCAGAAACAGCTACCCTGCTGGGAGCGCTGAGTGGTTTGTCCTCATGTTTGCGAATCAGCAAGCGACCCCGCACGGTGCTGTTCGCTGCCGCGTCGTTGGCGTGCGCGCTCTTTGTCACTTCACACGTGCTCACTTCGCTCTTCGGTCCTTTGAGCGCCCTCTTGACTCAAGCTCCGGCTGCGGCAATTACCGCTGTAAGCATGATGGCGCTGGTGCAGTATTTTACGCACACCGGATTGGTGGCGACCGCAAATGCGTTGAAGGATCGGCAATCGATCTGGCACATGTGGCACCAGAACTTCCTGTGGATTTCCGTCACTTACTTCATAGGCGCCGCCGCCGCCAGCATCATTGTAAGAAGCCTGGGTTCAGCCGGCTTTTTGGCTTTCTTAATCATCATCCCGGTTATAACGATCGTCTATTTCAGCTACGATCGGTATCTCCGCGACGTGAAAGCCTCAGCCAGGCAAGCGGAGCTTGCCGAACGCGCGCGTGCCGAAATCGCCCGCGAACGCGCTGAACAGGCTGAACGGCATGTCCACGAACTCAACAACTACATCACCGAACAAGAGCGCATCAGCCGCGCTCTGGAAGAAGCCAAGGAACACTTCCGTCATGCGGCGTTTCACGACTCTCTGACTGGTCTACCGAACCGCGCAATGTTTTCCGAGCTGCTCAAGGCTGAGATTGAGAATGCCAAGCTCCACAAGGATTCGCTGTTCGCGGTCCTATTTCTCGACCTCGATCGGTTCAAGAACATTAATGACAGCCTGGGACACTCGCATGGCGATCTTTTGCTTATGGCCTTTGCGCAGCGACTTGAGGAGTGCTTGAGACCGAAAGACGTCCTGGCCAGATTTGGTGGCGACGAGTTTGCCATCCTGCTTTGTGGTATCGACGATGCCAGTGATGCCGTGCGGGTAGCCGAGCGGATTGCCATCGAGCTGGCGCAGCCATTCGTGCTCGACAAGAACACGGCTTTCACGACCGCCAGCATCGGCATTGCGCTGAGTCTTACCGGCTATATCGAGCCGGACGATATTCTTCGCGACGCAGACGCGGCGATGTATCGTGCAAAGGAAAACGGCAAAGCCCGATACGAGATGTTCGACCAGGGAATGCATGCCCGGGCCATCTCGCGTTTGCGGCTGGAGAGTGATTTGCGACTGGCGATCGAGCGCGACGAATTCCTCGTTTATTATCAACCGATCATTGCGCTCGAAAGTGGCCGTCTCGCCGGGTTTGAGGCGCTGGTGCGCTGGGCACATCCGCAGCGAGGGTTGGTTACACCAGGCGAGTTCATTCCTGTCGCCGAGGAGACCGGACTGATCGTTGGCATCGGGCAGTCAGTGTTGGAGAAATCTTGCAAGAAAATGGTTGAGTGGCAGCACCTCTCGCCGGCGTACCGCTCGTTGAGCCTCAGCGTCAATCTGTCGTCAAGACAGGTATCGCAACCTGATCTGATCGAACGCATCAAGGGTGTGCTCGATGAAAGTGGCATCGACCCGCATTGTTTGAAGCTGGAGATCACTGAGAGTGTGGTGATGGAAAATGCCGAAGCCGCCACGTTGATGTTCAAGCAACTGCGCGGATTGGGAGTGCAGTTAAGCATTGACGATTTCGGCACCGGCTATTCGTCACTCAGTTACCTGCATCGTTTCCCAGTCAACTACCTGAAGATAGACCAGTCTTTTGTCGGGCGCATGACGGAGGCGAATGATAACGCCGAGATCGTTCGCACGATTGTGACTCTGGCACGCAACCTCGGACTGGAAGTCGTTGCCGAAGGCATTGAGACCCAGAGTCAGAACCGGCAGCTTAAGGCGCTGGGCTGCGATTATGGCCAGGGATATCTTTTCTCTCGCCCGATCGACAGCGCTTCAGTACCGGCACTTCTCGCGCAGGCCCTTCAGGATGACGTCAGCTTTGAGTTTGATGTTCCCGCATTCGAGACGGCCTTGCTTAACACGGCCTACGAAATGTAATAATCCCTCAAAATCACAATTCAAGCTGAGTAAGTTGCAAGGGAAGGGGTGACGCGGGGAAGGGGAGACACCGAGAAATGCCCGCGTCTCCGTGTCGCCGCGTCACCCCTTCCCGTTTCTGTGGGCTATGATTTTCGGCGCCACCAGTAGCAACAGCACGCATATCAGCGACACTACGCTGCTGATTATGCCCGCAATTTCAGCTCTGCGCCTCCCTAGCTGTAACGCGATTTGATGCGCTCCGGCCGGGACCTTGAAGGCAATCAATCCGGCGGGCTTTGATGGTTCCACAGCCTGCGGCTCGCCGGAATCCACTTGAAAATACCAACCGGGAAAATAGAATCTGGAAACGGTGATCGTTCCCCCGTTTGGACTTTCAGAGCGCAACAGAATCTCTCGGGCGGTCCATTTAACCACCGTCACAGCGCCCTGACCCTCCTTCAATTTCACCTTTGTCAAATCGTCGCCGGATTGTCCGATATGACGAAGCAAGTTTTCCAGCTCGTTTTCTTCAATTGAAACCACCCACCGGGGCCGGAATTCGTTTGTATCGCGTCGCTGCTCCAGACGCTTTTTAACACTGTCAACAAACACTCGATCAATGTAGTGAGCTGGATAGGCGTAGTAAGAACGAAGCACGAGCGTGTAAGTCCAGGCGCCGGTAAGCAGCACGCCAACGACGACGAAAACGAAGGATGCCTTCTCACGCCTGCACGCAGCGACAGCAAAGGCGGTAAGGGCTGCCACCGCCAGCGAAAGGACCGTGTTGAAGCGGAAAGGAAATTGAACTTTCTGCAACGTTGGCAGTAGATGCCAGATCCATTTGCTGAAAGGTGTCATCATCACAAACGAACAAAGAGCGATGGCCAACCAAAAAGTGGCGCTTCGCTTTAGCTGGCCATTCAAACCCTTGAACGCCACCAGAAAGCCCAGGACTGCCAACAACACGGCTCCCACAGCCGCCATGAAATAGTCGGAACCTCTTCCCAACCATCTCAATTGTGTGAACAAGAACCAATTGCCAAAGTAATAATGTCCGCCGATTCCTTCAGTTGTGTGAAACACGAATTCCTGCATCGCCAGGGCAGGAACCAAATAGATTGCGGCCAATCCGACTCCGAGCATCATTCCGGCTACGGTCAGCAGAAGCGATCTTCTTTTCAGCCCTGCAGGCGCCAGATAAAAGGAATATGCAACCGGGACCAGCGAAAACAGCAGGGTTGTCGGCAGATGCGTCAATATTAGCGCTGCATAACTGACTGCCAGAAGAGGAACGCTGTAACGGCGGCGGGTGAACATTCTGTCCACCGCGCTTAAGACCAAAGGCATCCAGACAAATGTCCAGGTTTCAGCCAGTGCTCCGCGCACGTAAACATCGACACTCGCGTGATAAGGCAGCAGCAGGTATGTGAGTGAAGCGATAAGCGCTGCGCGTTCGGAAACGATTCTCTTTAGCCAAAAATAAGCGGTTAGACCTGAGGCAGCGACCGCCACGGCTGTGGAAAGGCCCAGTTGTCGCCAGCCAAGCGGATCATCATGAAAAAGAAAGCTGAGAAGACTTGTCAGCCAGTAAGCGAATGGTGCGTAGTAGTAGCCGGTTGGGTCGCCCAGGCCGCCGTTCAATCCTGCCAGCCACCGTGGATACACATCGCCGCTCCAGAACAGTCTGGAGAACTCCTGATAAAAGATCGCATTCCAAACACTGTCGTCACCGTAAAAGGGGAATCCGTAGAGCAGACATGGCAAAGCAACCAGCAGACCGGCGACGATGACAACGAGAATTCGGTAGTCGATTCGGCGTCGTTCATCTGCGTGCAACATTTTATTGTTGCTGAGGTCTTGGATAGCCGCCTCCAGCCTTCAGTCTTCAAGAGTCCTATTTCAACACTCAGATGGAGAGTCCAGGAGTCTAGAGAGTCTAGGAGTCTTGGAGTCCGGACTCGGGACTCCAGACTCCAAGACTTCAAGACTTTGGAATTCAAACTTCATTCGACTGTTATTTTCAGTCGCAAAGTTTCAGATCCTGTTTGGCTGAACCAGGCCACCTGCTCCTGAACAAGATCAAACACCACCGTGTAGTCGCCGGGCTGTCGGGGTGCGGTGACAACTATCAACACCTCGGCTTCGTCACCCGGTCGCAGGTCATATGAGAGCGAGCCTCGGCCATCGTCTGTAGTGGCACCATTCGAACCCAGCCAGCGATTACCCAATCTTATGTGGTATTTGCCGTCAGCTTGTCCCGCGTAAGGCCACACGCTCGAACTGAGATTCTTGACTAATAGATGCAGGGAAGCTCGTTCACCGGGATGCATTCTTGCGGGCGGTTCATAGGCGAAAGAGAGTCCAGCTTTGTACGCCGCCGGAGGCAACGGCCCGGTTGCCGATGTCAGGGTGAGGTTGTCTGCCGTTGCATCCGGGGGAGCCGCGACCAGCGAACGGCAACCGTTTAGGGCCAGCAGCATCAGGGCAGCAGCGATCAGGATCAATTTCATTTCAGGTCATCAGCTCGAGAAAAAACTCTTGCCCTTGAGTTCACTCACTCAATCGAAATTGCATCGATTCAACTCTGACACCCAAAAGCCGATCATCTGTTCCCACCCCTAGCGATACAGGCGATGCTGCGTCGGGAAACTTAAATGTCACAACATTCCGTTCTGCAAGGATGTTCTTCGGCAACCTGATTGAAAAACTTTTGATTTCGCCGTCCCGTAATGAAAGGGCTTCCAACGGTTGACTGTTCAGATCTATTACAATCCTCTGCTCAAGAAGCCGTGGCGCTCCCAGAAATGGCGCAAGCTTGACGTCGAGCCACATGTCTTTGCTTACATTAAGAGCAAAGATGACCGTCGCTTCCCTGCCGTCGCTCCAACGCAGATCTTTTTCAGGACCGCTCCAACCATACCACAGATACTTTCCTGCTTCCGGGCGAGTGAAATCGATAACCGCCGGCGGTTGCACTATCGGGAACTCAGTCGGCGGCGCGGGGCGTTGCAGGCCGGCGAGAAACTGGGGATGACGCCAGTCCCAGAGCAGCGCGCGCAGTTGCTGGTCCGTGGACGGCTGTGACCATTTCCAGGTATCCAATGAAATAGCGCCGCGGGCATTGATAAACATGCTCGCTCCCAACAAGATCACACCAAGCAAAACTTCTGCCCAGCCTTTTGTGTAACGCAAGCTGTTAGCTTGCGTTTCTGTGAATGCCTGATAGCTTCGAGGCTCCCGCCAAGCCCTAATCGATATTATCCCCAGCAGCGCGAACCACGGCACGAGCTCAGTCGAGTAACGTGGTCCAAAGCTCGCCCCGCCCCACCAGTCGCCCCACAGGTTTGCAAATGCTGAAACGAACAGAATGTGAAGACCACAGATCGACAGCGCGAGCCAGACAAGTCCTTTGCAGGGAAGCTGCTTCCAGTAACGCGCCGTCAGGTAGGTGACAAACAGAATCACGGGAACATAGACGAAAATGCCCCGGGAAGGACTGAAAAGATTCCCCGCCAGGGCAACGGGCAGAAGGTCGAATCTTATCCGGTTCGTTTGGTAGTAACTGGGCAGCAGCTTTCCAAAATGGATCCACGAATAGACAACGAAGATGGTCAACCACAAGGCGCCCGTAAACGCGTACTGCAAAAACGCAATCCGTCCCTGGGGCCGCGGATCTCCTTTACGCCGAATCGAAAGTACTCCCCATCGTGACGCCAAATAAAGCGTTACGACGACGATAATTAGACTTCCGGTCGGCCGCACGAAGTAAAGCCACGCAAGGAGAGTGGCCAAAACGATTGGGTTAATCTTTCGCCGTCCCGTTTGGTCCGCCAGCAGCATCCAGACAACCAAACCAGCCAATAACGTGGCCCAGGTATGCGACCACAGACCGCGCGACGCGGTGGACCAAACCTGTGTGCCCAGCGCTCCACTCAGAGCTATAACCAAACTCAAGGATGGCGGAAGTAGTAAGCGGCTGGTGAAATAAAAAACTGCTGTCAGGAGGGCCATCAGCATCGCAGCCAGGGTGAATTCTATTTGCGCCTCGCCTCGCGGATTGTAGGTGCCATCGGCATTGACCGCCGAGACTCCCAACGCATTTGCTATGGCCACCGCCGGCAAAGACAGCACAGAACTTCCAGGCGGAAAGTAGTAGTAGATATGACCTCCGGCCAGCTCGAGCTGCCAGATATCGCCATTCATCACGTAGTAATCGCGCGTCGAAGCATTTGGCTCGAGGCGAGGAAGATTGAAATGGTCCAGGGCAAAGCTTCGATGCTTGAGCAGGGTTTCGCTGAGCAGCATCGAATAGTGCGAGTCGGTGATTTGATGAACCGGAGAAAGCCAGAAGACCAGCAAGACGGTGAGAAAGATCAGAGCGCCCGTCGCAGAATCAGGGATTGAGCTCTTCGATCCAGGCAACTCTTTCAACATTGCCGCAGATTATAGCTGAACCCAGGAATCGAACGCAGATTAGGGGAAATGTGGGCGCTAAGTGGCAAAGAATTGAGAAATGATAACGTTCAGGAAGGGTCGGATAATCAAGCCTAGTGGCACCGCGACAATTAGCAGAATCAACGAGATATTCCTTGCCCGCTTCGCTTGTCCATAATCGGGATCGCTGGTGATGAAATTACCGAATTTAACTTGCCAGCGTATTAGCAGCACGAGTACGACTACGAATGTTACCAAAAAGCCCCAGTACGCCAATGGTACAAGCGGAATGAAGCTGATCCCGAGGAAAACGAACGTGCCGATCGCGGCAACCTTAAGATAGCTCGCATCATTGCATGCTTGATTCGTCTTTTCCTGTCGCTCTGCAACTAATGCCGCCACCGCCGGATCAATTGGGACCGAGCAAAAACGACAGTGCGTCATACTGTCATTAATCATCTCGTTGCAGTTGGGGCAGCGAAAGGTTCGAGGTTGTGCGAACATTACAGTTGTTTTTCTTGAGCCACCAGATTGAGCCAGCAACTCCCATCCCTCTCACGGTCCACAGTCGTGATCGGTGCGAGTAACGGTAGTGCCAAACCTGTGTTGATACTCCGCCGATGTCAAAAACGCGCAGACCATGCCGCGGAAGTTGCCCGGCACGCGGTTGTTCAGCACATCCAGCCAGAAATCGTAACCGCCTTGATCAGGATCTCGTCTGAGGTAACCGAAGTACTGCATCAGCACAAACGCGCCGTTGTACTCGCGTGTTTCAAACGCAGGGATCTCGATCACGTCCAGCAACACTTGCGCACGAGTCTTGCCGTTGTTGTTCATTGCATCGATCTCTTGCTGTCGTTCAGTAGTGAATGGCGTTAGGCCTGCGGTATCGAACAGCTGGTTCACAAACTGCGCGTTACTTTGACTCACCGGATACGTTTGGAGGAACTCTGTTCGCTGCACAAAACCATTTGCAAAACTCTCTGTGCTTTGCGGCAAACCTGAACCAGCTACAAGCTGACCTCGATCCGCCATGAATTGTGCAAAAGTCATGTTGACTCTCGTTGACGTATTTGGCCAAGTGCCAAATGCCGCCCGATGAAAGCGATACACAACGTACCCAGTCTCTTGAAATTCCAATTCAATAAAGAAGGCTGCTGAAACATCGATGCGCCGGTTGTGGATACAACGCACATCCGTTCCACATTGCGTGATGTTGCCAGTCCAGTAGTCTAGTCCGCCTGGATCCGGCGTGCGATTAAGAAAGTCGTAGTAATGCTCGCGAACAAAGTAACGAGCATCATCGACCGGGTTGCCTGCCGAGGGCGCAGTGTCATTGTCGTTAATTGTCAATGTGGCTGCATAGGGTAGTCCGAACGTGGCGGCGCTTGGATTCTTCAATGTGATCCTCACCGTTCTACTGCCGTCGACATAACCGTTATCAGTAATGAGAACGATTAGGGTCTTTCTGTTTTCTCCTGGAGCAAACGGCAGGGTTCCGAACGCGCCTGTGTAATCGCGGCCCTGGTTTGCACTGTCGTCGCTCGTCATGTATTCAACCGTCGCCGGCGCCGAAAGATCACCGCTACGAGTCACGGCAACTAAAGCAGCTTCGGTTCCTTCGTCGACGGTAAACGCGGAAAATTCCAGTTGCACGGTCCGAGCCAATGAAGAACGGAAGTCGGCAATGCTCGTCACCGCCATGGAGTTAAAAGTACGATTTGCCGGAGTAAAGCTACCAGCGGTGAATGATGGCGTCACTACATAGTTTCCTCCGGCAGTCAGATTAGTAAATGCATACGTTCCGTTTTGATTGCTGACAACGGAAGCAGTTTGTGAACCAGTCAGATTCAGATTAACTCCTGCCAGACCGCCACCATTTGCATCAGTAACTCTTCCGACTATGTTGACAACTGCGAGGGCGCCTGTGAAATTGGCAATCTGGTCACTGATGAGGTTATTAAACGTCAAGCCCGGAGGTGTGAAGTTGTACAAGATCTTAGAAAGACCTATTGAGTAGGTTCCGCCAACCGGAAGGTTATTGAATGAATAGTTACCGCTCGAGTCAGTCATAGTCGTGCCTGTCTGCGAGCCTGTAATCGACACTGTGACACCCGCGATCGGATCACCCGCTGGCGTTTTTACTTGTCCATTTATACTCACCGGGGCGGCGCTGGATCTGACATTCAAAAGAACGACGACCGAACCGCTACCGGGCATGGCGACATCATTCTTACCGTCCAGGTTAAAATCCGCTATGGCCAGAACACCAGGACCACCGGGATTTGTCGGATTACTGATAGAATTCTGGAATGTACCATCGCCATTTCCAAACAATATACTCAGAGGAAGAGTGTCTGACGTACCAACGGCCAAATCGAGCTTTCCGTCGCCATTGATGTCAGCAATCTTAATGGCGTTCGGCCCCGCACCGGTGTTGAAGTTTAAAGGAGAGTTAAAACCTCCTGTCGCATTGCCGAGGAAAACGCTGACGTTGTTGGTACCAGGGTTTGTTGAGACCAAATCAAGCTTGCCATCACCGTTTAGATCGGCCACCGCTAACTGCATTGGGTGCGATGGCACTTGAAGGTCCGTTGCGGTTTGGAATGTGCCATTGCCATTTCCGAATAGAACCTTAAGATTGTTGGAGTCTGAATTCGCCGCAGCCAGGTCAATCTTCCCATCGCCATTAAAGTCACCGGACACCAACGAAGAGATGCGCACGCTCTGGAAGGTTGTGGCATTTCCGAAAGTGCCATCGCCAACACCGAGCAGAACTGAAATCGTCACGTTGATGTTGCTGTTCGCGGTAACTACGTCCGGTATGCCATCCCCATTGAAATCATTAAGAGTCATTGCGAGTGGGTTTACATCAACGACATAGTTGTTCGCAGAACTAAAGTTTCCGTTGCCGTCGCCCAAAAGAATACTCACCCTGCTTTGACCCATGAAACAATAACTTGCCGAGGCGATGTCGATCTTTCCGTCGCGATTAAAATCGGCGGTCGAGATAGCATTTGGAGTACAACCAATTGGTAAATCAATCGGAGCGGCAAAAATGCCACTGCCATTGCCCATCAGTAGTTTAATGACGCCATTGGGACCTCCACCACCAGCCGCGATATCAGGCCGACCGTCAGCATTGAAATCTCCCACAGATAGGTTCGTGGGATTTATGCTCGCAGCAGAGACCAATGTGGTTCCCGAAAAATTGGCGGTGACATCGGAATTCAGATTGGCAAACGTTTGGCTTAAAGGAGGGTTAAGTAAAGACCTGGAGAAAAGCGCACCTGGTTGAAAAGTAGAGACGCTTACCGTGTAACTCCCGCCCGCTGCCAGCCCGACGAAGGAGTAGCTGCCATCGAAAGATGGCGTTGCTATGGCCGAGGCAGAACCACTCAGAGATACAAATGCGCCTGAGAGACCAAGACCCGTGGTGGTATCGCGAACATTGCCGCTAATGCGAAATGTGATGGCGGAAGCCGTGAAGAGGACTGATCGTGGAGCAGACAGATTAGTGATCGTCGAAGAAGGCGGTGAAAAACCTATGCCCGGTCGACTGGCTGTTAATGAATAGTGGCCGCCGCCAGGCAATGGTCCAAAAGAATAGCTGCCATCGTCAGCGGTAAGCGTGGCGCTCGAGATCGTTCCCGAAAGTGTTACGAGAACGTCCTTAATCCCCGCTCCGAATTGATCTCGCACGACACCGTTAACTAAATAAAGAGATAGAGACGCTAGAAAATTCGCGCTTTCGTTTTGTGACAGTCCATTGATTGACCAGGAAGCGGGAATAAAGATGTAATTCGCTTTTGATGGCGTAACAACAAAATTTCCGCCGGCCGGCAAATCGATGAAACTGTAGGTCCCGTCGGCTGCGGTTAGTGTACTTACAGGAGTTGCGCCGGTCAGAACTACGCTGACGTTTGAGACCGATAAGTCGCTCGCCTCAGCGATGCGGCCACTGATTTGAAAAGGACCTGTCTGATTGAGCAGAATACTGACTGCAGAAAGTGTCGTCCCTGCAACGTCGGGCTTGTTATCGCTATTGAAATCAGCGACCGCAATGGAACTCATGCCTGCCAGGTAGTTTATTGGGCCCCGAAATGAAGTGTTGCCATTTCCCTGCAGAACCGTCATGCCGCCGCCGCCGTTCGCGATAACAATGTCAAGCTTTCCATCAGAGTTCATATCGCCCGTGGAAATTGCTAATGGTGTGGATCCTGCCGGATAGTTAATGGCCGCCAAAAACGTTCCGTCTCCATTGCCTCGCAACACACTGATACTTGAGGCTTGGATATTTCCACTTACCAAATCGAGCTTGCCGTCGCCATCGAGATCCGCAGCGGTAAGCGTGAATGGACTCGGTCCGGCGGCGTACGCGACCGGAGGATGAAAGGTTCCGTCCCCATTTCCTAATACGACCGAAGTGATGCTTGCACCCCCATAGCTGGAAACGGCAAAGTCAAGCTTTCCATCCCCATTAAAATCCCCTACCACCGCTGAAGTGGCAAAAGAACCAACGTCGTAATTGGTCCGAGGATTAAAGGTTCCATCACCTCGATTCAATAATACGCTTGCCCCACCGCCCTGATTAGCGGTTAGCAAATCGGGTTTGCTGTCTCCGTTGAAGTCGCCGCTGGCAATAGAATTGGAATTCGCAAAATCGCCGAGCGGGTAGTCGGCTCGAGGTTGAAAGGTGCCATTACCAACGCCAAATAAGACACTCACATTACTAGTGTTACTAAAAGAATTTGCCGTTGCTATATCGGGCTTGCCATCCCCGTTGAAATCGGCGATGGTTACGGCGTTCGCATTCGTACCGACGTCGTAGTCAGTTTTGGCACCGAACGTGCCGTCGCCATTTCCCAATAAGACGCTTACGTTCTGACTGGTATTGTTGGCGACAACAACGTCCCGTTTCGCATCACCGTTCAAATCTGCGACCGCCACAGCAACGGGCATGCTGCCTGCCGTGTAATTCACTGGAGGCGCGAACGTCTGCGCTTTCAATGCTCCAACGGGAATGAGGAGCGTTAATGAAAAAATAACTATTGGAAGGATTCTGCTCATGAGGAACGAGAAAACGACGTACGGTACTGTCTTCATATTTAATTTAGAGGTTTTCCAATCTTGAGTCTTATTATGCGTTAGTTATCGTGGGTGGAAGCTCATGGTCCACAGTCGTGATCGGTGCGAGTAACGGTAGTACCAAACCTGTGTTGATACTCCGCTGAAGTCAAAAACGCGCAGACCATGCCGCGGAAGTTGCCCGGCACGCGGTTGTTCAGAACATCCAGCCAGAAATCGTAGCCACCCTGATCCGGATCTCGTCTGAGGTAACCGAAGTACTGCATCAACACGAAGGCGCCGTTGTATTCGCGTGTTTTAAAAGCAGGGATTTCGATCACGTCCAGCAACACTTGCGCACGAGTCTTGCCGTTGTTGTTCATTGCATCAATCTGCTGCTGGCGCTCAGTCGTAAACGGAGTCAGCCCGGCAGTGTCAAACAGTTGATTGACAAATTGCGCATTCGTTAGTGTGTTGGGATAGACCTGCAAAAACGCCTGCCGCTGCACAAACGCATTCGCAAAGTTTACGGTGCTCTGGGGCAGACCCGGACCAGCGACAAGCTGCGCCCGGTCAGCGATAAACTGAGGAAAGAACAAATTAGCCCGCGTTGGACCACTGGCTAAAGTTCCAAATGCGGCGCGATGCATGCGATAGACCACATAACCTGTCTCTTGAAACTCCAGCTCAATGAAGAACGCGGCTGAAACCTCGAGGCGCCGTTGATGAAGGCAAACCGCATCGAAACTACAAGCGGTCAGTTGTGAAGTCCAGTAATCCCAACCACCCTGATCAGGTTCGCGGGTGAGAAAATCGAGGTAGTGCTGGCGAATGAAAGTACGCGAATCGTCAATTGGATTCGCGGGCTGCACGACGACGAAGTTGCCTGTCTTCGTCTCGCTGGGAACGTAGCCTGTTTTCCAGGCCTTCACCTTGAGTACCATGCTCCGCTGGATCAGTATTGTCGCACCTGAAACCGCAGGATCGTTCACGCTGGGTTCGCTTCCATTGGTGGTGTAGCGAATCGTAGCTCCTGCAGTTAGGCAACCGACTTGGACCGTAGATGGAAACGGAAACTGTAGGGAATCGGGAAACATCGTAGGCGTAATGACCCGAGTTAATCCGGTTACCTGCACTGGAGTGCTACGCACATTGGATGAGCCGTCCCCCAATGCTCCGTATAAATTGGCACCCCACGTACGAACCGTTCCATCAGGCATCAGGGCAAGGTTGTGTCCATAGCCGGCTGCGATTGCAGTCACGCCTGCGAGTCCGGAGACCTGAACCGGAGTGAGCCTCTCCGTGACGCTTCCATCACCTAACTGACCAACACCATTGCTGCCCCAGCTCCAAACTGTACCATCGTTACGCAAAGCTATGGTGTGCGCGTTGCCCGCGGCAACTGAAACAATTCCCGTTATAGCCAGTTGCACTGGACTGTAGCGATCCGCTCTAGTGCCGTCACCGAGTTGACCGCTCTCGTTGTCTCCCCAACACCAAACGGTCCCGTCGCTTCTGACTGCTACCGAGTGCTTTGACCCCGCAGCGATCCCAATCACATTGCTCAAACCGGGAACCATCGCCGGCGTAGCTCGGTCATCAGTGACACCGCTTCCTAGTTCGCCATCCAGGTTTCTTCCCCAGGCCCAAACAGTCCCATCGTTTCGCAGAGCCACAACATGCGACCCCGGATTTGTTCCTCCCGCATCTACTTTATCTATCCCGGTCAAGCCCGGGACTTGCGAGGGAGTTGGGTGTTGGTTCTGATCAAAAGAACCTAGTCCGAGGTCGCCGGCATCGTTGCTACCCCAGGTCCAAACCGTACCGTCCGTCTTTACCGCGACTGACAACCAGTGGCCCGCGCCTATAGCTTTTACGTTCGTCAACCCTGTGACCTTCACTGGTGTTGGTCTCAGAAAGATTGTGCCGTCACCCAGCTGTCCTCTGAAGTTTTGACCGAACGACCACACTGTCCCATCGTTTGCCAGCACCAAAGAATGAGTCGACGCGCCGGCCACATCCCTCGCATCGGCGATGTTCAAGGTCTGAACTGGAGTCAACCTTGCAAAATCAGAGAACGATTGTGAGCCATCACCGAGTTGTCCATCTTCGTTCGAACCCCACGCCCAAACTGATCCGTCTGCCTTGGCGATAATCGAGTGGGCCGCGCCCCCAGCGATCCTTGTCACGTTGTTGAAGATCCGATACTCGGCTACGAGGGTGGTGGTCGACTGAGAGTTGTTACTGGTAACTGGATCGCTCCAGAAACTGGAGCCAGTTGCAGTGGCGGTTAAAACGGTCTCCGGAGGAGCATCTATTCGCGCGACCACAGTGAGATACCATGAGTGAATTGGATCGAGATAAGGTTGGTCCACAATGACCGTGCCGTTTGTTCCTACCGCTGGTCCTGCACAAATGCCCTCTGTCGAACCGCAGGAAACAAACGACGTTCCTGGCGGCAAGGCAAAAGTTATGCGAGGTTGTTGCGCGAGATCCGGGCCCAAATTAAGAGCTTCGATCATATATGTGATGTTCTGTCCGGAGCCGACAGGATCGGGCGTGTCGGTTATGCTGCGGATCTGCATATCTGATGCTGGTGGCTGGGGCGGATTACGCGACGCAAAGATTATGGTGTCAGCACGATTCAAATCTTTCAGTACTGATTCAGATGTGTGCGTGCTCACGACATACGCATCTGGCGAACCTCCCGAAACACCAACAACAGGGAAAGTATTGTGGTTGCCATCGCCATAACGGATCAAAACAGTACCGTCACGTCGCAATTCGATCTCGAAGGAAACCGGATTTTCTCCCCTTGTAACGCCAGGCCCAATTGGCGTGTCAAATGTGACTGCTTGCCAGCGAAAAATGATTCGCGAGGGATCAGGTTGAACAACGTATACATCATCACCCGCACGGCGGTCAGTTCTTAAGTCGTCCCATAGACCCGCGATCATGTAGTAGTACTGGAGCTTGTTGGACGAACTCTGGGAATCGTGCGTAGGCGGATAACTGGTGAAGTAGAGAGCACCATTGGTTGAAATAGAAACCAGTCCTTGACCGCTATTGAAAGAACTAAGCACAAACGGCAAATGGTAATTCCGGTAATACTCGTCATCACCAACCAGTCCAAGCGGAGTGCCTCCAGTTGAGAGCGGACTGGAAGCGGCTGTGCTCACCGTATACGGATCGGCGATGGCCAAATTCACTGAAACGGAACTACTGGATATCGGCCCCGCGTTTCCCGCGTTATCAACAGCGCGAACGGCGAAGTATCCAGAGGCGTGCCGATAAGGGATCTTTACATTTTGAGACTGTGGGGTGTTTGCCGCTTCCGGGAGAATGCTGCTAAAAGGCCGCGCCTGTTCAAATTCAACCGAGCTATTAATTGGATTATCGGAAAAGCGGATGTCGTAAAAAGCAGCCCGACCAGTTAGATCATCGTCTCCGGGTGCTGTCCACTCGAGCCTGACTTCGCGCGGATCGAAGTTGACACCAGTTGGTATGCGAAAATTCCGTAAGGCACCGGGTGGTATTGTATCATTTTCGCTTACGGTCTGAAGGGCACTGAAGGCGTTCAAGCGACGGCTGGTAATCGTAAAAAACGGACTTGTGGCGTAGACGTCACCGCTGTACAAGATCGCTGAGCGCAGACGATCGAGTGTGAGACTGGAAACATGCGCGCAAAGAAGAGCGGCAACCCCGGCAACATGAGGAGAAGCCATCGAGGTTCCGTCAAAGTAGTCGTAGGTTCCGCCTGGGGTGGTACTGAGAATATCCTCGCCCGGTGCAAACAGGTGGACGCTTAAAGGCCCTGTATTAGTGAAGGGACTGATGCCCTGGAAACGATTAAATGACGCTACCGAAATCACGTTTGGCGCTTTGTAGCTTGCCGGGTACTCTGGCTCCAGATCGTTGTTACTTGACTCATTACCTGCCGCCGCAACGAAGAGTATGTTCGATTGCGCCAAAGCAATAATAGCGTCGAACTCAGCCTGAGACTGGTTCCGACCACCATAGCTATTATTAAGGACGCGAATGTTGGCGCCGCGTAGCCCGCCAGAAGCACTCCACAAATCGCGCATCATTTTGGCGTAAGCGAGAGCCCTGAGGAGGTCTGCAGTTGTCCCGGAGGTTGGACCGAGAAACTTCAAAGACATCAGGCTCACCTGCCAGTTGACGCCCGTCACACCAACGCTATTGTTTCCGGCTGCTCCCACGATGCCTGCGACATGAGTGCCATGCGCATCCGTTTCATCGGCAGGGTAACTGCCGGTAGCGTCAAAGACCGTATTATCGTCATGGACGAAGTCCCAGCCATTAATATCATCGACAAAGCCGTTGTTGTCGTCGTCTACTCCGTTGCCTGGTGTCTCGCCGGGATTACGCCAGATGTTATCTCTGAGGTCTGGATGATTGATGTCTATACCTTCATCGACAATACCGACAACGATGCTGCGATTGCCCGTTGTTATATCCCAAGCCTGCTCCGCTTTAATGTCAATGCCAGATACGCCTCCGGACTGACCCGTATTCTTCAGACTCCATTGCTCGAAATACCTTGCATCATTTGGCGCAAGGCTTTTTCTTCTCAGGTAATTGGGTTCAGCATAGAGAACGTCTGGCCGTACGCGGAGTGCTGAGATAGCGGCAAGGGTATCCACCGGATCCACGCGAGCAAGGCGCAGGCCTTCGACAAAACTATCATTTCCCAAGTCATCTAGTTGCAGCGGAATCTGGCGTCCACTTTCCGGCAGAGACAATTCTAAGCGTCGCGATTTTTTTGCCGGGGAGTCTTTACGAAAGCGAACAAGAACTTCTCCCGGCAGGTAATTTAGGCGTTGCGTCGGGTAATCGGTTAACTTTGAGGAAACGGTGGATAAAGCTGGCAAAACGGCAGCGACTGCCAGGAAAATCAGGGCCGGCAGACCAACTACGAGCAGGGGATTTTTCTTTTCAAATGTCCTCATGTTTAAAATGCGCCGGGTGCGAAGAAAGCGTAGCAACCGCGAAGAAAATCCGAGTTAACTCGGTTCGGCTCGAGCACAAAACAAGCCCAGCAATCAGGGTCCACAATCGTGGTCCGTTCGAGTCACCGCAGTCCCAAACCGTCGTTGATACTCTGCCGAAGTCAAAAACGCGCAGACCATGCCGCGGAAGTTGCCCGGCACGCGGTTGTTCAGCACATCCAGCCAGAAATCGTAACCGCCTTGATCAGGATCTCGTCTGAGGTAACCGAAGTACTGCATCAGCACAAACGCGCCGTTGTACTCGCGTGTTTCAAACGCAGGGATCTCGATCACGTCCAGCAACACTTGCGCACGAGTCTTGCCGTTGTTGTTCATTGCATCGATCTCTTGCTGTCGTTCAGTAGTGAATGGCGTTAGGCCTGCGGTATCGAACAGCTGGTTCACAAACTGCGCGTT
>Ga0137403_10002067_pt1 | contig 24832 bp, 26 predicted proteins | sample CZOMad2_1_16fung_FD_122057 | JGI IMG/M metagenome (GOLD analysis project Ga0137403, IMG submission 122057) | Vadose zone soil fungal communities from Angelo Coast Range Reserve, California, USA - CZOMad2_1_16fungal (Hybrid Assembly) | ecosystem: Environmental > Terrestrial > Soil > Vadose zone... | reverse complement strand
CTCGCCGCGCACCAGGGCTTGAAGCTCGTTCGCGTCACGGCCGGATGCTTCTCCGCCCCTCCGACGAGCGCGTCGATGTCGGGCGAGAGCCTGTAGACGCCCGAAAAAAAATCTCCCTCGAAAAGATTCAGATCACCGGTGAATCCCGCTTGCGCGGCGAGCGCCGCTGCGACGCCGTCGCGCGCGGCGTTGCCGATCGCGAGCCAGCGCGACATGCTCGTCCCGCTCTGGCGTCCGACCGACGGCGAAGCATGCGCCAGCGCGATCGCGAGCGCGTGCGCAGCCTGCCCTTCGCCGAGCCCGAGGAGACGCGCGGCAACTGCCGCGGCGCCGAACGGCGCCGCGAAGTAGCTCGGCCAGATGCCCCGATAGAGAATAGCCGGCCCGTCCAGCGCCGAGCCGAGCCGCGTCACGAGGTCGTAGCCGGCAGCGATGGCCTCGGCGATGGCGGTCCCTTCCGATCCCAGCGTTGCGCCGACGGTGAGCGCGGCCGGAACGACGAGCGCGCCGGGCGTCGTCGCCGAGGACAGATGGATATCGTCGATTTCGCTCAGCCGCGTCAGCGCGCAGCCCAGCGCGACACGGCCGAGCATGCCCTGCTCGTCCGGATTCCACTTGGGCGCGAAGCGCAGCACGGCGCGCCCTTCGGCGATCCGGCCCCCCGCGATCCAGGCGCCGACCGTGTCGACGAGATGCAGCCGCAAGGCCTCGCGCGCCGCATCGGAAAAACCCTGGCGATAGCCACCGACGGCGTGAGCGCCGAGCCGTTCGAGGACCGTCACTTCAGGCTCTGCCGCAGCGCCCGTGTCGCGGACTCGTCGACCGAGAGATCGTCCGCGAGCACCACGCCGTAGTCGTCATGCGCCGCTTCCCTCGATACGAATTCCTCGAGCACGTCCCGGCGCACGGCCTCGGGAGCGCGCTCGAGAGGATTGCCCCATCCGCCTCCGCCGCCGGTGCGCACGATCACCTCCGAGCCGGTCGTGACCGGCTTGTGGCTGCCGTGCATCATCCGATACTCGCTCCGGCCCGGATCGCGCAGATAATAGCCGCCGCTCTCTCCGGGTTTGCCTCCCCACAGTCCCCACGCGGGACATCCCCGGCGGTTGGCGCGCTCGAAGTTCCACTTGCCGTCGACGAAGTTGCGCACCTCGAGGTCGATGCCCAGGCCGCCGCGGAATTTCCCTGGACCCGCGGAATCGCGCCGCAGCGCGCGGCTCTTCACCAGCACCGGGCATTTCATCTCGATGCCCTCGATCGAGCCGTTGCGCACGTCGCCCTGACAGACCGAAACCGTGGCCGACTCGCCGTCCTCGAACGGACGGCCGCCCCAGCCGCCGCCCTCGATGCTCTGCACCACGAAGCGACGCTTCGATTCCGGATGCACGCCGAAGAACACCACCGATCCTCCGAGCAGCCCGTGGTGCGCCGCCGGGATCCTGTCGGGCATCGCCTTCGCGAGCGAGGTGACGATGGTCTCGACGACCGTCGGAACGAAGATGCTCCAGCCCGCCATCGGCGCCGGATAGCGCGCCATCATGATGTTGCCCTCGGGGATGATCACTTCGAGCGCGCGGAATGAGCCCTCGTTCACCGGATCCAGCGGCGCGGTGAGGGCCTTGTAGGCGACACGCGCCGCCGCGAGCGTGCGCGAGTTGACCGCCGCCTTGCGCTCGGAAGAACAGCCCGAAAGATCGATAGTCATGCCGCCGGCCTCGACGGTGACCTTCGCGTGGATGCGCACGCGCTCGTTCGGGGTGACGCCGTCGTTGTCGAAAAAGGACTCGGCCTCGTAAACGCCGTCCGCGAGGCGGGCGACGACCTTGCGGCATTTCGCCTCCGTTTCATCGAAGATCTTCGCAATCGCCGGCAGCGCCGTGGCCCTGCCGTACTTCCGGAACAGCTCATCGAAGCGCCGCGCGCCGAGCTTGCACGCGGCGATCTGCGAGTTCAGGTCGCCGAGCGACGACTCCGGAAAGCGGATGTTGTCGCGGATGACGCGATGGAGCTTCTCGTCCAGCCTGCCGGCCTCGTAGATCTTCAACTGGTCGAGCTGCAGGCCCTCCTGCCAGGGGTCGGGCACCTCCGGCCCGGCTCCGAATCCCGTGCTGGTGCCGCCGACGTCGATCCAGTGCGCGCGCACCATCGAGAAAGCGAGCAGCTCGCCCTTGAAGAAGCACGGGACGTAGACGACCACGTTGTTCAGGTGCTGTCCGGCGACGGCCTGATGGTTGGTGATGAGCACGTCCCCCGGACGGAATCCCTTCCTGCCGTAGCGCTTCATCGCGTCGGCGATGATCACGCCGAGGTCCGCGACGAAATGCGAGACGCCGCCGACGTTCTGGCTGATCAGCTCGCCGTCGACGTCGACCAGCGCGGTGCAAAAGTCGCGCACCTCGTAGATCATCATGTTGTAGGAAGTGCGCTGCAGGTCCACTGCCATCTCGTTGGCGATCGCGGGCAGCGCGTTGCGGATCACTTCGAGCGTGACGGGATCCAGCTTCGCTTTCATTTCGCACCCCTCGCCGAAATCACCAGCTCGCCGGTCCTGGCGACGATGCACGCGTCGCCCTTGAAGAGCACCGTGGTGGTTCCGTGCTCGCGCACCAGGGCGGGACCCGCGATGCGGGCGCCCGCTCCCAGGTCCTCGCGCCGGTATACGGGACAGGATACCGGACGCGCCGGATCGCCGAGATAGGCTCTTGCCCTCTGGGACATTTTCGCCCGGCCCTTCGCCGAAAGGCGAGGCAGGTTCATCCTGGGGCGCCGGCGGACGGCGGCCAGCCGGATGTTCACGATCTCGACCGGCTCCCCGGGAGAATGGTGGGCGTAACGCTGATCGTAGAGCCGGTCGAACGCGGCTCTGATCGCTCTTGCGTCGCCCGACTCCATCTGCTTTTCGCTCACCGGTACCGACAGCGTGAACTCCTGACCGACGTAGCGCAGATCGAGGTGGATGCGGTGCCCGGGCTTGTTCCCGTTCTTCAGCACCGAGGCGGATTCGACGGTCATCTCGGCGAGCGTATGCCGGAGCTCGGCGAAATCCACCGATCCCAGCTCGGCGTAGAAGGTGCGGATGAAATCGTGGCGCTCGTCGGCCGAGAGCATGCCGAGCGCGGAGAAATGCGCGGGATAAAGCGGCACGATCACCTTGGGTATGTGCAGCTCGCGCGCGATCGCCAGCACGTGCAGCGGACCGGCGCCGCCCGAAGCGACCAGCGCGAAGTCGCGCGGGTCGAAGCCCTTCGCAACCGAGACCTCGCGCACCGCGAGCGACATCTTCGAGACCGCGATGTCGATGATCGCCTGCGCCGCCGCCGTGACGCTCATCCTCAGAGGGTCGCCGATCTTCTGCTTGATTCCGGTCGCCGCCGCTCTTGCGTCCAGGACCATTTCCCCGCCCAGGAAGTCGTCCGGATCGAGCCGCCCGAGCACCAGGTTCGCGTCGGTGATGGTGGGCTCCACGCCGCCGCCGCGGTAGCAGATCGGCCCGGGCTCGGCCCCGGCGCTCTGCGGACCGACCTTGAGCGCCCCGACCTCGTCGATCCACGCGATGCTGCCGCCGCCCGCCCCCACCTCGACGACGTCGATCACCGGCACCATGACCGGGTGGCCGCTCGCGTACCCTCCGACGTGATAGCCCTGAGCCATGGTGGGCTCGCCACCGCGGACGAGGCTCGCCTTGGCGGTCGTGCCGCCCATGTCGAACGAGATCACGTCCGGGCATTTCAGCGCCCTGCCCACTTGTGCCGACGCGATGATGCCGCCGACCGGGCCCGATTCCATCATTGCCACCGGACGCTCGGTCGCGACTTCGGGCGTCATCACGCCGCCGTTCGATTGCATGATGGTCAGCTCGCCGCGCGCACCGATCGCGGCAAGACCCGCCTTGAGGCTCTGCACGTAACCGCCGACCGTCGGGCCTATGTAGGCGTTGACCACCGTGGTGGAGGTCCGCTCGAACTCGCGGTACTCGCGCAGGATACGGTGGGAAAGCGACAGGTACGCATCGGGGAGCATCCGGCGGACGATCTCACCGGCCTCGCGCTCGTGCTCGGGATTGGCGTAGGAATGCAGAAAGCACACCGCGACGGCCTCGATTCCCTCCTCGGCGAGCATGCGGCAGGCGTCCTCCACGCTGGCGCGCTGCAAGGGCTCGAGGACTTCGCCCGAAGCGAGCAGGCGCTCGTCGATTTCCAGAGTCAGCTGGCGTGCAACGAGCGGCCGGTGCCGGTGGAAGAAGAGGTTGTACGATTCGGGACGGTTGCCGCGGCCGATGAAATACACGTCGCGCGTGCCGCGCGTGACGATCAGGCCGGTCTTCGCCCCTTTCCGCTCGATCAGGGTGTTGATCGCGGTGGTCGAACCGTGGATCAGCTCGGAGATCGCGGCGCAGTCCACGCCGCTCTTCTTCAGGCAATCGACGATGCCCTGAACCAGCCGCGCCGGAGTCGTCAGGCTCTTCGCCTGCGAGAACCGACCCGTGGCCTCGTCGAACGCCATCAGGTCGGTGAAGGTTCCCCCGATATCGATTGCGACAACAATCATCCCGCCGGCATCATAGCAAGCTCCTCGGCTTCCAGCGTGACGGCAACAGCGTGCACCGTCGCGGCGATCCGCACCGCCGCCTGGACCTGCTCGGCGGTTACGCCGTGCGCGCGCAGCACGCGCTCGTGCGCGATGAGACACTTGCCGCAGCCGTTGACCGCCGATACCGCGAGCGACCACAGCTCGAAGTTCTCCTTCGAGGTACCCGGATTGGCCATCACGTTCATCCGCAGCTTCGCGGGCAGCTTCGCGTATTCCTCGCTCTCGACCAGGTGCACGAAGCGGTAGTAGACGTTGTTCATCGCCATCACCGCCGCCGCGGCCTGCGCGGCCTTGAGATCGGACGGATCGAGCCGCGGGCCGAATTCCTCGAGCGCGGCACGGACGACCTCGCCGTTGCGCGAGGCGATGGCCGACGCGATGAACGTGCCGGCCTTCTTCGTCTCGTCGAGAACCGTCTCGGACGCCAGCGACGACAGGTTCAGCTTCAGGTCCTTGGCGTGCTCGGGAAGCCGGTTCTTGAGCGTCTCCATCATGCCGCCTTGAGAAACTCTTCGCCCTTCTGCCAGTTGCAGGGGCAGAGCTCGTCCGTCTGCAGGGCGTCCAGGGTGCGCAGCACTTCGTCCACGTTGCGGCCCACGTTGAGGTCGTTCACGCTGACGAACCGGATAACACCCTCCGGGTCCACGATGAAGGTCGCGCGCAGCGCCACGCCCTCCTTCCTGTCGAGCACGCCGAAGGCCCCGGCGATCTCTCGCTTGATATCGGCGAGCATCGCAAAGGGAATGTCCTTCAGGTCCGGGTGCGAGCGCCGCCACGCCAGGTGCACGAACTCGCTGTCGGTCGAGACGCCGTAGATCACGGCGTCGCGATCGTTGAAGTCACGGTTCAGCTTGCCGAAGGCCGCGATCTCGGTCGGGCAAACGAAGGTGAAGTCCTTCGGCCAGAAGAAGATCACCTTCCACTTGCCCGCGTCCGATTTCTCGGTCGCCCGGGCGAACGCCTTGTCCATGTCGGTGGACACCACCGCCGGCACGTCGAAGGCCGGGATCCTGTCGCCAATCGTCAGCACGATATTTCTCCTGTAGTGAGTTGAACCAGCGGACGCAGTCTGAAGGTTCCAGACTGATCGATCCAACGAGTAATTTCGCTTATACTTATCGAGTGAATCGATCAGCCACCGCCCCCTTCCCCGGCGCCCTGCCCTCGCTGCGCCAGCTGCGCTACTTGGTGGTGCTGGCCGAGCGGCTGAACTTCCGCGCCGCCGCCGAGGCCTGCTTCGTCACCCAGTCGACCCTGTCGGCGGGAATCAAGGAGCTCGAGAGCCAGCTCGACGCGCACCTGGTCGAGCGCGACAGGCGCAGCGTCAGGCTCACGCCCCTGGGCGCGCAGGTGGTCGAGCGCGCGCGCCGCCTCATCACCGAAGCGGGCGACCTCGTCGCGGCGGCACGCGCCGGGCGCGAGCCGCTCTCCGGCCCGTTCCGGCTCGGCGTCATTCCCACCATCGCGCCCTTCCTGCTGCCCGCGGCGCTGCCGCCGCTGCGCAGGCGCTTTCCCAGCCTCGAGCTCTACCTGCGGGAAGATCTCACCGAGAGGCTGCTCGAGCAGCTGCGCGCGGGACGCATCGACGCGGCGCTGATCGCCCTGCCGTTCGACACGGGCGAGCTCGAGATACACGAGCTGTTCCGCGACGAGTTCTGGTTCGTCGCGCGCGCGGACGATCCTCTGGCGAAGCCGAAGGCCGTGGCGATGGAGCGGCTCGACGTCAACGACGTGATCCTCCTGGAGGAGGGCCATTGCCTGCGCGAGCACGCCATCACCGCGTGCGGCGCGGCGCATGGCTCCGGTTCCCGCAATATCGAAGCGACCAGCCTGCCGACCCTGCTGCAGATGGTCGAAGGGGGATTGGGCGTGACGCTCCTGCCGGAGATCGCGATCAAGGCGGGAATCCTCAACGGCACGAACCTGATCGCGCGGCCGTTCTCCACGCGCGTCCCCGCGCGCACGCTCGCGCTCGCCGCGCGACCCTCGAGCGCCCGGGGAAGGGACCTGGGCTTGCTTGCCGAATTCTTCTCGCAGCGGCGCCAGCGGCCGGGGATACCCGCGCTTCGGCGCAGCCGCAAGTCAGCATGAGCAGGAAAACCGCGATTGCCCGCTGCCCCTGGTGCCTGGGAAGCGATCTGTATATGCGCTATCACGACGAGGAATGGGGCGTCCCGGTCCACGACGACAGGCGGCTGTTCGAGCTCCTGATTCTCGAGGGCGCGCAGGCGGGCTTGTCCTGGTCGACGATCCTCAACAAGCGCGAGAACTACCGCCGGGCCTTCGCGCGTTTCGACCCGAAGAAGGTCGCACGTTTTTCGGCCCGCGACGCGAAGCGGCTGCTCGCCGACGCCGGCATCGTGCGCAACCGCCTGAAGATCGCATCGACGATTGGGAACGCGCGCGCGTTTCTCGCGGTGCAGCGCGAGTTCGGCTCGTTCGATGCGTACCTGTGGGGCTTCGTGAACGGGCGCCCGCTGCAAAACCGCCGGAGAAGCATGAAGGAAATACCGGCCCGCACCGCCCTCTCCGATGCGCTCAGCAAGAACCTGAAGGGGCGCGGTTTTCGCTTCGTCGGATCGACCATCATGTACGCCTTCATGCAGGCGGTCGGCATGGTCAACGACCACCTGACGACTTGTTTCCGGCGCGCACCGGTCGCGGGCCAGCCAAGGACTGCTTCTTCGGCTAAACTCCGAGGAAGGTGACGAGGCTATCGGGAATGTCGACGCGCGGCTTGACTGTTTTCGCGATGCTTGTCCTGGCTTGCACGACGCTGACGAGTGCCCGCGCCCAGGAGGGCGATCCCGGGGGCGCGATCACGCTCGTCGCCACGCCGCGCCTGGTCGATCCCGAATATCGGGCGACTGTTCTCCTGGCCGTGCCGGTCGAGAACAACCGGCACGTGGGCGTTATCGTCAACAAACCCACGAGGAACTCGCTTTCGAGCCTGTTCCCGGAGCACGCGCCCTCGAAGCTCGTGCGCGATCCGGTCTACTTCGGCGGGCCGATGCTGCGCCAGGCGGTGTTCGCGGTGGTTCACATAGACCACACGCCGGGTCCCGGCTCGATCCAGATGATGAAGGAGCTGTTCCTCGCGACCCAGGGCGCGGTGGTCGATCACATCATCGAGGAAACGCCCAACGAAGCGCGCTATTACGTCGGCTATGTCGCGTGGCGGCCGGGCGAGCTTCGCCAGGAGGTGGATCGCGGGCTCTGGTACGTGCTCGACGCCGACCCCGAGCTCGCTTTCCGTAAGGATCCCGGAGGTCTCTGGGAAGAGCTGCTGAGGCGCGCCCGCGCGGTCACGGCGGGAGCGACCGTGGGCTCCCCCGTGTCTCCGGGCCTCGTGTCCGCTTTCGGCCTGGAGTAGGAAACCCGGGGCAGCCTCGATGAAGCGGTCCTGCCGCGCCGCGCTGCTTGCCCTGCTCGTCTTCGCTGCTGCAGCGCAGGCGCAAGTCGCCCCTTCCAAGCCGGTGTTCCTCATCGCCAGACCCGGCATGCCCGATCCGAATTTCACGGAGTCGGTCGTGTTGGTGGTCCAGTCCCAGGGCGGAGAGACGACGGGAGTCATCCTCAACCGGCCGACCGACCGTTCTCTCGCCGAGCTGTTGCCGAGCGAGCGCTTCGAAGCCTTCACCGATCCGATCTACTTCGGCGGCCCGGTAGCTCAGCAGGGGCTGTTTGCCCTGTTTCAGGCCGACAGATATTCCGGCGTTGCGGTGCCGATGCTCCCGCAAATCTACCTGGCGGTGCTCCCCGATTCGGTCGACGCCCTGCTCGACAAGCCGCCGGCGAAAATCCGCTTTTTCTCGGGCTACTCGGGATGGGCTCCGGGCCAGCTGCAGGGCGAGCTCGAGCGAGGCGACTGGCTGGTCGCCGACGCCGACGCCAAGACCGTATTTCTCAAGGACACGTCCCGCCTGTGGCAGGACATGGTGCGGCGGGCGCGCGCGGTGCGCGCCGACGCCACGCGTTGAAGGCAGCTACTTCTTCAGGCCGATGAGCTGCATGAGGCGCGCGAGCTCGACGTCTTCCTTGGCGATCAGGTCGCCGAACGGCCCCGCGGGCAAGAACGCCGGACGCACACCCAGCTTCTCGCAGGCCTGAGCGAATTCGGGACTCTCCGCCGTCTTCTTGATCGCTCCTTCGAGGGCCACGACCGCGGCCTTGGGCGTACCCCTGGGAGCCGCGATGCCGCGCCAGGCTTCGAGCGATACGTCGAACCCCTGCTCTCGTGCCGTGGGAACGTCGCCCAGCAGCGGGTCGCGGGCGGAGGTGAGCGAGGCGAGCAGGCGCACCTGACCGGACTTCACGTAGCCCGACAGCGCCGCGGGAAGCTGCAGCACCGCGTCCACCTGTCCTCCGAGCAGGCTCGGCACCACCTGCGCCGCGCCGAAAGGCACGTCGACCGCTTCGACGCCGGCCGCCTTGAACAGCGCAACCGAGGAGATGTGCGTATGGCTGCCGATGCCAGAATTTCCCACCGTGATGCCCTTGGGACGAGATTTCGCGTCGGCGACGAGCTCGCCCAGCGTCTTCCACTTCGAGTCGCCCTTCACGGCGAGCACCGGCGACTCCACCAGGACCCGCGCCACCGCCTCGAACTCGTGGTAGTCGAAGGGCAGCATTCCCGAGTGGAAAGTCGTCGAGATCGAGTTGGAATTCCAGACGATCGCGTATCCGTCGGGTTTTTGCGAGGCGACGTATTTGTAGCCGATCGCACCCCCGGCGCCCGGGCGATTGACCACGAGCACCTTGGCGCCGCCGAGCTGCTTCGACACGCCGTCGGCGAGCAGGCGGGCGGTGACATCGGCCGAAGTCCCGGCGGGGAAAAGCACCGTGATCTCTATCGGACCTTTGTCGGGGAAAGACGGCTCTTGCGCCTGAGCCGCAGTTGCGAAGGGCACCGCGAGGAGCGCACCGGCGATTGCCAACACTGTTTTCATGTGCAGTCTCCTGATCTCAATCCTTGGACAGCATTTCTGCGACTTCGACTCTGCGCCCCTCGCGCGCCGAAACGATACCTGCGCGGATCACCGCAAGCGAAGCCGTGGCGCCCTCCCCGCCCATCTCCGGCTTGCCGTCTCCGCGAACCGCATTGGCGAACTCCTCGAGCTCCTCGACGAAAGTGTCGTTCTTCGCGCAAGGAACCTGGGTCGCGCCGCCTTTGCCGCGCTTGAGCACCCGCAGTCCCTGGTGCATATCGTAATATGCGCTCGCCTCTTTTCCGTAGACGTTCATCAAATAGTACTCGGAGGCCGAAGCGTAGCTCGCGTTGAGCGTCGACAGCGCGCCGTTTTCGTGCTCCAAGACCATGCTCGCGACGTCGGGGTTGTCGCCGGGCAGCACCAGCTGCGCGAATCTGCCGCACACCGCCTTCACCGGACCGAGGAGGTATTCGAGCACGTCGGCGTAGTGGATCCCGATCTGCAGCATCACCCCGCCCGGCATTCCCGCCGCCGTGTAGCGCCAGGACTTGAGATCGATCTGGCCGAGGCGGTCGCGGCTGATGTTGGCCTCGGCGTTGACCAGCTTGCCGAAGGCGCCCGCGTCGATTTGGCTTCGGATCCAGCGGAAATGGCTCTCGCGGCGCCGCTGGTATCCCAGCGCGAGGACCACGCCGGCCTTGCGGCAAGCCTCGGTGATCGCCCGCCCTTCCGAGACCGAATTGGCGATCGGCTTGTCGAGGAACACGTGCTTGCCCGCGGCGGCGGCCGCGCGCGTGGTCTCCAGGTGCACGTCGTTCGGCGTGGTGTTGATGATCGCTTCGATGCCGCGGTCCTTCAGAATGGCGTCGTAGCTGGTCGCGGCGGCGCAGCCGTATTTCGCGGCGAAAGCCTTGCGCTTGTCCTCCGAGCGCGTATAGCAGGCGACGATCTTCAGTTTCTTCGAGCGCTGGATGGCGTCGGCGAGCACGTCCGACCACCAGCCCATGCCGATGCAGGCGACGCGCAGCGGCTCCATCTATTTCGACGTCGCGCCTATGGATTCCACCGACTCGCGCGCGATGCGCTCGTCGGTCGCCCAGTCGCCGCCGCTCACACCCACGCCGCCGATGCACTCGCCTTCGACGATGACGGGGCAGCCGCCTTCCATCGCGGTCCAGCGCTCGGGGCCCGCCGCGAGCGCAAGACCGAGCGCGTGGGCGACGTCGAGCGCCTGGCCTTGAGCACCGTGCGAGGAGGTCGGCCGCTTGTTCGATGCGGCGCACACCGCCTTGGTCGTCGCCGAGTGGAGGGAGTGGAAGCGTCCTCCGTCCATGCGCTCGAGCGCGATGAGATGGCCGCCCGAGTCGGCGACGGCGACCGAAATGGCGATTCCGGCTTGTCTCGCCTTCGCGACGGCGGTATCGGCTATTTTTTTAGCGCCCGCGTGCGTGAGGCGTTTGGCGTCTGCGACGAACATGAAACCCGATTTTAGCCTGCGGCCGCTTTTTGAGCAGGCTTTGCTGAAGCTTTCTCGAATTGCATGGCCCCGCCGCGGTATTCGACTCGGATCGCGTCCTTCGCCGCGAATTTCCCCTCGAGGATCTGCTTTGCGAGGGGATTCTCTATCCCCTGCTGGATCGCGCGCTTGAGCGGCCGCGCGCCGTAGACCGGGTCGAAACCGGCCTTGGCGAGCTGCGCGAGCGCGCTGTCGCCCACCTCGAGCCCGATCTCGAGCTTCGCCAGACGCTGCTCGAGATAGCGCAGCTGTATCTTCGCGATGTCCTTGATGTGCTTCTCGTCGAGCGCGTGGAACACGACGATCTCGTCGATGCGGTTCACGAACTCCGGACGGAAGCTCGTCTTCACCTCGGCCATGACCGCGGTCTTGATGAGGCCGGGATCGTCGCCCTGCATCTGCTGGATCATGTGCGAGCCGAGGTTGGAGGTCATCACGATCACCGTGTTCTTGAAATCCACGGTGCGGCCCTGGCCGTCGGTCATGCGGCCGTCGTCCAGAACCTGCAGCAGCACGTTGAACACGTCCGGGTGCGCCTTTTCGATCTCGTCGAGCAGGATCACGCTGTAGGGCTTGCGCCTTACGGTCTCGGTGAGGTGCCCGCCTTCCTCGTAGCCGACGTAGCCGGGCGGCGCGCCGATGAGGCGCGCGACCGAATGCTTCTCCATGAACTCCGACATGTCGACGCGGATGAGATGATCTTCCGAATCGAACAGGAAGGCCGCGAGCGCCTTGCACAGCTCGGTCTTGCCCACGCCCGTGGGGCCGAGGAAGAGGAAGGAGCCGTAAGGCTTGTTCGGGTCGGAGAGCCCCGCGCGCGAGCGCCGGATCGCGTCGGCGACAAGGTGCACCGCCTCGTCCTGGCCGACGACGCGTTCGTGGAGCTTTTTTTCCATCGCGAGCAGCTTGTCGCGTTCGCCCTGCATCATTTTCGAGACGGGGATGCCGGTCGCGCGCGACACGACTTCGGCGATTTCCTCCGCCCCGACTTGGGTGCGGAGCAGTTTCGGTTTCGCCTGCGCCGACGGAGTCTTCTCTGCCTTCTTCAATTGCGCCTCGAGCTGCGGGATGCGCCCGTACTGCAGCTCGGAGACTTTCTGCCAGTCGCCTTTGCGCTTCGCCCCTTCCATCTCGAGCTTGAGCTTTTCCAGCTCTTCCTTGATGTGCTGGGAACCTTGCACCGCAGCCTTCTCCGCCTTCCAGACTTCCTCGAGGTCGGCGTACTCGCGCTCGAGCCTGTTTATTTCGCTCTCGATCAGCGTCAGGCGCTTCTGCGAGGCTTCGTCCTTCTCCTTCCTTATCGCTTCGCGCTCGATCTTGAGCTGGATAATGCGCCGATCGAGCCGGTCCATGGCCTCGGGCTTGGAATCGATCTCCATCTTGATGCGCGCCGCGGCTTCGTCGATCAGGTCGATGGCCTTGTCGGGCAGAAACCGGTCTGTTATGTAGCGGTGCGAGAGCTCCGCCGCGGCTACGATCGCCGGGTCGGTGATATCGACGCCGTGATGTACTTCGTACTTCTCCTGCAGGCCGCGCAGGATGGCGATGGTCGCCTCGACCGAGGGCTCGTTCACCATCACCTTCTGGAAGCGGCGCTCGAGCGCCGCGTCTTTTTCGACGTACTTGCGGTACTCGTCGAGCGTCGTCGCGCCCACGCAATGCAGCTCGCCCCGCGCAAGCGCCGGCTTGAGCATGTTGCCCGCGTCGATCGCGCCCTCGGCCTTGCCCGCTCCCACCATCGTATGCAGCTCGTCAATAAAGACGATGGTGCGCCCCTCGTCCTGCGCGAGCTCCTTCAGCACGGCTTTCAGGCGCTCCTCGAATTCGCCGCGGTACTTGGCGCCGGCAAGGAGCGCCGCCATGTCGAGCGAGAGCACGCGCTTCCCCTTGAGCGTTTCGGGCACTTCCTCGTTGACGATGCGCTGCGCGAGGCCCTCGACGATCGCGGTCTTGCCCACGCCCGGCTCGCCGATCAGCACCGGGTTGTTCTTGGTGCGCCGCTGCAGGATCTGGATGACGCGGCGGATCTCGTCGTCGCGTCCGATCACCGGGTCGAGCTTGCCCGAGCGGGCGCGCTCGGTGAGATCCAGCGTGTATTTCTTCAGCGCTTCGCGGCTGCCTTCGGCTTCCTGGCTCCCGACCGATTCGCCGCCGCGCACCGCCTTGATCGCCTGGTCGATCGCCTTCTTGCTGCCGCCGGCCTCTTTCAGCAAGCGGCCCGCCTCGCCCTTGTCGTCGGCGAGCGCAAGCAGGAACAGCTCGGAGGCGATGAACTGGTCGCCCCGCTTCTGCGCTTCCTTGTCGGTGAGATTGAGGAGCCCGTTCAGCTCGCGCGAGATCTGCACCTCCCCGCCGTGGCCCTCGACCTTCGGCAGACGCAGAATCGCCTGCTTGGTCGCCTCCCGCAGCCGCGGGACATTGACCCCCGCGCGGGACAGCAGCGACGCGCTCGTGCCGTCCTCCTGGTCGAGCAAGGCGGCAAGCAGGTGCAGGGGTTCGATGAATTGATTGTCCTGCCCCACGGCGACGCTCTGCGCGTCGCCCAGCGCCTGCTGGAACTTGGTGGTGAGCTTGTCGATACGCATTTGATTCCAAGGACCTGTGGTTGAGCTGCAAGTGGGGGAATTGTGCCGGTTTTCAAGCCGGAAGGACCCCGAAAAGAGCCGGAATATTGCCTTGCATCAATTCCATTCCTGCGCGAAATAAGTAACCTAGTACAATGATTATGAAACACTACTTGACTAATGTCCCATTCATCCCCATATCGTGATAGTGCACCGCACCATAACACAGGAAACTCACACCATGTCCCTTAGGAACCGCATCCCCATGTATGAAGGCGACGGCTACATTCACTCTAGCCCGAAGCAAGACAACCTCCAAAGTCCTTCTCCCGAGGCCGCGAGGAACCCGGACTCCCAGCCCGCGCTGCGTCGGGTCCCAGGCGTAGCGGCGCGCCAACTGCTGCACAGGCTCGCCGTCTGGATCGGGCACGGCTTGCAGCATCGATGAACTGACCGCCAAGACGGACTTCGAAAAGCCGTTTAAGCTGCCCGGGTAGCGGCGGGCGCGGGGCTCCGCCGATCCTTCGCATTCTTCCGGGGCACGCGGCCGATGGCGATGAAGTTCGAGCTCCAGGAGCACCTGGGCAAATACCCGATCGTTCGGGAGATCGGCAGCGGAGCGACCAGCCGCGTTTATCTTGCGCGCGATCCGTTCGCCGACCGGGACGTCGCCATCAAGGTGTTCCTGTTCGCCGACAACGTCAATCCGCAGACCGAGCGCATGATGCACAAGGCGTTTCTCGCCGAGGCGGCGCTCGCCGGCAAGCTCAGCCATCCGCACATCGTCGAGATCCTCGATGCGGTGGTCGAGCCCGAGCACAGCTACCTGGTGATGGAGTACGTGCCCGGCACGACGCTCGAGGCGCACTCGGATGTCACCAATCTGCTGCCGCTCAACAAAGTCGTCGAGATCATCTTCAAATGCATACGCGCGCTCGAGTACGCGTTCCAGCACGGAGTGATCCACCGCGATATCAAGCCGGGAAACATCCTGCTCTCGGAGTCGGGCGACACCAAAGTCAGCGACTTCGGGGCCTCGTTTCAGCAGCGGCACGGCCAGGAGACGACCCAGCTCACCGGCGTGGGCTCGCCCGCGTACATGTCCCCCGAGCAGATCCGGATGGAAGACGTCACCCACCAGACCGACATCTATTCGCTGGGCGTGGTGATGTACCGGATGCTCACCGGAAGGCTGCCTTACGAAGCCAATACGCAGGCGGGCCTGAGCTACGCCATCCTCAACTCGGTCCCGGCCCGCCCGGTGACTTTGCGTCCGGACCTGTCGCCGCTGCTCGACCAGATCGTCATGAAGGCGATCGAGAAAGATCCTGCCGCCCGGCACAAGACCTGGCTCGAGTTCGGCAAGGAGCTCAGCCAGGCTTTTACCACGCTGCGCCTTTCCGGCGCATCGGTCTCCGATTCGGAGAAGTTCAACGATCTGCGCGACATGCCGTTTTTCGAGGACTTCGACGACGTCGCCCTGTGGGAGGTCGTGCGCATCGGCAGCTGGAAGCCCCTGAAAGCGGGAACCGTCATCATCCGGGAGGCCGACCAGGGCGATAGTTTCTATTTCCTGGTCGACGGCGAGGTGAGCGTGACGCTCCTCGGGAAGCAGCTCAACACCATCAAGCCGGGGGGCTGCTTCGGCGAGATACTCTATTTTGCCGGTCGCATGGGGCGCCGCACGACCACGATCACCGCTGCAGGCGAGATCACCGTGATCGAGATCAAGGCCGATGCCTTGCGCGCGGCGACCGACGCCTGCCAGGTCGGGTTCAACAAGGCGTTCATGCGCGTGCTGGTCGATCGCCTGACCCAGGCGAATCTGCGGCTTGCCGGGCGCGGCTAGGGCGCGCGGAGTCTCTCCGCTAGCCCTGCAGCACGCGGACGCTCGCGATGCCGAGCACCGTCATCGAGATCGAGCCGAGCAAGTGCGCGAGAGTGTGCGCGAGAGCCCAGCCGTAGCGTCCCGTGGTCAGCAGAGACACCGATTCGGCCGAGAAAGTCGAATAGGTGGTGAGCCCCCCCAGAAAGCCCGTGATCACGAACAGCCGCAGCTCGGGCGCAAGACCGCCGTATTGCTCGAAAATCGCGACCGCGACGCCGACCAGGTAGCCGCCGATCAGATTCGCGGCGAGAGTTCCCATGGGCAATGCGGGCACCAGCGCGTTCATCGCGGCACCGAGCCCCCAGCGCAACCACGCGCCCAGCGCGGCGCCGATTCCGACAGCCGCTACGCCCGAGGCCGACATCCCTCCTCCCGCGCTAGGCAACATCGGCCTTGGGTGAAATCCAGCGCTCCGCCGCTTCGTCGTCGGAACCGCGCGCTTCGACCCAGCGCGCGCCCTGCGGGGTCTCTTCTTTTTTCCAGAATGGCGCGCGCGTCTTGAGATAGTCCATGATGAACTCGCAGGCGGCAAAGGCTTCGCCGCGGTGCGCTCCGGTGACGACGACGAGCACGATCTGGTCGGCGGGTTTCAGCTCGCCGACGCGGTGAACCACGAGCGCATCCATCACGTCCCAGCGGGCCTCCGCCTCGGCGACGATTTTTTCGAGCGCCTTCTCGGTCATGCCGGGATAGTGTTCGAGCGTCATCTTCGTCACCGCGGTGCCGTCGTTGGCGTCGCGGCATACCCCGATAAAGCTCGCCACCGCGCCGATCTTCGGGTTGCCGCGCCGGAGCGCCGCGATCTCGGCGCCCGCGTCGAAGTCCTTCGTCTGGATACGCACCGGCATCTCAGCCTCCCGTCACCGGAGGGAAGAACGCGATTTCGTCGCCGGGCTTCACCGCCGTCGCCGGCTGCGCCATTTCCTGGTTGACGGCGACGCGCAGCGCCCTGCCTTGGGCGAGCGCCGCCTGCCAGGCACCCCCTCGGGCCATAAGCAGCGCGCGCAAGCCGGCGACCGTGGACGTCGCCGGCGGGATCTCGAGGTCTTCGCCGGCCTTGCCCAGCTGTTCGCGCAGGCTCGCCAAGTAAAGGATCTTGACCTTCATCGATACAGCTCCGAATACGGCATGAACTTCACCATGTCCCCGGCGCGGATGGGGTGCTCGGCCGGATTGTCGACCAGGCCGTCCGCCCACGCCGTGGACATCAGCACCGCGGAGTCCTGGGTGGGATAGAGGTCGAGCCCGCCGCGCGCGTTCCATTTTACGCGCAGAAACTCGCGCCGGAGATCGGGCTCGGGCCAGTCGAAATCGGCGCGCACGGGAATCGCGTGGGGCTGCACGTCGGTGATCCCCTGGGTCCGGAGGAGAAACGGCCGGACGAATATGAGGAAGGTCACGAAGCTCGAAACCGGATTCCCCGGAAGCCCGATGAAATTCGCCTTGCCGACCCGCCCGAACGCGAGCGGGCGGCCCGGCTTCATGGCGATCTTCCACATGAGAAGCTCGCCTTCGGCTTCGACGGCGGGCTTGACGAAATCCGCCTCGCCTACCGAGACGCCGCCGCTCGTCACGATCACGTCGCATTCGGCGGCCGCGCGGCGCAGCACTTCCCGCGTCGCAGCGAGCGAATCCGGAACGATCCCGTAGTCGCGGGTCTCGCACCCGAAGATGCCCGCAAGCCCGTTCAGGGTAAAACGGTTCGAGTTGTAGATCCGCCCGGGCGGCAGGGGATCTCCCGGCATGACGAGCTCGTCGCCGGTAAAGAACAGTCCGAGGCGCACGCGCCGGCGGACGGGAAGCGATGCAATGCCGACGGAAGCGGCAAGCCCGGTGTCCTGTGGACGCAGGCGCAACCCCGCAGGAAGCACTTCGCCGCCCGCGCGAATATCGCTGCCGGTGAGCCTGATCCATTCGCCGCGCGCCGGAACCTTCTTCACCACCACTTCGTCGCCTTGCTGCACGCAATGCTCCTGCATCACGATGGCATCGGCGCCGGCGGGAATCGGCGCACCGGTGAAGATCCGCGCTGCGGTCCCGGGAGCGAGCGGCTTGCCGGTCGAGCCCGCCTGGATTTTCTGCGCGACTTCGAGCCGGGGTTCGGGCCCTTTCAGGTCGGCGAGACGCACCGCGTAGCCGTCCATGGCGCTGTTGTCCATCGGCGGCACGTTCATCGTCGAGCGCTGAGCGGCCGCGAGTACCCGGCCGGTCGCAGAAAGCGTCGGCACCATTTCGGTTTCCGAGACGGGACGCGCGCCGGCGAGCAGCTGCTCCAGCGCCTCGTCCACGTTGAGCAGGCCCTTGTTCATTTGAATCCGTTATAGCTCAGGATGAAATCTCCGATGTCGTCGTAATCGTCCAGGTCGAACCTCGGCAACCTGGTTTCGAGCGCGATGTCGGAGGCGATGGCCACTATATGCCCATCCTGCGGATGCAGCAGCGGCTTGCCGTTTTCGCTGCGCCAGACCTCGAGCTTCGGCAGAGGATGATGCTTGTGTCCTTCAAGGAGCAGCAGATCGCAGGGCGAAATGCGCTCGATCTGGTCTTCCAGCGAAGGCTCCGGCTCGCCGCGCAGCTCGTGCATGATGACCCAGCGCCTGTCGGACACGACCATGACCTCGCTGCAGCCGGCCTGGCGATGACGGTAAGAATCCTTGCCCGGTTGGTCGACGTCGAAGCTGTGATGCGCGTGCTTGATCATCGATACCTTGAGACCGCGCTTGACGAAGCGCGGAATGAGCTGCTCGATCAACGTGGTCTTGCCGCTTCCCGACCATCCGGCGAAACCGAAGATCTTCATGCGCGCCATTGTATCAGGGCGTCATTCCCGCTTGGATATAGCGGGCGAGACCTCACTTCGCGTTCGGAAAGAACAGCTGGTCGCCGCCGATCTCGTACGCGGCGATCGTCTTTTGTCCCTCGGGAGAGACGACCCAGTCGACGAACGCCTGGCCAAGATCTTTTTTCACGTTGGGATGCCTGGCGGGATTCACCAGCATCACCCCGTACTGGTTGAACAGGCGCTTGTCACCTTCGACCGCAACGGCGAGCTCGCCCCGGTTCTTGAACGAGATCCAGGTGCCGCGATCGGAAAGAATGTAGGCGTTCATCGCAGACGCGGTGTTGAGCGCCGGGCCCATGCCCTGCCCCGTATCGCGATACCACGGCCCCTTTTCGGTCGCGATGTCGATCCCCGCCAGCTTCCACAGATCGAGCTCGGCGATGTGCGTGCCGCTGCTGTCGCCTCGCGATACGAACGGCGCGCTCGCCGATTTGATCTTTTTCAGGGCGTCGAGGATGTCCCTGCCGCCGGAAACTTTCGCCGGGTCCGATTTCGGCCCGATCAGGACAAAGTCGTTGTACATGACGTCGAAGCGTTTTACGCCATGGCCCTCGGCGAGGAATTTCTCCTCGGCCGACCGGGCGTGGACGAACACCACGTCCGCATCGCCGCGGCGCGCGAGATCGAGCGCCTGCCCCGTGCCGAGCGCGACCACGCGCACCTGTATCCCGGTCTTTTTCTGGAAGGCCGGCAGAATGTGCCCGAACAGTCCCGACTGCTCGGTCGAGGTGGTCGAGGCGACGACGATGTATTTGTCCTGGGCCACAGCGGGCAACGAGGCGATCACCACGAGCAGCAACAGTCTTCGGATCAGACCCAAGGCAACTGCCCCTTGATGAAGGCGGCGGCTTGCGGCGACTGTGGTTTGGAAAAGAATTCCCCGACCGAGGCGCGCTCGACGAGCCGTCCCTGATCGAGAAACAGGATCTCGTCACCCAGGCGTCGCGCCTGGCCGAGGTTGTGTGTCGCCATCACCACCTTCGTGCCCGCTGCGTCGAAGGCCTTGATCACCGATTCGATTTCCCGCGTCGCGCTGGGATCGAGACTCGCTGTCGGCTCGTCAAGGAACAGCACCTCCGGGTGCAGCGCCCAGGCCCGCGCGAGGGCCAGTCTCTGCTGCTCGCCTCCCGAGAGCACGCGGGCTGGACGATTGGCGAGGTGCGAGAGCCCGACGCTCTCGAGCGATTCGCGAACCAGCGTCGCGCGCTGCGGCTCCGGGATTCCGGCGATGTTCAGCGCATAAGCGACGTTGGCGTAGGCTGATCGACGCAGCATCACCGGCCGCTGGAACACCATGGCCTGCTTCCTCGGAGCACCTTGGCGCTCGGGCGCGTTCCAGTCGATGCGGCCCGAGGTCGGACTCAGCAGGCCATGCATCAGGCGCATCAGGACGCTCTTCCCCGCGCCATTTGCGCCCAGGATGATCGTGCTCGGGCCGATCCCGATCTCAAGAGAAATCCGGTCGATGAGGGACCGCCCGCCTACGGCAAAGGACACGTCGGCAAGGCGCAGCGGAAGAATGGCTCCGTTGCTCATCCGTAGCGCCGCTGCGCCAGCTCCTTGGTCAGGTAGGCCGCCGCGTTCACGGCGATGACTATGGCGAGCAAGACCATTCCCAAGCCGAGCGCAAGCGGCAGATCGCCCTTGCTGGTTTCGAGCGCGATGGTCGTGGTCATTACGCGCGTCACCCCGTCGATGTTTCCGCCGACGATCATCACCGCGCCGACTTCGGCCGCGGCACGCCCGAATCCGGCGAGGGTTGTGGTCAGCAGCGAAAACCGCGTGTCCCATAGCAACGTCAGCGCCGCATTCATCCGGCGCGCACCGAGTGAGCGCAGCTGCTCCTCGTATTCGCGCCAGGCGTCCTCGATCGCCTGGCGCGAGAGCGCCGCGATGATTGGGAGAATCAGGATCGCTTGCGCGAAGACCATCGCCGAGGGCGTGAAAAGAATCCCGAGCGCACCCAGCGGACCAGCACGGGAGAGCAAAAGGTATACGAGCAGCCCCACCACGACCGGGGGCAAACCCATGAGCGCGTTCAGCAATACGATCACCGTTTGCCGGCCGCGAAAACGGCCTACCGCGATCGCCGCACCGAGCGGCAAGCCCAGCAGCGCGGCAATCGCCACCGCGGACAGGCTCACGCGCAGGCTGAGAAGAACGATCTCGATCAGCTTCGCATCGAGACCGATCAGCAGCGCGAGCGCGGCGTTCAGAGCTTCCAACATGCTCGGCGCATGGTGACCGTTCCTTCTATCAGTGCTTATCGATGTTCACGAGGTTTACCCGTGCACCCAACCACACGAGCATGGTGCCCACGACCATGCCCACCAAATAGCCGTAGGGCAGCCCGACCGCTATCAATCCTACGAGCGCAGCGATGGGGAAGTTCAAGCGCGAATCAGCGGTGTCACGGATGAGCCAGATCATCGAGAGAGCCTCGAAGAGGAGCAGCACGCCAAGTATGGGCAATGGAAACGCCCGCACCACGTAATCGAACCCCGATCCGAAGAGAAGTCCCAGCGTGACGAAAATCAGGCCGTAAATGACGACCGACCCGCCGGTACGGCCGCCAAATGCGTAGTGGCCGGCCATGCCGCCGGAGCCATGGCACGTCGGTATTCCGCCCAGCCATGGACTGATCAGATTCATAGCAGCGTACGTGATGCCAATTTTGCGGATGGTCAGGTTGCGCTCAGGAAAGAGATCGTGCGCCAGCTGGCGCGTGGCAAGAACAGAATTGCCCAGCGACAGAGGGATCTGGGGCAACGCGAGCAGCAGAAACCCCGTGGCTATGTCCGACCATTGCGGTACATGTGGAGAAGGCAGGTGCAAACCCACGCTAGCTGCCAGCGAGCTTGGGTCGAGTCTGTATGCCGCGATTGCGAGTCCGAGAGCAGCCACCGGCAACGCAGCCGGCAGCCGGCGATTCCCTAAGAGCAGCACGACGATGACGAACGCGATGCCGGCTAGCAGGTAACCTGTCGTGCTCTCCGCACGAACATAGTTCTGCAAGGAGATCGAAGCGAGTTGCAGACCCAGCCCAAACTGGATTCCGCGAACCACGCTTTTGGGAACGACGCGCGCCAGCCACGTGAGCGCGCCCGATGACGCGAGTATCAGCATCGTGAGGCCGATTGCGATTCCCGCGCCGTACAGAATCTCAGGCGAAGTCTGCTGGGCAATGACAATGGCGGCCATGGCCTTGAGGGGCTGGACCGGCATCGGCATCCGGTACGCGAGGCCGGTCAGTATCTGCATGACGCCGAACATGATGAGCACGCTTGCGCCGTCGAGATGGGATGCGAGCGCAACCCCGATGATGAGCGGCACGTCCGTACCGATGTCACCGAACGCACCAGAGAGTTCATTGCGATCGAAGCGGATCGCGGGGCGGGTACTGGCGACTTTCGGTTCTTGAGACGAGGCTGGCAGGTGCTTCATGGCGTCAGCGACGGTTCGCTTTTTCACTTCTCTCGTAATATTTGTACGGATATAACGCGACGCGACGATTCTAAGCGAGGGGCCCAGAAGATGCAAAACGAAGTTACTTGCCGCGGCGCGCCGGTATCAATCGGGAAAGCCGCCTCAAGTCCGGCCTGACCGCGCGCGCGGCCTTGCCTTCCATGGCACGATAGCGGCGCAGGACTTCGGTGCCCAGTTTCGTGACGCGGGCGCCGCCGCCGCTGCGTCCGCCGGTCAGCGTTTCGACCAGCGGCCGGCGGAATGCGGTGTTGATCGCCTCGACCAGCAGCCAGGCGCGCCGGTAGGACATGCCCATTTCGCGCGCCGCGGCGGAGATCGAACCGGTGCGTGCGATGGCGGCGAGCAGATCGGCCCTCCCCGGCCCGATCGCTATCACCGCACCGATCAGAATGCGGATTTTCGGAACGAGCGGTCTGCGCATCGAGTCGGAAAGACGAACGCCGTTTGCTCAAGAAACGGGGTCCCAGTATAGTTCAACCATCGGGGATTGCAGACTCCCTTGTCAGACGGTGTCCCGTCCAAGCGCTGCGCCACTGCCTCGAGGACAGACCATGGACACCGACAAACCAGCGATTCCGAATCAACCCCCTCCGCCCGTCGGCTTGGGCGAAGCTTTTCGCTACTGGCTCAAGCTCGGCTTCATCAGCTTCGGCGGTCCGGCCGGGCAGATCGCGATCATGCACCAGGATCTGGTAGAGCGGAAACGCTGGATCTCCGAGAAGCGCTTCCTGCACGCGCTCAACTACTGCATGCTGCTGCCGGGACCGGAGGCCCAGCAGCTCGCCACCTATATCGGCTGGATGATGCACCGGACCTGGGGCGGCGTGATCTCGGGCGGCCTTTTCGTATTGCCGTCGCTGTTTATCCTGGCCGCGCTGACATGGGTCTACCTCGCGTACGGCAACGTGCCGCTCGTGGCCGGGCTGTTCTACGGCATCAAGCCCGCGGTCACGGCGATCGTGCTCTTCGCGGCGTGGCGCATAGGTTCCCGGGCGCTCAAGAACGCGGTGCTGTGGACCATAAGCCTCGCCGCTTTCGTCGCGATCTTTGCATTCAACGCGCCCTTCCCCTACATCGTCCTCGGCGCGGGAATCATCGGCTACGTCGGGGGCCGTATCGCGCCGGGCAAATTCATCACCGGAGGCCACGGCACCGCGGCCAAGCACTACGGCGCCGCGATCATCGACGACGTCACGCCCGCGCCCGCGCATGCGCTGTTTCGCTGGTCGCATTTCGCCCTCGTCCTTGCGATTTTCCTCGCGATCTGGCTCGCGGCGCTCGGCGCGCTCGTCGCCTTGTTCGGGTGGGACAGCGCGCTCTCGCAAATGGGATGGTTCTTCACCAAGGCGGCGCTGCTCACCTTCGGCGGCGCGTACGCGGTGCTGCCCTACGTCTACCAGGGCGGGGTCGAGCACTACCAGTGGCTGACCGCAACGCAGATGATCGACGGGCTCGCGCTTGGAGAAACGACGCCCGGGCCCCTCATCATGGTGGTCGCCTTCGTCGGCTTTGTGGGCGCCTGGACGAAAGCGGCGCTCGGTCCGGAGGCGCTGGCGCTCGCGGGCTGCCTGGGCGCGGTCGTGGCAACCTTCTTCACGTTCCTGCCGTCCTTCCTCTTCATTCTCCTCGGCGGCCCGCTGGTGGAATCGACGCACGGGAATCTGCAGTTCACCGCACCCCTCACGGGGATCACTGCCGCGGTGGTCGGCGTGATTCTCAATCTCGCGGTGTTCTTCGCCTGGCACGTGTTCTGGCCGGCAGGTTTCTCGGGCCGGTTCGAGTGGTTTTCGGTGCTCGTCGGCCTCGCGGCGATCGTTGCGCTGTGGCGCTTCAAGAGCGGGATGATCCCGGTGATCCTCGGCTGCGGTGCGGCGGGCCTCGCGTACCGTCTCTTCCAGGGCTAGGCCGATTGTGGTCGAAAAAAAAGGCGCCCCAGGGCGCCTTTTTCAGCAGAGGCCGATCGCTTCGGCTTACTTCCCTCCCACCTTGGGCGCGGGCCCTCTGAGACCCTTGTTCTTGCGATAGTTGGCCACCGCCTTGTCCTGGTACTTGGCGAGGACATCCGCGTCTTTCTTCGCCGCTTCGTCCGCCTTCGCCTTGGCTTCGGCCGCCTTGGCCGGATCGGCCGGTGCCGCGGGCAGCTTCGCCCAGACCGCGCCGGCGGTCGCAGCCATCGCAACAGTCATGATCACAATGCGGATGTTCATATCGGCATCTCCTCCTTCAGTGCTGGACCTGCGGCGCGACGGGCGTGCCATCGGCCGTGCCGGCCTTGATCTTTCCGGATTTCACGTCGTTGTACCAGTACTCGTGGTGTTCCTTGGCCCAGGCCTCGTCGACGTAGCCGTTGCGCATCGCCTCGTACGCCCCCTCCAGCCCGATCGTACCGAGGTAGATATGGCCCAGAGAGACGGCCATCACCACGCCGGCTGAGACGGCATGCACGACGTTCGCCTCGATCATGACCGCGCGAACCTGGTCGAAATTGGGAAACAACAGAACCAGACCCGAGGCGGACACGATCAGGCTCAACGCCACCACGCCGATCCAGAACCAGACCTTCTCGCCCGCGTTGAATCTGCCGGAGGGAACGTGCTCGCCGGAGATCATTCCCCCCAGGTTCGCGAACCACGTGAAATCGTAGAGGCGCGGGAGATTGTCCTTGATGAACATGACGATGAACACCAGCAGGCTCACGATGAATACGGGGCCGACGAAATTGTGCAGGTGTTTCGAGAGCTGCGCGAGCCAGGCGAACAGCGTGTAGCCGATCACAGGCAGCAGCACGTATTTCCCCAGCATCATGACCAGGCCGCTCACGCCCAGGATGACGAAGCTGATCGCGACGACCCAGTGCGTGTAGCGCTCGAGCGGCGTGAATCGCTCGATCAGCCTGCCGGTGGGCGCACCGTGGACCTTGATGCCGCCGCGCCACTTGAAGAACGCCCCGATCAGGACCGCGACCGCGGCGATCAGCCAGCCGGCGATCGGCGTGATCCAGCCGTTTTTCAGCTG
>Ga0137403_10002066_pt1 | contig 24837 bp, 24 predicted proteins | sample CZOMad2_1_16fung_FD_122057 | JGI IMG/M metagenome (GOLD analysis project Ga0137403, IMG submission 122057) | Vadose zone soil fungal communities from Angelo Coast Range Reserve, California, USA - CZOMad2_1_16fungal (Hybrid Assembly) | ecosystem: Environmental > Terrestrial > Soil > Vadose zone... | reverse complement strand
GGGGTTCTGTCGCAAAGTTCGATTTTGGGGCAAAATCCAAAAATCGGGTGTCAGGAATTCAATGGCTTACAGATGCCAACACTCTCGAAAAAGCAACTTTGCGACAGAACCTGAAGAACTCGCCTTCGATTGGACCCTCTCCGAGCGCGACATCACGTTTATCCTCACCAACCATCGTGGTCCTGAGAACCTGTGCCGCATAGCCGTGCAACTGTGTGTGCTGCGGAAGCATGGACGGTTCCTCGCCAACTATCTGCAGGTCTCTCCTCCCGTCTTGGGCTACCTCTGTCGCCAGCTCGACCTTGCTCCGCTGGTCGCGCTTTCGGGGCCGGTCCGAGGGAATACGGAAAGCGACTACCAGCGCGACATTGCTCAGTACCTCGGGTGGCGTCCGTTTGATGCGGAAGTTCACACCTGGCTGCGTGAGTGGATCGTCGGGCAGGTCGTCCAGCACCTCTACGTCGAGGATCTCGTGGAGCATGCGAGCGCGCGGCTGCGTACGCACCGGATCGTCCTCCCCGGACGCACGGTCTTGGAGCGGACGGTGAATGCGGCGCATGCGGACGCAGAACATCGGATTTTTGAGCAATTGACGCAGCACTTATCGGACGTGACCAAAGAGGCGATTGATCGCTTACTGGGGATGGCCCCCACACACGGATCAACACAGGAGGATGGTCTTGCAGGCGTCGTTTCTCCTCCAGAGGACCCTGAAGATTTCTACCGCTTTGCGGCGTATCCCCCTGAAGCCAAAGCCAAGCATATCTTGGCCTATGTGCAGCGGTATGGCGAGATCAGCCCCCTCGACCTGACCCCACTCCAACACGCGAGCGTGAGCCCGGAACTGCTCCAGCGGCTCAGTACGGCGGTGCAGACCTACGATGCCCAGCAACTGAAGGAATTTGCCCCAGACAAGCGCCATGCCTTGGCTGCCGCATTTCTGTTCGACGCGAGGAAACGGCTCTTGGATTATCTGGTCGAAATGCATGCGCAGTTCATGACGGCGATGCAGCGCGAGGCCCGTAATGCCTGGGAGCAGGAACACCGCCAGGCCCGGCCACGCGTCCGACGGGGTGTGACCGTCCTGCGGGAATTGGCGGAGACGATCCTCGCCATGGTGCCCGCCCCAGACGCCCCTCTGGCGACGTTGCTGGCGCAGATCAATCCCCACGAGATCGCCGACGCGGTCAAGGACTGCGTCGAGTTTGAGCGGCTTGAGCGCCATGGCCTGCTGGACACGTTGCACGGGAAGTATCCGAATTTTCGCCGCTATTTTCGCGCCTTCGTCGACCTCCCTTTTGCCGCAGAGCCTGGCAGTGAAGACCTCCTCGCCAGTCTCGCCCTCCTGCGTCAGCTGAACAGCGGGGAGGTCAAAGAGTTCCCGCTTGATGTCGGGATGTCCTTTGTACCGGCGGCATGGCGCAGTCGTATGCACGTCGGCCACCGCCGGCGGTGGACCTGGGAGATGGCGCTCGCCCTAGCGCTGAAAGATGCGTTACGCAGTGGGGATGTGTTTTTGCCCGACAGTCGGCGACATGTCTCCTTTTGGCATCTCTGCTATGACGAACCGACGTGGCAGCAGACCCGTGAAACGGCCGTGCACACACTGGGCCTTCCACCAGAGGGCACGGCCGCGGTGCAGGCCCTCGTCCGGGAGTTTCATGAGACCGCCGCTCGCACGGAGCAGGGGCTCGCCACGAATCCCTTTGCCCGGATTGAAGGTGGCCAGCTCCGCTTCCGTCGGGAACCGCGTCACAGTGAACCCAAAGGCACGGCAGCCCTGCGCCAGCTGCTGCGCCGCGATCTCGCGCGCGTCCGTATTGAGTAGCTCCTGATGGACGTCGATGCGCACTGCGGGTTCTCGCGGCATTTGGTGCCACCACTGGCTGACCCAGCACACGGGGAGGGAGATCCCGCCCTGTTCCTGACGCCAGCGCAGCATTACAGCGCGCTCATGGCCGCGCTGGTGGCGCATGGCACGAACCTGGGCATCTGGGCGATGGCCAACAGTACGGAAGGCCTCACCGTCCGCATGTTACAGCATGTGAGCCGCACCTGCCTGCGGGACGAGACCATTCGTCGTGCGAACGCGGCGCTGGTGAACTATCACCGCGCACTGGCCATCAGTCAGTGTTGGGGTGAAGGCCAGATCGCCTCCTCCGATGGCCAACGCTTTGGGGTCCGGGAAAGTTCGCTGCTGGCGACTTTCTACCCTCGGTACTTTGGCTACTACGACCGGGTCGTCAGTGTCTACACCCACCTCTCGGACCAATATAGTGTCTTTAGCACCCAGGTCATCTCCTGTGCCGAGCGCGAAGCGCTCTATGTACTGGACGGACTCCTGGAAAACGAGACGGAATTGCCCATCCGGGCGCATATCGTGGATACCCATGGCTATACGGATCAGGTGTTTGGCCTTTGTTATTTGCTGGGCTTTACGTTTATGCCTCGCCTGAAGAATCTTGCGACACGACGCCTCTTCAAGCCGACCGGCTCCCCGGAGGAAGGCCTCTTCGGCAGCCGCGCCTACGTCCACCTCGATCCCCTGTTCAGCGGGACGATCGATCTCAACCTGATTGCGGAGCAGTGGGATGGGCTGGTGCGGGTGGCGGCAGCGCTCAAAAACCGTATCGTGAGCGCCAATGTCATTGTGCGGCGCCTGGTAAGCAGCTCGCCCACGAATCGATTGGCCAAAGCCCTTACCCACCTGGGCCAGTTGGTCAAAACGATCTACATCCTGGGTTTTCTCAACGACCCGACACTCCGCCAGCAGGTCCGCACCCAACTGAATCGCGGGGAAGCGCGGCAGGGCGTGGCACAACGGTTGTTCTTTGCTGATCAGGGGATGTTTCGCTCGGGGGACTACTTCCAGATCATGAACCGGGCGAGCTGCTTGAGTCTGCTGTCGAACGCGGTGTTGGTGTACAATACCTTGCGGATGACCCACGTCCTCGAACGCGCCAAAGCGCAGGGGCAGGAATTTACCCCAGAAGACATTGCACACACCTCACCGTTGGCGTACCGTCACGTCATTGTCAACGGCACCTATGACTTCTCGCCTCCTCATCCAAGCACCCTACAGGATCAATTATGCGTGTAATACGTTAGCGATAGTTTCTGTACGAATCTTGTGTGTACCCCTCATGACAGATTTCTGTTGTAGAGAGCTACAGACCTTACCACAATTTTGGAAACTCCTCCAAATTTGAGCGAACCGTGAGAATTATGATAGACCTCCCCAGGATTCACGATATTTCTCGAAGACCAACCCCATTTGAAAACATCTGTCGCTTGTCATCATACCAGTCCCCTATGAGAGTGAACTCCAAAGTTTTCACGACAGGCTTTGAGTTCGAAGCTGCGAGCTTTAGCACTAGTTAATATGTTCCAGGGGCTAAGAGGTGGCTCTCCGTATTGGGTCGCACCTCCAAATCTAAGCCCATGACAACCTTTCCACTTGTGACTCCAGGGAGTGTCTCGTCAACCTTGGCCGCACTACCAGGGTGGTTAATGTGTCCAAGGTCACAGTGCTTGCCCATCTCGGGAGAAATACCGTCGGCGAATACTTCCCCCGAATGGGACCATCTCAGATTCATAGGAAGAAATTGATCTTCAGGCCTGAAAATTCCATCCGCGTGTTTGCGTAAAAGACGTGCCAAGAACAACTGCACTTGGTTCGCCCGTTGGTTGCCCTTGTTTTCAACCCATATTCGAAAGTAGTGACAGGGCTATCGGTCAATAATCTGACCCGTTTGTTGATCTGTCAGGGTAACTTCTGTCTTGTGGCAATCTGGTGCACATAGTTTAGCCGACGCCACAAGTTTCGGGCGACGCCACAAGGCTTGAAAGTCTTCTTTGAAAAGGGCAACGATCAGAGCAAGAACAGCGGTTATACTACTGGCCCATGCTGTTATTTGAAGTGGTGGCAATCCCCCGCCTCCTCTGTCCAGAATCACAGACCAACTGACAAAGACTATCAATGCTGCCATCCTGGTGTGGCTCGGATGGTGGGGGCGCGGGAAAGAGGAAAAGTTGGTCAAGCGGGCCAGGGACATGGTTGAACGGAAAGATTGTCGCTAGGGTGCGGGGGGCACAAGGGATTCAGGGATGGCTGGAGCCCAGGATTGACCCCAATACTTCCGAAACGATACCCACGTTGCTTGTAGCGGCTTTCGTGCTACTTCTTCAGCAGTTTCTTTAGGTTAATCGCCTTTGGTACGGGTCGTTCCTGAACACCCCTTCCATACGAGTTCCGCTTAGCCACTTCTACCACCCCCCTTGCGTATGGCCCGGCTGACTTCGTTATCGTCCCAGGGTGCCGAGTTGCCACGGTAGGTGACTACTCGCTTCCTCCGCGTCCACTGGTGCTGGCGATTGGTTTTCCTGCGGTTCGGTCGAATTTCCCTGAGCACCACCTGGTCAGCCCACGATGCTTCGCTAATACGTCGCATAACTCTCCTTACCTTCCTCTGCAATGGCACAGGTTTTCTACGTTCCGTCATGGTAATTCCCTTGTCCGCCATGTCACAGAACGCGCAACGTCCCCAGTTCTCCTCGCACGACGCTACCCCCTTGAAGAAGGGGCTCTTCATCCGAAACCAGTCACCCATCCCCCGGCAATCGTCTGGCGTGTAGTGCATACTGTCTCATGGGCGACAGCTCCCTCTATCGACCTATGAACGATGAGACCACAGAGTTGTAGAGGTTCAGGGTTTCCGGTCTGAAGCTGGGTCAACTGGGAGACTATGGACACGGCCTTGCCGATCTTGAACCACCCAGCTTCCCCAGATTGAATGCAATATACGACCGGCCTCTTTAGCACGAACGTTGAATACCGATCAGCCTCCTTACAGAGCTGCTGTACTTGGTGATGGAAGTCAGGCATAGCTTTGCGCGGCACACTCTATCACCAGCCCTTCTGGGCTGCCCGCGCCGGAGGCAACGTGAGCGGAGGTAGAAGAGGAACCAGCGGGAGCGCCTTTGGCGTAGCACACCTGACCGTCCTTGATTGTGACATCTCCCTTTGGGACCAAGATGCTCAGGATTTTATCTAGCGACTTGCGGCTGCCTTTGCAGCACACTCTCGCTAGGTACTCTTGGGTCTGCGGGCCGAACTTCCGTAGGAGGTTGATCACATGTCGAGTCTGCTCATCTAGCGCTAACGAGCGTTCCAGCTCCTCGACCTGCTCGTAATCAATTGGCGAATTGAGGAAATTGACAAACTGGAATCACCCCCAGGAACCCCACAGACATCTAGGGCCTGCCCCTATGTCGCACTGTGGGGAGAAGATTGCTCTCAGGGCAAATCTGAGGGGTAGGAAAGCTCAAATCGGGGTGGTTATCTGGGAAACGCCCTGTGCCTTATCGCTAGGCACACAAGGCCGTAAGATGGGGGAGATCAGCAGAGCAGAGCCCGCGATTAACAAGGGTTTCCGGTCAACACCCATAATTGACAAGTCGCGGGCCCATGCGATGCCTCCGTTCGTTGGTGAGGTTTTTGAGCAACAAGCAACAAAAGAATGTTTACCGCGGCAGCGGTATGGGTGCTCAGCATGCGGAAGTCTTGATCATTTGTCAAGTTGCTGCAGCCCCTTAAGACAAATACGCTCCGCCATTGACATGGATGGTCTGGCCGGTGATGTGACTGGCCTCCTCGGAGGCTAAAAACACCGCCATGCTGGCGATATCATCCGGCACTGCCATCCGCCCCAGCGGGACCTGGCGTCCGACGGCCTGCAGCTCCTCCTCGGACATGCCATAGCGCGGCTGCGCGGTATCGGTGGTCCCCGGTGCGATGGCATTGACGCGGATGCGGTAGCGGGCCAGCTCCAGTGACGTGGCGCGCGTGAAACCGACGATGCCGGCCTTACTGGAGACGTAATGCACGCCGCGCGGCGAGCTCCGGAACGCCGCACTGGACGCCAGATTGACGACGGCTCCCGGCCTATCTTGTTCCACCAGCTGGCGCACCACTGTCTGGGTGCAAAAGAAGGTGCCTTTCAGGTTGACGTTGAGCACCTCATCCCATTGGGTTTCGGTCATCTGGAGGAAGTCGACCCGTGGGAAGATGCCGGCATTATTCACCAGGATGTCGATACCTCCGAAGACGTTCCCCGCCTCGACCATGGTGCGGACGTCACCCACCCGTGCGACGCTGCCCGCTACGGCCACCGCGCGCCCTCCTGATTCATGGATCGTCTTCACGATGGCCTCACTAGCTGCCTGATCGTCCAGGTAATTCACCACCACGTTCGCACCCTCACGTCCAAAGGCTAGGGCGATCGCCTTACCGATGCCCTGCTGCGCGCCCGTCACCAGCGCCACCTTCCCCACTAAACGCATGGCTATTCTCCATTTGCTCGTGCAGATGTCATGTTGTCGGCTCTCGAACTAGCCTCGAGGCCACCCTCATGCCACTTTGTGCGGCTGCGCATAATAGCACGTCTCGGGCCTATGCTCATCCATGTGCCGCAAACCCTTTTCCGGTTTGCCAGTGTCGTCCATTAAGCCGGGATGGCACAGTTTCCTTGGTATGGCTGGAGAAGAAAGGCATGCAGGATCGGATGCAGTGGCTGAGGCAGGATAGCGGGAGGGATACGGCAGCGAGGCCGGCCTACCACGTATCCCTTCCCGTGCCAGCAGTCTTAGCGGAGTGCGCCCTCTCGCTTCTCGGGGAGGAGAGAGCGTAGGGTGGCCTCATCGGGTCGACCCGTCTGTGGCAAGCGGTACGCTTGCTGATAGGCACGCAGGGCCGCTTCGGTCTGCGGGCCAAAGGAACCGTCCATGGTGCCGGGGTCGAACCCCAGGGCTTTCAGTTGGCGCTGCGCCTGCCGCAAAACCTCTCGATTTGGCGGCTCCGCTGATGTGCGAGAGGCCTCAAATCGTTCGGGTAGCAGGGAGCGCAAGGTAACGTCATCCAGTCTTCCCGTCTGTGGCAGGCGGTACGCTTGCTGATAGCCACGTAGGGCCGCTTCGGTCTGCGGGCCAAAGCTGCCATCCATGGTGCCGGGGTCGAACCCCAACGCCTTCAATTGGCGCTGCGCCTGCTGCAGAACCTCTCGATTTGAGAGGTCCAGGGGTGGGCGAGAGGCTTCGAATCGCTCCGGCAGGATGGAACGCAAGGTGGTCTCATCCAGTCTGCCCGTTACCGGTAGACGGTAGGCTTGTTGGTACGCGCGCAGTGCTGCCGCCGTTTGCTCGCCATAGTTGCCATCGACAACCCCTGGGTTAAAGCCCAGGCCTTTCAGTTGCCGCTGCACATCGCGGATGAGCTCTTGATCCAGCCCCTGTGCTCGTCCGCTTATGGTGCTACGTGCCTCTGAGTCAAGAGACAGAAACCCGCCCGCGACCAGCAGGCTGATGCCTAGCATTGCTATCAATCGCTTCATGGCGATGCCTCCTTCTGTTGATTCGCGACAACCGCCGCCCCTCCTACTTCCCTATCTGCATTCCGGAAGCGGAATACGTTAGGGCGGTTGTCTCCCGTTGACCATTGAACGTTTTCAGACGCACCGGCCTCTTCCAGAGCTCATGCAAATATTCCAAGGTCTTTTCAGCATATTTGAGGTCAAGCGGGCCGAGGTCAGTCGGCTCGTGCTCAAGCCACAGGCTGCCATCGTTCACATTGGCGATGACGATCCTGGGCGCGCCATAGTTGTAACGCGGTGCGACGAGGCTGTAGACGACATCCTCAAGCCTGCGGCTCTGGATCGTCAGTTCGCCGCATTTCTGGCACCGCTTCTGGCCTTGAGGTCCATGCTCGCAAGCGTGTCCGTAAGCAAACAATCCTAGCTCCTCCACCAACTCCTGGGTGAGATAGTTTTGCAGAAACGAGATGTCATTCTCCTGGGTGCGAATCTCGAACAGCTTCTCCCGGCCCGAGATGGCTGACTTACCAGCCTTATACAATTGATCCGTGCGCCGCTCCACATCGACGAGCATGCGATAGCCGAGGTAATAGGGGTTGACACTCATCGGGTGTCCTGGGTTGACGACACCCGCATGCAGCACCCCGAAGTCGATCGTTTCACTGGGGGATAATTTGGCGTATTGATGGAGAATTTCCGCATGCCAGTAGGTGGCCCAGCCCTCGTTGAGAATCTTGGTCTCGAACTGCGGATGAAAGTAGTATGACTCCTCGCGAATGATCTCCAGTACGTCACGCTCCCAGGGCTCGATAGGAGCGTATTGGACGAGGAACCAGAGGAGATCTTTCTCGGGGTGCGGCGGAATGGTGTCGCCGACGACCACCTTGGTCAGCGCGAAGTCCTCTTCGCCAAAGATATCAGCGTAGGTCTGCGTCCTACGCTCCCGTTCGACCACCTGCCGCGTGGGATACGGTTTGCGCACCAGACCTTTGTGTACATCGATGTGGCGGTCAATGGCGAAGGCAATGTCCATGAGCCGTTCGACGCGGTCCAGGCCATAACGGTCGATGTACTCATCGATCCGCAGGGCATGCTCGACCGCCACATTGACCATATTGCGGTTGGTGGGGCTGAAATAGACGTTCTGCTTGAAGAAGTCACTATGGCCATAGACATGGGCAGCCACGAGCAGATTGGCCACCTCGGAATTCGTATCCAGGAGAAACGCGTAACCAGGGTCGTTGTTGAGCACGATCTCATAGATCTTTGACAACCCCATCTGGCCGTGCACACGCTGCCGGATGTAGACCTTGCCATAGGACCAGTGCCGGGCCCGGGTCGGCAGGCCATACGCGGCGATTTCAGACATGATATCTTGCGGCACGACCTCGAAGATCACGTCGAAGAAATCCAGGCCCGAGCGTTGGGCAAGTTCTCGTATCTCGAGAAAGCGTAGGCTTTCCATGGTACCACCTGTCCAGCTGGCGATGATGGGGGAGTCACGGCACAGGACCCCACAGGTTATCCCGTGCGCAATGCGACGTTGACCAGCCCGGAGCTGACCCCGCCTGCCTCGTTTCGCGCTAGGAACGTCTGCAACGCCTGGTACACGTCCGCCTTCTGCTTGATGGCAACCGTCATAAAGCGTTGGTGTGGAATCGTGCTCAGCTCTTGGTGCAGTGTGCTCCACGACGAGTTGTATGCATGAGCCCCGCCGTAGAAACTCGCTTCATCTTGGTAGCGGATCTCGCCGTAGCCCACCATGGTGGTGTGATCAAGCAACTGCGTGACGAGCGCCCTGCAGTGCGAGTTATCGTCGTGCCAATTGTCGCCATCCGAGAAGTGAAAGACATAGTTGTTCCAGCGCGCGTGTGGATGAGTCTGTTGGATGTGCTCCAGGGCGATCCGGTAAGCGGAGGAGCACATGGTGCCGCCGTTGTTGCTAATAGTGAAAAAATCCTGCTCGGGGACGACCTGCGCCTCGGTGTCGTGGGCGATGAACAGCATGTCCACGGTCTGATATTTGAGGCGAAGGAAGCGCACCAGCCAGAAGAAAAAGCTCTTGGCGATGTATTTCTTCTCAGTAGTCATCGAGCCGCTGCGGTCCATCAACAGATACACGGCGGCGTTGGAGTGATACTCCTCGTGTGCGCTCCATACCTTGAAGCGCAGATCGGCATCACGAAACGCCCCGACCTTCGGCTCCTTGTGGGCGGCGTGGCGCTTCAGGTTTTCCAACAGCGTGCGCTTTTTATCCAGATGAGCCATCGAGCCTTTGCGGCGCACATCATCGAAGTCATAGGTGTGCGTGGTGATCTGTTGCGCTTCCTTGTCCTCTAGCCACGGTAGCGCCAGATCCTCGAGCATCATGTGCGCCAGCTCTTCCACCGCGATCTCGGCTTCATAGACCTGTTCGCCAGGCTGGTCTCCCGGCTGCTCACTCCCCTCATTCCGTTCACCGTCGCGAGCGATGACCTCGCCAACGTGGCCCTTTCCCTGTCCAGTCCCGCTGCCCATCTCGCCGAAGCGGAAGCGGTACTGATCGAGGTAGCGCAGAGGGATCTTCACCAGCTTTTTCCCCTCCGCGGTGATGATGTTCTCCTCGGCGATTAACTCTTTCAGATTCTGGCGGATCGCCTCTTTGACACGCTTATCATGGCGGATACTATCTTTAAGCGCCCGTCGCCTCAGATCCCAGGGGACCTCTGTCATACCTATTTCTCCCGCGCCAGTAGGCTACTCACATATCTCAGCAGCTCGTTGGCACATTCGGCGCAATAGCCTTCCTTGCGCACTAGGGTGTCGATGTGCCGAAAGCCCTCGACCTCCTGGCCATCGTACAGCCGCAGTTTCTTGACCCGCGTCAGCCCCGCCAGCTTCGGCTCTTCCAGGCGCGACAGCACGGCGAACATGGCCGCCACCTCGAGCGCATGCGGCGCCAGGTGCATCGGGCCGATGCTGGCCCGCTTCAGCAGTTTCTCATAGATCTTCACCTCGGCGGAGGCCTTGAGGTTGTAGGGCATCTGCACCATGATCATGCGGTCCTGCAGGGCTTCGGACTTCTTGTCGGCGAGAAATTCTTTGAACTCGGCTTCGTTGGTATGGGCGATGACGAACTCATCGGCATAGATCAACGAGAAGCGGCCGGTCTTGATGTTCTTCTCCTGGGTGAGCGTCAGTAAGATATACAGAAAGCGCTCGTCGGCCTTGAGCATTTCGATGAACTCGATCATGCCGCGGTTGGCGATGTTGAGCTCACCGTCGAAGCGATAGGCCCGTGGGTCGGATTCCGCGCCGAATTCGCCGACGGTGGCTAGATCGATGCTGCCCACCAGCTCGGAGATGTCCTGGCTTTTGGGATCGGAGGGCACGAAGGTGCCGATGCCCGTGCGGTCCTTTTCCGAGAAGAAGATGCGCTGCACTGGGACCCGATACACATCACCGGCATATTTCTCCCGGAGATTGAGGGCACACATCGGGCACAGCTCGCCCTCGATGTAGATGCCGTACTCTTCCAGGAACTCTTGGCGCAGGCCATGGGGGATCAGATGCAGGGGATTTTCATGCGGCGGACAATCGGCGATGGCATAGGCGGCCCCCTCGTCGGTCTGGGTGAATTCCTCCAGGCTACGTTTGAGCAAGACCACCAGCTGACTCTTCCCTGAAGACGGCGGCCAGTACAGCATCAGGATGCGCTTGCCGACGTCCGAGCCTGTGGCGGCTGCTTTCAGATATTCCACGACTTTGGCTAGCGCGTCGTCGATCCCGAAGAGTTCTCGCTCGAAGAAAAGATAGCTCTCGTTGCCGTGTTCATCGATATCGACACCGTAGGAGCGGACCATGTTATAGACACGTGCATGGGCGAGTTGTGCGAGCTGAGGATTCTTGAGTGCGATGGGGAGATAGTCGGGAAATGTGCCTTCCCAATGACTGACACGATGTTTTTGATGATGTTCGTCCAGCCTTCTAAAGATGTCGTCCATTGGCTCTCTCCTTATCCCACGTTCCGGCCTGCAGGGCCACTTATCGCTGCGAGTCCGGCCGGTACGCCCCTCCAACCGCGGCTTGTAGGACGGCGATTCGCCATGTACTAGCAAAGCTCGATGTGCAGCGTAACCATGGCCTGCCGTGGGTGTCGCCACATTCCAACCACCGCACACGCAGGTCGCATTTCGGACAGATGGTTCGTATGCCCATACCACTTGTCCTGCATTGTGCGCGATCAAGATGGATAGTCGTCGCTTCCATGAAGAGAACCTCCAAGTTATGCAAGATGCAGCGATTAACAAGCAAAATCTGTGCCATCTCCTGGTTATGCCGTGTATCCTCTTTCTAGGCCCATGTATACCCCGGCATCTCAAGTGAAGAAGGAGGTCGCATCTGGGTCTCTCATTTTGATTTGGGATCTCTCATTTTGAGAGGTCACAGTGAGCGTCGGGATCTATACCATCGCGCATGAAGCTGACGTTGATACTGGTGGCGAATGCAGCCGAATCACCCAGACCCCTCCAAGTTACGGTGGAGGGAATGCCTTCTGAGTGGTGAATTCGCACGCAGGTGTGAGGCTGTCACATCTTGCCGCTACACCTGCGTGCGAGGCTATTTCCATGGAGTCAGAAGATGCTATAATCGCATCGGTTGTGGCCCCAACGGCTTCATTCGATTGGCCGTTGAGACGCGGAGCGCGGCCATGTGGTCGGGTGGCATGGGGCCGTCGCCTGTGTGTGAGGTGGGCCCACTCCGGGGCCAGGGCCAGCGCTGACCGATGCGCCCGTGGTCTCAACGAATCGGCAAGGGATACCAGGAGCGGATCAAGTGATTGAGGCGGCAGGCTCATTGCGGACTGAACTTGCTAAGCCCTCTCCGAATCGATTCACCTTGAAAGCTCTTCTGGAGGCCATCACGAGCGTCACGTCATCCATCCCCAGTATTGTAGGGGCTGCTGAAGCCATCCGACGGGCGATCTCCTTCCTCAGCTGTGAGACCGGGGGTGGCGACAAGACCAAACACCTACCCAGGATCATCACTCGGCTATTGAGGCCTGGCCATCGAAAGATGGGAGCGTCGGCCCAGATAAAGAGGGCCAAGCCGAAGGAGATGACCCACCGGGTCACCATTTGGATCCCTGCATCGATGTATCAGCGGCTCCATAAGGGCTTTGTCAACTTGTTACGCGTCAACATGTTCATCTGGCACGAAAGTCTTTGTCCCCCCCGGTCACGACCCTTATGCCGCAGTCGGGAGGCTCGTGATGTCCTGCCAGGTGTGGAACCTTTGCCACATCTCTTGTCGGTATGCAGGGGCGGAAAAGAGATGCCGTCGCGGGCGGAAGTATTGCATGATGGGCCCATACGCGGAGAGAAACCGTTGGGCGTGGCTCGGTGATTTAAACCCCTGCATACGCCGCTCCCGTTGCCGCGTTGGCTGATGCGAGTTCTCCGCGCGGTTGTTCAAATAGCGGTTCTGCCGATGTTCCACACTGGGCAACACCTCTCGCGGCGAAGAAGTTCGAGGGCTCTCCGCAGCGCAAGGCACCAGGACGCCCCCTAGTCGATGCAGCACTGGAGGCGCTAGTGGTGCGGCTGGCCCAGGAGAATCGATCTTGGGGATACGATCGCATCGTCGGGGCCTTGCGACACTTGGGCTATACCATCAGCGGCCAGATCGTGGAAAACATTCTGATGCGTCACGGCATGTCCCCAGCTCCCGAACGCAACTAGACCACGACGTGGAACGCGTTCATCCGCACGCATATGGACATGCTAGTCGCCACCGACTTCTTCACCGCCGAGGTCTGGACGGCGGGTGGCCTGGTGACCTACTACGTTCTCTTCTTAATCCACCGCGCCAGTCGCAAGATCCATGTGGCCGGTATGACGCCATATCCTGATCAGTGCTGGATGGCCCAGATGGCTCGCGATGTCACAATGGCCGACTGGGGATTCTTGCAGCCCGGCCAGTATTTGATTCATGACAGAGATGGGAAATTCTGTCCCACGTTTCAGCGCATTATCGATGCGGTCGGTGGCCAGCGTGTGGTATTGCCACCCCGGTCGCTAAGCTTGAATACCTAGGCGGAACGATGGGTGAGATCCGTCAAGGATGAGGTGCTCTCGCGGCTCATCTTGTCGAGTGAACACTCCCTGCGCCATGCCCTCACGCAGTACGAAGCGCATGATCATACAGAACGCCCCTACCAAGGGAAAGGCAACGTCATCCTGCTGCCCACAGCGGCGCCAGATAGAGAGCATGAAGGCCCCGTCCGGTATCGGGAACGGCTGGGCGGGCTCTTGAAATAATATGACTATGCATACCACGAAGCTGCATGAGTTGTGTGGCCGTGGAAGGTACCCCCTGGGCGCCAAGGTGTTGAGGGAGAGCGGTGATGGTGGGTGCCCACTTTGCGAAAGAGACCATCCTGACGTGCGTGCGCTGGTATCTGGCCTATCCCTTGAGCTACCGCCAGCTCGAGGAGATAATGCAGGAGCCGGGCATTGCGGGCGACCATTCGACCGTCAACCTCTGGGTTCTGAAATATGCACCACAGTTAACGGAGGCGTTCCATCGTCGCAAGCGGCCTGTGTCCCGCAGTTGGCGCCTGGATGAGACGTACATCCGGGTACGCGGGCACTGGTGTTACCTCTATCGTGCCGTGGACAAGGCGGGCCAGACCATCGATTTTCTCCTGACCCCTGAGCGCGACCGAGAGGCAGCCCTACGGTTTCTGAAGCAAGCAATCGCGCGTCACGGCGTCCCTGAGACGATTACCATTGATGGGAGCGAGGCCAACGCGGCTGCCATCAAGCGCTACAATGCGGAGCATGGGGCGGCTATGGCCATCCGGAAGATACGTTATCTTAACAATGTCGTGGAGCAGGATCATCGAGCTGTGAAGCGCATCACCCGCCCTATGCTGGGCTTCAAATCTTTTGAGGCCGCGCAAAGTACCCTGGCTGGCGTCGAGCTCATGCATATGATATGGAAGGGGCAACTGGCAAGCGGAGCCAATCAGGTTCTCACAGCGGCCGAACAGTTCTATGCCTTGGCGGCCTAATCCCCCGCCCAGCCGGGTTTTTGCGTCATTGCTCAAAATTTGCGACAAATCCGTTTTTTGACCATACGAGGACCTTGCCGTCGGGTGCCACCCGAACTGTGGAGCGACCTCAGCCTGACCCGGCAAAGCCCTCGATCCCAAGCACCGCGGCCAGAATGGGTTCAGTGGTGGCTACCAGGCGCGTCGACTCCGCGAGCTGCTTGAACCCCAGCCAGAACTGCTCATAGCTGACGCGAAACCGGTCGGTCTTCGAGGGTTGGTAGACGTTGACGCGCAGGTTGGCACCGAACGCAGCGGCAACCTTGGCGAGAGCGGGGAGCTTGTTGTAATTCATGCGCATCATCACCGCGGTCACCGTCACCGAGACCCCGAGGCTGGCGCAGCGTTCCAGCGCATCCATCACCGTGCGCCAGTTGCCCTGCCCCCTGAAGGCGTCGTGCTCGCGCTCTGTCGGGAAGTCTAAGGAGAACTCCACACTACGGAAGCGTTGCAGCTCAGCGCCCGTGAGCCATGCGGTGCTGAGGCCGTTGGAGGTGATGCTAGTGACAATCCCGCGCGCGGCCAGATAGTCCAGCATGGCGCGATACAGCGGGTGGAGCCCGTTCTCACCCACCCGCAGGTTCATCGACTGCACGGGGATGCTGTCGCAGACCCGTTGGATATCCCGCAGCGATAACCGGTCGACAACCAGATCCGGGCGATAGCAATGGGGGCAACGGAAATCGCATTCGTTGGTCAGACCGATGCCGACGGAGAAGGCCATGTGTCATCCTCCTGTGGGGCGAGGAAGGCATCGTCCCGATCGCGCTCACGAGGCTTCGTCGCACCGGGGCATCTGCGACCTCATACCCCTCGGACACCGCCGCAGGAAAGCCCTGCGGAGCCAGCCATGCCAGGCAACCCCAGCCCCCTGCCGGAGTCTCTGCGCGCCATCGAGCCGCCTCAACGTCCGGTGAACCGTGATGATCCCAGTACCTCTCCCAACGACCACACCAGAGAGCATTGGAGACGCTCGCAACAAGACAGCGGTTTCGAGCCTCGATGACGGGAATTTGCCGATGTATTCGGTGGATCCAGGTCAAGAGATCATTCCCTGGAGGACATCGCTATGCTCCGAGCCGGTGCATACAGTGCCGATTGGCGGGGACCGGATCAGGGATCACGCGGTCACGCGGCTACAGCCTCCCTTTTTCCAGCACCCACAGCCACGGATGGTGCACCAGCCGCTCCAGCCACGACCCGAGCCATCGGGTCTCAACGGCTCCAAGCTGGCGTGAATCAAACAGCTTCTGCCACTCCTCTGGCCGCCGGAACGAACACAGGATATTCATTCTACCGTCATGCCGGTAGCTGTTCAGCCATGCGTCCAACCAATCCAGCCAGAAGCGCTCGCCACGGGTCCGGTACACCGATTCCATGACAATCAAGCGGCACCGGGTTACCCGCAGCGCTTCATCCAGCACTGTCTCCGGCTTCGAGCAGTGATGGAGGACCAGTAGGACGAGCGTGGTGTCGAAGGCGGCGTCGCCGAACGGCAACCGGATGCCGTCATAGGTCACGTAGGGCCCGCAGGCGCGCCGGAAAGATCCCACGTCCACCGCACAGGTCCAGAGCCCAGTCCGTTTCCGGAGAGCCTCGGCGACATATCCCTCTCCGGCTCCGAGGTCGAGCACTCGAGCGCCGATGAGAAACGGCGCCACGGCCACCGCCTCTGCCTGCGCGTAGCGGCGCAAGAATGCCTGGAGCACTCGCTCTACGACCATAGGCGAATCGCTTATCCCGCTAGTGGCGCACAGGAGGCCAAGCTCAGTGCTGAGACATTGGGCGACCGGCTAGCCCGCCTCCTTAATCAGCCAGCGGTTGCTCAGGATTTGCGGTTGATGGATCCGAGGAGCTCCCGTGCCTCTTTGGTGTCCCTCAAGGTCCAGTCCGCCGGGTTGCTCGGCTTTTTCTCGTCTAACACGGCCTGAAGTTCGCGCTGCGCTTCGGCGACGCGCCCGAGTTTGAGGAGCGTCTTCCCCAACCCGACGCGCAGCGCGGTAAACTGTGGATCCTGTTCTAGCCCTTTTCGGAACATCTCCTCGGCCTTGTGCAGGTCGCCGCCCAGCAGACCTGGCACTTCATAAAATATGTTGCCTGCCAAGGCGTAGACGGCCGTAAACTTCGGGTCAAGGTCTAGGATGATTTGAATCTCCTCTTGGACCGTCGGCAGAAGAAACAGCGAGCGCACGATCCCCTTGGTCTGCCCCCATCGGGCGGTGTTGATGGCATACCAAAAGTGAGCCTCTGGATTCCTCGGGGCTAGCTCTGCGGCGCGCTTGGCTGCTTGCCGTCCACGCTCATAGGCCTCCAGCTTCTGATCGCGTGTGGCCGCCCGGATGTCGCCCCAGATGAACGACACCCGACCCAGAGCCACGAGGTTATCCACATGCGGGTCGGTCTTGATGGCCTGCTCTAAGCCCTCTCGCACCTGATCCAGCCGTGCAGGATCGTCGTGGTAACTCGTGGCCAATATCTGTAACTCGGCAACCAACGGAGATCGTGCCCATGAGGGAGTGAAGGTCAGGAGCACGAAGAGCATAGAGAAAAGGAGCGGGCGCACATCCATCCAATGGTCCGCCGCAACGGCGATCAATCTCGATGCTCGCAACAGGGCCATGGCTCTCTCCTCCCTTACAGCAGCCCACGGCTCAGCCAACGGAAGATCGGGGCGCCCGGCGGCAACCAGCATCTCGTCAACCACCACGACGCGCTCACCCTCCGGTGTCAGGACACCGACGTGCTTCCCACCATTCTGGCGCACGGCCCGGATGGCGCGGGAGCGATCCCAGATCGACACCCCTTCCTTCCGAAGCTACCGCGCCAGCACCTCCGCCACATCCACATCCTCTCGAGGAAGGATGTGATCCGAGGACGAGGCGATGGTCACGCGAGAGCCCAAGCGCCAGAATGCCTGACCGAATCTGGGATCAGGGTCGGCCGTGGCACACCACTGCTGTCCAGCAGCCGGCGGGCGATCCTGTCATCGAAATGGATGTCCTGCGTCAGGTATTCGAGGTAGATTGAACCTATGGGTGCGACCCTACGCTCCAGCGGTGATGGGTTCTTCACCCGGGTGCGGCGTGCATCCACGACGCAGAGGCCCCCCAGGCCGAGGTCTTTGGCAATCATGCCTAGCATGGTTTCCTGTGTGGGGGGATCTGATACGACCAGATGAAAGGTTTCCCCGATCCCGTCCGGGTACTCTGCCAGCACCACCATAGCCCTTGCGACATATTCCACCAGCACGATGTTGAAGCGAGCCTTTGGCGCGGCCGCGATTCGGAGCCGTACGTCAGAGGTGTTCGGCGACCTCGCCAGCGCTGCCATCATCCGGATGAAGGCGAAGAACCGATGCGAGGGGTTACCACCCGCGGTCTCGGGAGCCGCTCCGAACACGACACTCGGCCGGAAAACCCGGACATCCACACCCAGTCGAGCGCCCGCTCCTCGCACAGCTTCCTCTGCCTCAAGCTGCACTTGCTCGTAGGGGTTGTGGAAGCCCTGGCCCAGGTTCCCTTCCCGTTCGAACACGGTTCCCGATCGCCGCCCACACACGTAGGCGGTCGAGAGGTGAGTCCAGCGGCGAAGCTGCTCGCCTTGGAGCGCTTGCAACAAGTTGAGCGGGCCGTCGACGTGTCCTGCCCGGAAAGGAATCATATCGTCGGGGAAGAAGACCGTATCTCCTGCACAGTGGATGACCGTTTCAACCATCTCTCGCAGGCGTCGCCGCGCTGAATCGTCGAGACCGCCTGCCGGGTGCGTCAGGTCGGCTTCGACCACGTCTAAATCAGTCCACATGACATTGGCACAGCGAGGCTCCTCTATGATACATCGGACGTTGCCACACACCCGAGTATCGAGGAGCCCCCGCTATGCCCACGAGTCCCTTCGTCGAGATTCCCGAGGAGGAGCAAGCCCAGATGCGGGCCGCGCTGCGGCGCGTGCGGTACGGCTATCTGCTCGCCCTCTCCATTTTGTTGTTGTGTGCCGATGGCCGCGCCCCGACGGCCATCGGCCATGTCCTCTTCTGCTCGCCTTCCAGCGTGTACCGCACGGTGCGAGCCTATCGAGAGGGGATCATGGGCCTGGAGCACGACGCGCAGGCCCGGCTCGAGCCGCCGGTACGTACCATCGTGCTGCTCCCGATGCTGCGGCGGTCGCTGCTGTCTCTGCTCAAGGTACCCCCGCGGGCCTATGGATGGTGCCGCACGCGCTGGAGCTGTGCGACGCTGGCCCTGACACTACAGGCCTAGCGGGGGGTCACCATCTCGCCCGAGACGATGCGCCGCTGGCTCCACGAGGTCGGCTGGGTATGGAAGCGCGCCAAACTCGTGGCTAAAGACGACGATCCGCACCGCGTCGAGCGCTTGGCCCGCATCCGGTGTATCTTCGAGCAGCTCAAATGCTGCCAGGCCATGGTCTTTGCGGACGAATTGGATATTCACCTGTTGCCCAAAGTCGGCTGTGCCTGGATGCCCAAAGGGACCCAGCTGGAGGTCATGACACCCGGCCAGAACCAAAAGAACTACCTCGCTGGGGCCCTGGATCTGACCACGGGGCGCTGCACCACTGCCTGGAGCCACGCAAAACTAACGCGCTGTTCCAGGACCTGCTCATCTGTCTCGATGCAGGCTATCCGGCTGAACGGTATACGCAGCTCTCTGTGGTGGTGGATAACTATAAGATTCATAAAGCAAAAGCTGTGGGGCAGTGGCTGGCCACCCACCCGCGGGTGACGCTGCTTTTTTTGCCGACGTACTGCCCCCGAGCCAACCCGATTGAGCGTGCGTTCGGCGATGTACATGACTGCTGCACTCGTAACCATCGCCGCAAACGGTTACCCGATATGGTGGCCGATGTGGAAGATCATTTGCATCTGAACGGCCCCTGGCAGGACAAGCTGTCAGACCTCTACTATGAGCCGGCGGTCACCGCGGCAGTCGAGAAAATCGCCGCGGAGGAACAAACAACGGTTGCCGCGTGAGTGTACCAATGTCATGTGGCCTGATTTAGCATGACCTGCTCAGTCGTGGAACGACGTCACAGCCCTCCACAACCCTTCGTTGCGTTACGTGTGGCCTGCACCATCCGTCCCCAAGGCGATATAGCGGTAGTAGGAACGGGCGGCTGTCCTCAGCTCCTCCTTGTTGCCGACCATGCCTCGCAGAGAATCCGCTTTGGTCAAGCGGTCAATCATCGCGCGCAAGCTCAGGATATTTCCGCTACTAACGTTGTATCTCCCTCCCTCCCTGGCCTGCGGCCGGTTCTTGTACAATGTCTTGCCGGGCTCCGGGGCGGTCGCCGGCTGGCGGATCAACGACGACGGCAGCCTCACCAAGATCGGTGAGTTCGGCGGGCTTCCCGATACCGTCAACCGTGACCACGCCCCATTCGACTTCAGCGCCCTGGGCAGCCCCGCCGGCATCGACGTGCTCTGACCCTCAGACGACCAGGCCGGCGGCACTCCGGTGTGGCCGGCCTGGTCGTCTGTCGGCCTGGGGAGTTCGCCGCGCTGGATCTTGGCGTCGTGACGATCTCGTCGCCCGCGCCCTCATACGCTCGGCCTTCACTCAGCGGTACTACCCGCTGGGCCCCTGCGCACACCTAGCGCAGCGCCCCTTTCAATATAACGGGTCCGCAGGGCGGCCCCTGAAGGCCTTAGTCAAGGCGTGCACAGGGAAAGATCGCATGCTCGAAGGATCTATAGCGCGAGTGTAGTGGGGTTGGCGGTAGTGTCAACGAAGAGATGCGTGATGGTTCGCCGAGGTGACCGGTGCCACAGGAGGGAATCGTCGTGGTGCACAGACGGCGGAAGCGTAAACTGCTGATGCGCCAGGCTTATGACGACCGGAACACGCGACCTATCGCCCTCGCGCTTGCGCCACACGTCCGGCTATGGTTGTTGCGCATTTAGGCCTGCGGGAAATAATTGCGGACTTCGGCGCAATCATGCGGGCTGGGTGGAGTGAACGTGGGCCGAAGGCACTCGATAGAATCAATTGCTGGATTTTGATGCTCTCCTCTTTTTGCGTTCTACTCAACCTCATCACCCCAGTACAATCGGTAGCAAGACCCCCAGGCCTACTGCGAACAGCCACAGCGCGGGGGCTGGGCTGCCCACTGGGCGGCGGCGACGCGCTTCCCGGGCGGCAATGCGTGGGTCGAGCAGCAACCACTCGTCATGACGGCGCTCCAATACGAGGAAGACGAACGCGCTTGCCGCACCGTAGAGCAAATGCCCGATCAGTGACGGCAACAGGGTGCCGGCTGCTGCCGTCGTCCAGGTGAATGAGCCGCCGAGTAAGAGGGGCATTAACGTCAACGGGCCGATGAACCACCAGATCACGCCATACAGCAAGCCCCAAGCGACCCCCGATCCAAAGTTGGGGGACTCATGCTGGAACAGCACGCCGTAGCTCATGCCCACGAGGGCACTGATACACATGTGGACAATGAAGCCCAGGGCGGGCGATGAGCCGCCCACCAAGCTCGCCACTCTCGGGAGCACCCCGGTGGCCAGCAGCACCCAGCTGAACAATAGGCCCCCTGCCAGGCCGGCCGCCGCACTCCACTTCAGCGAGTACAAGACGCGCGAGCCTGGACCCTCCGGTTCGCGGTTGATCGGATCGGATTCCGTGAAAAAGCCAACCCAGAGCCGATCCACAGCAGCATAGATCAGGCCGACGATCAAGCCGTACACGATGTGTCCTACCAGCGATCCGAATAAGGCGCCCCCACGCTCATACGACCAGTCCAGCGAGTTTCCTTGCCACAGGGGCATGATGGTCAACGGCCCCAAAAACCACCACAGCATCCCGTAGCCCATTCCCCAGCCCATGTTGGATCCGTAGCCGCGCACATCCTGCTGAAACAACATGCCGAAGCTGGCCCCGATGATCACCGCAAAGATGAAATGAAGCGTGACTCCCACCATGAGCGAGTCGGAACTGACCAATCCCGCGATGAGCGGAAAGAAGTTGACCTGCGCCATCCATTTGCCAAAGGCCCAGCCGCCGACGATCCCCGCCAGCCCGCCGACGATGAGTGCGCGGGGGAAACTGAACCGCCCTTGCCCTGGTTGCGGCTGGAGGCCGCCCCAGATTCCCAGCGCCACCCCCAACGGCATCCCGAAGCAGAGCACGTAGGCCACCAACTCGGGAAAATGCGCGCGGGCGGCATCGAGCATGCCCATCGCTGGCATGCCGCCCATCGTCACCGGAAGAAGACCCGCGGGAATCGCTAACCAGAGGATGAACGCATAGCCGAGACCCCAGACCAGCCCCGCGCCAGGGCTGACGGCGCGCGGCGCCACTAACGGCGCAAAGAGCACACCATACAGTCCGCCAAGCAAGATGCCGGTGCCCAACGAAGCCAGACCGACCACCACGGTCAGTGCGCCCCCCAGCACCCCCACGATGCCACAGAGGATGACTGCCGTCAGCAGCGAAAAACGCATGGCACCTCCCGCTTACCAGAATAAGGACCACGAAACGGATCATGGATTCAGTGTTGCCCACAAGACGCTAGCCGAGGTCAATCGTTTGCACAATATCGCGCGGGAAGAATAGCTCGATCACCCAATCCGCCAGCACGCGCACTTTACGCTCCAAACCGGGGAGCTTGGATAGGTAAAGGCCGCGCCACATCAGCCAGGCGACCAAGCCGGAGAAGCGCACCATCTTCTGTCTGGCGAATGGCACGCAGAGCTCGGCACACGCGGTGTGATGGCCCACGACGCACAGCGCTCCCAGCGAGTCGAAGTGGAAGGGCTTGAGCGCTTTTCCGTGGAGACTGGCGTGGATATTCTGGGCCAGTGTCCGAGCTTCGCGCAGGGCAAATTGTGCGGTGGGCGGGCAAGGCTGGCCGGTCTTCGCATCGGTGATCGCCGCGCAATCGCCCACGGCCCATACGCCGGGATGACTCGGCACGGCGAGTGTGCGGTCGACCACCACTGCGCCACGCTTGTCATGCGCGACCGGCAGCGTCTTGAGCAGTGGGTTCGGCGCGGTGCCAGCCGTCCAGACCAGCGTCTGGGCGCGAATGTCTTCGGCTGGCGTCAACACTACCACTCCGGGTCGGGCATCAGCTAAGCGCGCATTGAGCTTGAACGTAACACCCCGCGCGGCCATCCGCTCGCGGGCGTAGGCGGCCAACGATTCACTCAACTCCGGCAGGATGCGCTCGCGCGAATGCACGAGGATGATGCGCAGGTCCTCCGCGCGCAGGTTCAGATAGTCGGCTAATACGCCGCGCGCGAAGTCATTCAGGGCCCCGGCCAATTCCACCCCCGCGAAGCCACCACCGGCCACGACGAACGTTAACAACTCCTGACGCCTGGCTGAGTCCGGCTCGGAATCGGCGCGCTCGAACATATCGATCACATGGTTACGAATGCGGATGGCGTCGAGGAGGGTCTTGAAGTCAAACGCAAGTTGCTGGACATTCCGCATGCCCAGGTAGCTGGAGACCGCGCCTAGGGCTAGGACAAGGTGATCGTAGGTCAATTCTCGGCGGACAACCGTCGTCGCAGCGCTGCCCGGTGCATGCTCATCCACTGTTAGGATCCCCTGGCGCTTGTCCAGGTCAATCTCGGTCACGCGCCCCCGTACAACCTGCGTGCGGTGCAGGCTGGTGCGGAGGGGAGTGCTGATGTGCGTTGGCTCCAGGCTGCTCCCAGCAACCTCTGCAAGCATGGGCGTGAAGAGGAGTGCGTTCGTGTCGCTGACCAACGTAAAGGCGACTGAGCGATCTGCGCCAAACAGACGCTCCAGGTTTGCTGCGGTGGTCATACCCGCGAAGCCGCCCCCCAGAATCAGAATCTGCGTTTGTTCCACAGGACGGGCTTGGGGAAGCGCAGCCTCTGGCCCAAACCACCAGAAGGTCATGTCGGTCAATGCCTGTGCGACTATTCCCAGACACGCGCCGTACAGCACCCAGCCGACCAATTCGGGAAATAGGGTTCGCATCCCCTCTGCCGTCCACTGCGGTGGATGGCCGGTCAGCAGGGGGAACACCATCACGCTGAGGACTGCCCAGAGTGGGATGCCCAGCGAGGCGGCCGTCATCGCATTGTCTACATAGGCAAACGGAGTGGGGGCGAACGCGAGCGCATAGCCCACCCCAACGAGAATGCCGAAGACGATCCCCAAGACACCGTTGTGCAGCGTTGTCTCCAGAGGGATGCTGCTCACCAACCCAGCCAGCAGTCCGATTAGGCCGCGTCGTAGGTATCTGGCCATCCCAGTATTCCCCTCTCGGAGGCGGTTGTCAGGTGGCTGCAGCGGTAGAGAAATTGCCTCGGTAACCCGATCGCTCGATGGACACCAACACCGTCCTCTTCGGGAGGCTGGCAGCATCCCTGCGAAAACCTCCGATAGCGTATTATACGCAGTGTTGCCCCCCTGGATAGCACTCTGTCAATGCGTAAAAGGGCAAGACTGTCGTCTGTGCCAAACCCTCCACCAGTCCCCCGGAGGAGATGTGTCGTCTCCTCGGCGTGATTGACGACTAGCGCGCTGACGTGTCTTGACGTAGCCTACCGGCATGGCTTCTGTGCCGGAGAGGGGAGGAGCCTCCGGATAATAGACTCATTGGTTTCTCAAATCCATCATCCTTGTCCTTCATCCCTGTCAGACGTTTATCCCTGGACCTGATCCATTGTCTTCGCAAGGGGCGTGCCCTGGCCGAGGAGACCACTCCGTCCCGCTGAAGCTCCTGATGGACGGCTTGCCGGAGAGTCTCCAGCGCGACTTCCTCATTGGGGTTCATCTCGCGCGCCGGATTGGGCTTGTCGGTGGGTTCGATCTCCTGCGGCACAAAGGTCGATGACGGATTCATCATGATGTCCTGACGCAGCGCCGCGCGCGCAGCCCGCTGAGCCGCCTGGGCGGTGTAGACGTTGGCCGCCGAGGTCGCCTCGGCCGATTGCGCCTCCTGCAGATCGATCGGAGCGAGCGTGCCGACTTGCAAGGAGATCCGGTTCTGGCGCACCAGGTCGCTGTTGAGCCGGAGCGCATACTCGGCCACCTGCAGGTTCTCCTCGGCGTCCACCACGTTCCAGTAGTCGGTGCCAATCCGCAGCACGAAGTCCTCGATGGTCTGCTCCATGTTCCACTGCGACGCCTTTTGCGAGGACTCGGCGATGCGGACGTTGAGGGTAGCGAAGTTCCAGCCGAAGTTGCGCAGCAGAGGTTGAGACACCGAGAGGGCAAGCTGCGGGGTGTATGCCGGGTTGATCGCAGCGAATGTCGAGTTGGAAAATGATCGTTGGTTGTTGAAGGTGATGCCGAACGTGCCGTTGGTCAGCGCGGAGACCTTGTTGAGTCCGAAGTCCCAGTCGTACAGCTTGTTAGTGAACGCCCGGCTGCCAGCGAC
>Ga0137403_10002064_pt1 | contig 24899 bp, 16 predicted proteins | sample CZOMad2_1_16fung_FD_122057 | JGI IMG/M metagenome (GOLD analysis project Ga0137403, IMG submission 122057) | Vadose zone soil fungal communities from Angelo Coast Range Reserve, California, USA - CZOMad2_1_16fungal (Hybrid Assembly) | ecosystem: Environmental > Terrestrial > Soil > Vadose zone... | reverse complement strand
CGATCGAAGCGCTCGGGCCTGGGCTTGCGCTCCAGGCGCGTGCGTCCGGAGGAGTTCGCCCTTTTCAACCAGGAGTTCATGGCGCTGGTGCGCGCGGGCCTCACGGTTCTGAATGCGCTCGCGCTCGCGTCCGACCGACCCGATAGCCCGGCGCTCGGAAAGATCCTCGCGCGTGTCCATGAAGACGTGCGCAGCGGCGTGTCGTTGTCGGACGCCTGTGCACGCCATCCGGAGGCATTCGAGCCGCTGTACCTTGCGGCGCTGCGCACGGGCGAAAAGACCGGCGATCTCGCCGCGGTCCTCGCGCGCTATCAGGATTACCTCCGGCACCGTGTGGCCCTGCGCAAGAAGGTCGCGCAGGCGCTTGCCTACCCGATGTTCCTGCTGATTGCACTGGCGCTCGTCCTCGCGGTGCTGTTTGCATTCGTGATGCCGCGCTTTGTCGCGATGTACGCGGACCTGGGCGCCGCGCTGCCGCTGCCCACGCGCGTGCTGCTGTCCATCGTGGATCATTTCTATATCGCCTTGCCGGCGCTCGCCGGCGTCGTCGTGTTGACCGCCTGGGGCTGGCGGCGCTGGCTCGCGAACGACGCGGGGCGGCGTCAGTTGGCCCACCTGCGCGAGCGATTGCCCTACTTCGGCGAGCTGGCGCGCATCATGGTCGTCGCGCAGCTCGCCCGTTCGCTTTCCACCTTGCTTGCCGGGGGCACGACGCTGGTGGAGGCGCTGCGCACCGCGGGAGGCTCGGTCGCCAATCAGTTGTACCTCGATCGGCTGGAGGCCACCACCAGGCAGGTGACCGAGGGCTCGAGCCTCGCGCAGGCGGTGCGCTCATCCGCCCTCATGCCGCCCATGGCGGCGCGCATGATCGAGGTGGGAGAAGCCTCCGGCGGGCTCGACGCGATGTTGGCCGAGGTGGCGAAGTTCTACGAGGAGGTGCTCGATAGCCGCCTCGAGCGCGCCATGGCGCTCATCGAACCGCTGCTGATGCTGCTGATGGGACTCTTGATCGGCGGCATCATCATCGTCATGTACCTCCCGGTGTTTCACATGGCGGATATCATCAAATGAGACACCCGTTCCAGCCGCGCCGACTGGCCGACATTCTCCTGGAGCGGCGCCTGGTCAGCGAAGCGCAGATTGCCGCGGAGGAAGGCGAGACCCCGCTCGGCGAGCGCCTGGTGCGCGAGAGCGTGATCACCGCCGAGCAGCTCGCCGAAGCTCGCGCCGAACAGTTGGCCCTGCCGTATGTGGATCTGAACGGCTTCGCGGTGACCCCGGAACTCTTCGAACGCCTTCCGGCGAGGCAGGCCTACACGCTCGGCGCCGTTCCCTACCGCCTGAACGGCTCCACGATCGAAGTGGCGATCGCCAATCCCTACGACCTCACCTTGCCGGACCGGCTCGAGCAGCTGACCGGATTGCGCGTCAAGCTGCTGCTGGCGAGTCCCGGCGCGATTCAGTCGGCGCTCAAGCGTTCCCAGGGCACGGCCGAAGTGCTCAAAGGCGTCTCCGAGGATTTCCGCCTGGTGATGGTGAAGGAAACGGAAGAGGGCAGCGAGAAAACGGTGTCGCTCGAGAAGCTCGGCGACGTGTCGAGCCCGGTGGTGCGGCTGATCAACACGCTGCTGCTCGATGCCCTCGCCAAGCGCGCGAGCGACATCCATATCGAAACCTACGAAGGCGGTATAGCGGTCAAGTACCGCATCGACGGCGTGCTCTACCCGGCGATGGAAACGCTAGCTCGCCGTCACCACGGCGCGTTCATTTCGCGCCTCAAGGTGATGGCCGAGCTCGACATCGCCGAAAAGCGCGTGCCTCAGGACGGCCGCTTCAAGCTGCGGCTGGGAGTGCGCGACATCGATTTCCGCATCTCGATCATCCCGAGCGTGTTCGGCGAGGACGTGGTGGTCCGCATCCTCGACAAGTCGTCGATCACCGAGGGGCTGCGCGGGCTTCGGCTGGAGAGCCTGGGCATGTCGAGCGATGTGCTGAAGAAGTTCCGGCGCGCGGTGCGCGAACCTTACGGGATGGTGCTGATCACCGGCCCCACCGGCAGCGGCAAGACCACCACCTTGTACGCGGCACTGTCGGAGCTCGACGCCGGCGAAGAGAAGGTCATCACCATAGAAGACCCGGTCGAATATCAGCTGGAAGGCATCGTCCAGATTCCCGTGAACGAGAAGAAAGGCCTCACGTTCGCGCGCGGGCTGCGTTCGGTCCTGCGGCACGATCCGGACAAGATCATGGTGGGCGAGATCCGCGACGCCGAGACCGCGCAGATCGCCGTGCAATCGGCGCTCACCGGGCACCTGGTGTTCACCACGGTGCATGCCAACAACGCTTTCGATGTGATCGGGCGCTTTGCCCACATGGGCGTGGACGTCTACGGTTTCGTATCGGCGCTGAACTGCGTCATGGCGCAGCGGCTGGTGCGTATGATCTGTCCGCGCTGCCGGCGCGAAACACGCGCCGACGCGGAGCTGCTCGAGCTCTCGGGGCTCGATCCGAATCGCTATCTCGGGCACAAGTGGGTCGAAGGCGCCGGATGCGAGCACTGCAACGGCACCGGTTATCGCGGCCGCGCGGCGATCACCGAATTGCTCAACCTGTCGGTGCGCGTGCGCCAGATGATCCTCGACCGGCGTCCGGCCGCCGATCTCCAGGCGGCGGCGGTGGAAGAGGGGATGGTTACGCTGCGCCAATCGGCGATCGCCAAGGCCCTTGCGGGCGAGACCACGCTGCGGGAGATCAATCGTGTTACGTTCGTGGATTGAGCGCGCGCAAGGGCGTTTTGCGCCGGCTGAGTCCGCGGGCCTCGCCATCGGACGCGATTACGTCGGCTTCGCCCACCTTGCCGCGGGCGGCGGCGGGTGGCGGGTGCAGACGCTGACCGAAGCGAAATTCGACCCACCGCTTTTTCCCGGTGCGCCGTCGCCGCAAGCCGCAGCCGCGCTGACCGGGGCGCTGCAGACGTTTCCCGACGACCTAAGGCGTCGTTACCTGCCGGTGCACGTGTCCCTGCCCGACGCGGTGGTTCGATGGGCTACGTTCGAGCTCGACCAGATGCCCAGGACGCGCTCGGCACAGCTCGATCTCGTCCGGTTCCGGTTTGGGCGCCAGGGAATCAACGGAACCCACGTTTATACATGTCAACCGCTGCAGCGCGACGGGGACAGGTATCTCCTGTTCGGCATGGCGGTGGACGAGGCTTGGCTGCGCTTCGTGAACGAGGTCCTGGTCCGGGCCGGCATCGTCGCTTGGAGCCTGAGCGCCAACGTCTGCCGTCAGTTCAACTGTTTCCACGACCGGCTTACGCAGGCAAGCGGTGCGCTGGTCGCGCTTGCGCCGGATGCGTGGTCGCTGTGGATCTGGGATTCGCACGGCCGCCCGCGCTATGCGCGCGCCCGCTGGCGGACGGCGCCCGAGGATCACGCCGACATTGCGCTGGAGGTGGAACGCTCGATTCTCGCGTACGTGCACGGCCACCCCGATTGCAGCGTGGCGCGTGTCTTTGTCGCGGCGGGTGAGGAGACGGGCGCGATGGCCGGCGCGCTGAACGCGCGATTGCGCGAGCCGTGCGCGCGCCTGTCGGCCGATGACGGGGGTGTAAAAGCCGGCACCGGTTTGGTCTCGATGGCCTTGGCCGCGGCCATGGAACGATGAAGATCACCGCGAATTTTTCCGCGACACGGCCGCGCCTGGCGCTGCCGCTCGTAGCCGCGCTCTGGATCTCGGCATTGGCGTTCGCGGCGCTGACCGGCGGGCTCGCGATGAGTGTTTTCGACATGCGCTCCGAGCGTCCGCGCCTCGAGTCGCGCCTCGCGCGGGTCGAGGAACAGCTGGCGGCCGCCGCACCGAGCCAACCGCTGCCGCCGCCCGCGGAGCTCGAATCGTTGCGCCGCCGGGTCTCCGCCCTCAACAGACTTTCGGGCATGCGCGGCTGGAGCACGCCTCAGCTGCTCGGCTGGCTCGGGAGGCAATTGCCGGAGAACGTCTATCTGGTGAGCCTCTATCACAAGCCGCGCGAAGGCGAAGCACTGCTGGTCGCGGAGTCCTCCAGCGCGGAAGCGCTCACCGGCTTTCTGTTGCGCCTGGAGAAGGAGCCGCGCTTTGCCGAGGTGCTGTTGAGCAAGCAGGGAGTGCGGGGGGCCGGCGCGGTGCAATTCGAAATCCGCGTGAGGTGGAAATCGTGAGCGCCGGTCGCTGGGTGGCCGACCTTCGCTACAGCGCGCGGCATCCGTGGGCGCGCGCCGGGTTGTGGACTTGCGCCGGCACCGCCGCGCTCATGCTCGCCGTCGTCGCCGTTTGGTGGCCGGAAAATCATGAGCGCGCGGCGCTCGAAGACACCATCGCCGGCAAACGCCGTGAGCTTGTCCAGGCCAGGCAAGCCGACGAGCTGTTGCGCGCCTTTGCGCAGGCGCGCAAAGAGGTCGCGCTGCTGGAAAACAAGCTCGAGCATGCCGCGACCCAGTCGCAGCTGGTAGAGAATTTTGCGCGCCTGGCGCGCAGGCACGGAGTCAAGATCGTCAGCGAAACCTACGAGGAGGGCCGCGCTGCCGGCGCGCAACCGGTGCTCAACGCCGAGCTCTCGGTCCAGGGCGGCTATCCCGCGCTGCGCGACTTCCTGCAGGACGTGTCCGCGCTGCCGACCTGGAGCGAGGTGCAGGACGTGCGACTTGAAAGCGTGCAGGGGGCGGCAACGCAAAAAGGACGGATTCGCGTCATGACTTACCGCCATGCATCCGTTGAACCCGCCAAGCCATCTTGAAAAGCCGATACTTATTTCTGGGTGTTGCAGTTCTCCTGTTAGGGCTGCTCAATCTGTGGCAGTGGAAGTCGCCCGGCGACACCGGGCGCGATCGGTCCTCCGCCCCACCCGGGGTTTACCGTTCCGACGATTTCCAATTGAAGGTGGGGTTTGCCACCGCAGAATCGGTGCGGACGAACCGCAACCTGTTTCAACCGTGGCGACCGCCTCGGCCGCCCGCGCCGATCAAGAAGGTCGAGGCGCCTCCGCCTCCGGCGGGGCCACCGCCGAAGACGCCGGAGGAGCTTGCCGAAGAGGCGGCGCGGGCGGAGCTCGGACAGATCAAGCTCGTCGGGGTCGTATTTCGTCGCGACAAGTGGCAGGCGTTCCTGGTGAAAGGTGAGCAGCTGTTCATGGTGCACGCCGGGGAAAAGGTGGGCGATCGCTTCCGGGTCGAAGCGATACGCTCGGACAGCGTACAATTGAACGATCCCGCAAGCCACGTCAACGGCCAGATCCAGGTCTCTGGAAAATAGACCGACAATCGCGCGAATCGGAGGAGCAGAACGATGTCCTCGCCATCGTGGAGGAAAAGCCGCCTGGTTCGCCTTTTCGTCCTCGCTGTGTTCGGCTTGCTCGTCGCCTGCGCCGATTCCCCGATCAAGCGCGCTGAAGAGCTTGCCGCGCAGGATGAGTGGCTGAAGGCGGTGCTCGAGTACCGGAAGGCCACCGCGAACAATCCTGGTGACGTCGAGTTCAGGTCGCGGCTCAAGCAGAGCGAGCTCAAAGCAGCGGATTTCTACTACCAGGGGGGGCAGCGACTGCTCGAACAGGGTAATCTGGATGCGGCGATCGTCCAGTACCAGCAGGGACTGGCATCGATGCCGGATCACGGCAAGCTGCAGCAGGCGATGAACGAGGCGATCGCCCGCAAGGAGGCGGGGAGTACCTATCGCGAAGCCGTGAATCTCCTCGAAGCAGGCATGGCCGAGGACGCCGGACGTAAATTCCAGAGAACCCTCGAGATCTATCCGGAGCACAAGGAGGCGGCGGCGGCACTGGCCGAGCTCAAGAAGCAATACCAGGAGAAGATATCGGAAGGCTTGGCGCTCACTTCGAAGGCGCCGATCACGCTCAACTTCCGTCAGACCGACCTCAAGCAGGCGTTCGAGTTCCTGGCGAAGTCCTTCGGCGTCAACGTGATCTTCGACGAAAGCGTCAAGAGCGTGCCGGTAATGTTGTTCGCCAAGGACGTCACCTTCGAGCAGGGATTGACGCTCCTGCTCACCACCTCGAAGACGTTCTTCAAGAAAATCGGGCCGAACACCATCCTGGTCGCGCCGGATTCGAAAGAAAAACGCGGCCAGTACGAAGACCACCTCGTCCGCACCTTTCATATGAACACCGTCCGGGCCAAGGAGATCGCCGACATCCTGAAGGGGCTCGTCACCATCAAGAAAATCATCATCAACGAACAGCTCAATACGATCACGATCCGGGACACCGAGGATGTGATCAAGCTCACCGAGCGCATCATCGACAACAACGACCGCAAGCCCGCCGAGATGATGCTCGACGTCGAGATTCTGGAGGTCAACCGCAACAAGAGCGAAAAACTCGGGCTCGATTTCGGAACGTATTCGTTCACCGCGGCGATTCCGGCGCCGGGAACGCTACCGCTCAACGGCTCGATCGGCAACGCCATCAGGTCCGCGGCGACGCTGACGATTCCGCCGGTGACGTTCCGCTTCTTCAAGCAGGACGTGGACGCGAAGATTCTGGCGAACCCCAAGATTCGGGTCATGAACGGCAGGATCGCCAAGATTCACATTGGCGACCGCGTGCCGCTGCGCGCCGCGACGATCGTGGATGCGACGGGACAGACCCGCACCACCTTCGACTACAAGGATATCGGCATTCGACTGACGTTCGAACCGACGATCTACCTCGACAATTCGGCGATGGTCAAGCTCGGGCTGGAGGTCAGCGCGCTGGGCGCGAATCTGGGCACGGCGACCGAGCCGGCGTTCAGCATCGGTACCCGAAACGCGGAGACATTCATGCTCTTGCGCGACGGTGAAACCGCGATCCTCGGCGGGCTGATTCAGGACGAGGAACGCAACACCCGCGTGAAACTGCCCGGTCTTGGGGCCATACCGTTGGTTGGGAGCCTGTTTACGTCCTATGACGATTCTGTCAACCGCACCGACGTGCTGCTCACCGTCACGCCGCGGGTGGTGCGCGGCTGGGATGTGCCGACGCGCTCGGCGCGCGAGTTCTACTCCGGCACCGAGAACGTCTACAGCGACAAGCCCTTGTTCGCGGGTTTGGAGACCGCCGTGGGCGCGCAAATCCGCATCGAGCCCGGCGGGGGGGCGACGCCTGCACTCGCTGGCGCGCCAGTTCCCGGGACGCCGCCGACGGCCGTGGCGACCGCCCCCTCCGGCGCGGCGGCGCCACAATCCCCCGCATCGGCTGGTGTGAGCTCCCCCCTCCCGGCGCCTGCAGGAGGACCGCTGTTGTTCGCATTCTCCGAACCGGTATACGAGGTCGCGAGCGGGCAGGATTTCGAGATCAGGGTGCTCGGCAGCAACTTGACGGGCGCGGCGAGCGTTCCGCTCGAGATCCTGTACAACCCCCAGTTGCTGAGTTACGTGAGCGCAATCAAAGGCGAGCTCGCGGTGGATTCGTTCAACTCCTCGGCCGATGCCTCGCGGGGATTGCTGAACATCGCCCTGGGTCTCGCGGCGGGCACGGCGCCGGCGGGTAACGCGGTGCTCGCGCGCGTGGTATTGCGCGGCGAAAAGCCCGGCATCTCCTACCTCGTCTATCGTGCTCCGGCCGTCAAGACCGCGAGCGGAGAATCTCTCAATGCGCAAGTTCGGGCGGCGCGGGTCATCGTCAAATAGCCGCGGCTTGACGCTTGTCGAGCTGCTCGTCACGCTGGTCATCCTGTCCATTCTGGCTGCGGCCGCGCTCCCCTACGCCGAGGTCACCGTCCGACGCGAAAAGGAGCTCGAGCTCAGGCGCGCTCTGCGCGACGTCCGCACGGCGATCGATGCATTTTACGAAGACTGGAAGGGCGGCAAGATCTCGAGAACCGGCCCTGCCGCCAGCGAAGACGGGTATCCGAAAACCCTGCAGATACTCGTGGACGGGGCGGATGCCGGCGACGCGAAAGGCGGCAAGCGCAAGTATCTGCGTCGCATACCACGCGATCCTTTCGCCGATGCGTCGACGCCGCCGCCGCAACAGTGGATGCTGCGCAGCTACCAGGACGGCGCCGAATCGATCGTCTGGGGCGGGCGCGATGTCTACGACATACGTTCGGCATCTGATGGCGCCGCGCTCGACGGCACACGCTACAAGGAGTGGTGAGGTGCGGGCACGCGGGTTCACTCTGATGGAACTGCTGCTGGTGATGCTTCTGCTGGGCTTGCTCGCCAGTCTTGCGGCTCCGGTGGTCACAGGAGGCATCCAGCGCGCCCGCGAGTCCACGCTGAAAGAGGATTTGTATACACTGCGCAGGGCGATCGACGACTACTATGCCGATACGGGCGCCTATCCCGCGGAGCTCGAGGAGCTCGTGAAGAAACGCTATCTGCGGCGCATCCCGCCCGACCCGCTCACGGAAAAGCGCGACACCTGGGTATTGGTTCGATCCGAAGACGACAAGGCGGGAAAGGCGAACGGCATACTGGACGTCCGCAGCGGATCGCCGGAGCGGGCAAACGACGGTTCCTATTTCAAGGATTGGTAGGGTCGAGTGGAAATGCGTCTGCGATCGATTTCCGGCTTCACATTGATGGAGCTGCTCCTCGTGCTGGTGATCATCGGGCTCCTCGCCGCGCTGGTGGGGCCGACGCTTTATCAGCGCATCAAGCCCGCCAAGGAATCCGCGGCACGCGCGCAGATCGAAAACTTCGCCACCGCGCTCGACGGTTACGTGATCGATGTAGGACGCTTCCCGAGCACGCAGGAAGGTCTCAAGGCGCTGCGCAGCAAACCCGAAGGCGTTGAGAAGTGGAACGGTCCCTATCTCAAGAAGGAGCTTCCTGCCGATCCGTGGGGTAACGCCTACGTATATCGCGCGCCGGGACGCAGCGGCGGCTATGAAATCCTTTCCTACGGCGCCGACGGTCGCGAAGGAGGGGAGGGTGACAACGCGGATATCAACAGCTGGGAGGCCGCGAAGTGAACCAGCGCGGCTTCAGCTACGCGATGGTGCTCGCGGCGGGCCTTATCGCCGCGGCGAGCCCGCTCGCGCTGTGCGCGGACGGGGTTACGACTGTCAGCGCCGGCGCCGATTACTCCACCGGAAAATACGGAGCGAGCGAACGCACCGCGGTCCTCTACGTCCCGACTTACGCCAAGTACGAAACCGGCCCCTGGACCCTCAAGCTGGTCGTACCGTACATCCGCATCACCGGCCCGGGCAACGTCATCGGCGCCGCGGATAATCGCATCACCCTTCCGGGCGCGGGTGCGACGCGCCGTACCGAGACGGGCCTGGGCGACGTCGTCGCAAGCGGGTTCTACAACGTGCTCGGCGGGCGCGACGCGTCGCTCGGGCTGGACATGGGGGTCAAGATCAAATTCGCCACGGCCGACGAGTCCCGGGGGCTCGGCACGGGAAAGAACGACTATTCCGTGCAGGCGGATCTTTTCAAACCGGTCGGCGCGTTCACTGCGTTCGGCACCCTCGGCTATCGCTGGTACGGGGATCCCCCCGGAATCGACCTGCGCAACGTGCCCTACGCGGCGATCGGCGCTTCGTACCGCATATCGCAGCCGACAAGCGCCGGGTTCGTCTACGACTGGCGCAATCGAATCGTGCAGGCGGGCGCACGCGTGAGCGAGCTGACCGCCTATGTCTCGCGCAAGTTTTCCGGTGACTGGAAACTCCAGCTCTACGCCGTCAGGGGTTTCGCCGATGGAAGTCCCGATTTCGGCGCCGGACTGACCCTCGCGTACAGCTTCTGACGCTCCGCCGGGCCTTGCCCGGCTGTCGGCCTTGTCGTCAACATGACACGGGAAGACCGACATGGAGGGCGGGCCTTCGGTTCGCGAAGGCGCCAATAAGCCTCTCGCAGCTTCTTCTTGTTGATCTCGGGGTGCCATAGGACTTTTGCACGCCAGAAACCGGTCTTATTCCCTGTTTTGTCCGCTTGCTTCTCGCCTTGGCATGGCCATTGCGTAGAGATACCAGGAATTACACCAGCATTGGAGCAGGGAGGAAGGATTTCATGAAAGCACTTATCAGCGTAGTCGGCGTGACGGCGGCTCTGTACTCTGCGACCGTGTTCGCGGATCCGGATCCAACACACCAACCGATGCAGCGTGCCGACGAGAGCCTGGTCAGGAACATCGCGAAGAACCCGGACAATGAGGGATTGCGAAACGCCTTCGACCGTCACGCTACAAACCGCGAGCGTCAGGCCACAAGGGGCAGGAATCAGGCACCGGGCCAGCAGAAACTCCGTGCGGACGCAGAGCGCGCGCCGCTTGCCGACCGGGTCGCCGTCGAACGCGTTGAACGGGTTGAGCGCCCCGATCGTCCCGATCGTCCGGATCGTCCGGATCGCCCCGATCGTCCGGATCGTCCCGATCGTCCGGATCGTCCGCATCGTTGAAACTCGCCCTGCGCTGAGGCGCGGGGAAATTCGGAAGGGGGCTGAAGGACTCAGCCCCCTTTTGCTTTTAAGGTCTCCGATCCCATCGACGGACGACACCTCCGCTTTTTTTTTCGGAGGACAGGATTGCGCGAAACCCAGGCGGCTTCACCTGACAAATCGGTGTAGGGGTAAACCCGATATTTCCAGTTTCGGCGCTACGCGTTTTTGGTTTCGCCGCGTCGATGCATCGATCGGCATCTTGCGCCGCACTTGAAGTTGTGCTCCCATGTCGCGTAGGGAATTCGGAGCTTCAAGAACCGAAAGCAGGGGTCGGACGCCGCAACGCCGCCGAAGAAGCGGCAAGACAAGGCGTCCCGACAGGAAGGGGCGAAGGTGCATTTCGGAGGAAAGCGGCTGCGCGCAATGCGCAGCACCTGGATCGGGCTTGCGGGCGCGTTGGCGGCCGCAGCCGGTCTGGTGCTGGTCCACGCTGCCATCGTCCCCACCGGACAGACGCTCCCGGTCGGGTCCAAGGTCACCCCGTTCGCGCTCACGGTATTTTCTTCCTCCAGTCTTCCGCCTGAAGTCCAAGCGCAGGAGGCGAGCACCGCGCCGCTGCTCTTCGATCGCGACACCAACACCCAGCACGTCGCTTTTGCCGAATCCTCGGTGCAGGCGGCGTTCGAATCGGCGCAGGAGGTGCGCGCGGTCAAGGTGTATGGGGCGGCGCCCTACCTGCTCACCGTCAAGGCCGATGCCGGGGGCAGCTTCCAGACGATCGCCGGACTGGAGAACGTAAACCTCACGTTGCTTCCCTCGGGCTGGAGCACGTTCAATGCGGCGGCGCCGGTCACCAGCGCCAAGCTCTTATTCACGCTCACCCCGGCTACGGGCGGTTCCGCGAGCGGCTTGCGCGAGCTGGAAGTCTGGACCACCGCAGCCCCGAAGAGCGTGAAGAACGGCGCGGCGATGCTCGCGCAGTTGCTCGGACCCACGCCCCCGGCTCAGGGAAGGCTCTACAACGCTCTCAACCCGACCGCCAACCCGAGCGTGGGCGTGATCACGCCCACCGACAGCGGCCCGGACCTTGCCGACAACAAATTCAGCTTCACGCTCGACCGCGACCCGGCGCAGTTGGTGCGCGCCTATCTCACCTACGAGCTCTTCGGGCAGGAGAGCTTTTTCAACGTGCGGCGCAGGGTCAACGGTTTCACGGCGACCGCCGGTGGAGCATTGACGCTTCCGACTACCACTTGGAGCACCCAAGTGGAGCGTATCAACCCGGCGTGGCTGAAGCCAGGCGCCAACACGATCGAATTCACGGTGTTGTCCTCCTCGTTCAAAGACGCGGGGTACACGGTGCGCAACGTGCGCGTGATCGGGGAGTTGGACACCGGCGCCAACACGATCGACACAATGAGCGCCAACCAGCCCGACGCCCTGGGCACCAACCCGATCGAGGCGCTCTACGACGGCGATCTCGCCACCGGATGGAGACCGTACCCCGACGACCAGCCGATCGAGGCGGTGGCCCCGTCGGTCGAATTCACTTTCCGCCGGCCGACCCAAATGGAGGCGGTGAGCTTGTACCTTTCGGCGCCGCTCGTGGGGCAGCTGCAGGTCTCGGTCAAGCAGGCCGGCCAGTGGCTCGACTTTCCGCCGGAGGCGGGCGCGGCGCTGGACACCGGGTGGAACACGGTCTACGTGCCTGCGACCACCCCCTTGGATCAGCGGGTGTTCGAGGGAGTGCGGCTCACGTTCTCGGGCGGCGTGACGAGTGTGGCCGAGATCCGGGAGCTGCTCTTCATCGGTTCGGGTGTGGGCGGGCGCACCGTTCCGCCGAAGATTTTCGTCGTTTATCCGGACGCGGGCCAGTTCTACGGACGGCGCGGCTTCGTTCAGGGGCACGTCGAGCCCTGGGACAACGGCTCGGGTCTGGCGACGATCAGCGTGGGTGGGCTGAGCTCTCTGTATGCCGGGGGCAACATCAGCGCCTCGATCAGCAAGGACCAGGCCGGTCTGGGAATCCAAGCCGACGGCGATCCCTGGTCGATCGAGCTCAAAGTCACCTACCCGAACGGCGAGACGGTGAGCACCACGGTCGCCTTCACACAACAGAAGTCGGCCGCCTCCCCGGTGAGCGGCTCCCTTGCGGGCAGCCTCTCGGCGACGGTCTCCTCCAAGGCCAAGAAGACGATCAGCAACGACGAAACGACCCTGGTATTCGCCGCGGGTTCGGTCGCGACCGACACCACCGTCACGATCACTCCGCTTGCCGACGAGAACGTTCCGGCGCTCGACGTGGGGATGACCAACGTCACCAAGGGGCCGCGGCGCGGCTATCGCTATTTGCCGCACGGGGCGAAGTTCCTGCAGCCGGTGAGCCTCGCGATGCCCTACGACCGTGCGCTCATCCCGCCGGGGCACACCGAGGACGACGTCAAGACCTTCTACTTCGACGACCAGGCGGGCCGCTGGATCGAGCTGCCGCGCGTGTCGGTGGACAAGACCAACAAGCTCGTCAACTCGACCACCGATCACTTCACCGACATGATCAACGCCACGGTGACGGTGCCCGATCACCCGCAGACGGTGTCGTTCAATCCCACCAGCATGAAGGACATCAAGGCGGCGGATCCGGGCGCGCAGATCAATCTGATCGAGCCGCCGAAGGTCAACAACATGGGCGATGCGCGCCTGTCCTACCCGATCGAAGTGCCGCCGGGCCGCCAGGGACTGCAGCCGCAGCTCAGCATCAATTACAACTCCTCCGGCGGCAACGGCTGGCTCGGCGTCGGCTGGGAGTTCTCGACGCCTTCGATCAGCATCGACACGCGCTTCGGCGTGCCGAAGTACAACGAAAGCGTGCGCGAGGAGACCTACCTCCTCAACGGCCAGCAGATGGTCAAGGTCGCCGAAGGCGAGTACCGCCTGAGGATCGAGAGCCCGTTCCAGCGCATCCGGCGTTACGGCACCGCGCCCAACAACTACTGGTGGGTGGTGACCGACAAGAACGGCATGCGCCAGATCTTCGGCGGCGACGCCAACGCGCAGCTCCGCGATCCCAACGGCCGCGGCATCTTCGTGTGGAATTTAAACCGCATGGTGGATGCCAACGGCAACACCATGGACTACGAGTACCAGCCCAAGAACCAGCCCGTCCACAACGGCGGCGAGCAGGCGGTCTACACTTACCTGCGCGAGATCCGCTACACCGGCTCGATACCTGTGGGCCAGTCGGACGACGCCGTACGCAGCATCCCGCCGTTTCCGGGCGCGAATTTCTACCGCGTCACCTTCTTCCAGGATTCCGCAGCACGCCTCGACGCCGTGGTGGACGGCCGCGGCGCCTTCAAGACCGTGCTGGACGAGCGCCTGAAATCCGTTGAAGTCGCGCTGATGCAGGGCGGCGCGTCCGTACCGATCCGCAGCTACGTTCTTAACTACCGGCTGGGTGACTTCGACAAGACCCTGCTCGAAAGCGTCGTGCAGAAGAACGCCAACGGCCAGGACTTCCCCGGCAACCGGCACAGCTTCAGCTACTTCACCATGCCGACGGCAAACGACGGCTACGACGCGTTCTCGCCGGTCGAGGGCTGGTCTGTGCCGGCGCTCGGGGGTGGGCTAAGTCTAACCACGAACCGCGACGTCTATGGCGGCCTGTTCCTGGGTTTCATGATCGAGACGGACGCCTTCCATATCGGCGCCGGCTTCGGCGCAGGCAGGGGCGACAGCAAGACCGATCTCAGCACCGTTGACCTGAACGGCGACGGCCTCGCCGATTTCCTCCAGACCGGCAGCAGGTTCTACAAGAACCAGTGGTCTCATGCAAATAGAACCGGGACGTCTTTCAACGGCAACGACATGTCGGGTTCCGTCGACAGCCTGGGTTTTGAAAAGAACGAGCTCAGATCGCGTGATATTGGTATACATCTGAGCTATCACTGCGAGGATTGCCCGAGCGGGAACCTCACTCGCGGCAAGTCGTCGACCACGATCACCGGCTCGAAGATGCTGGCCGACATCAACGGCGACGGACTGGTCGACCAGCTGACCGTGAGCGGCAGCACATTGATGGTGCAGCTCAACAACGGCAACGGCTTCGGTGCGCCGATCAACTGGGCCGGCGGGGTCAACATCACACCGCCGCTGACCGCGGCTGAGAAACAACAGCTTCTGGACGATTATCCGCTGTCGGACCCCGTGCGCGCGTGGCAAGCGCCGTTCGAGGGAACGATCAATATCTCCGGCACCGTCGCGAAAGCCACCGCGGCGGATCCGACGCAGGGCGAAGACGGCGTCCGCCTCTCCGTATTCAAAGGCAGCTCGCCGGCGCCGCTGTACGAGAAGACGTTTGTCGGCGCAGAAACGGTGGACCTTTCCACCATCCCGCAATTGCAGAATCTGAGCGTCCTGAACAGAGAATCCCTCTACTTCAAGCTCAACTCGATCGAAGACAGCGACAAGGACCTGCTCGATACGAATTTCAACGTCGCTTACGGCAACGTCGTATTGACGGACAGCGCCGGCACGAAGAGCTCTTTCGGCCAGCTCGGCGATCCGCATTATGAGCAGACGACCACGGGCGATCCCCAGTTCAGCTCGAGCAGCCAGGCCGGCTTCGCCATGGCGACGGTGGTGCCGTGCAACCCGATCCCGTCGCCGTCCGATCCGACGGTGACGATTTGCGATCCCGGAATCAATCAGGATGCGGGGTTCAAGGTGCCCTACAAGGGCACGATCCGCCTGACCAACGTACTCACGAAACAAACGGTGGCCGAAGATCTGCTGTTTCGCGTCACGCGCCTGGATCAGCCGAGTAACGGTCAGATTACCGCCACGACGCTGTTGAGCAAGACCGTGGCGGCGGGCGACATCAGCGGTTTCAACGAAGCGCTCGACGGCCTTCTGGTGACGACCAATACGCGGCTGGTGTTCGATATCAGCGCGCCCAAGCTCGGAACGGTCCGCGCCGACCGGGTCCAATGGACGCCTGAGGTTCGCTATACCAACGTTTGCTCGCGGCGCCGGGCCGGTGAGAACGTGGACGACCCCTCGACGATCCAGCCCGGTGAAAACGACACCCCCGGCGGCTTCCTGAATGAAGAGGTCTGTACCGACCTGAGTCCCTCGGACCAGGAGCTCACCGATCGCGATCTACCGGGCGCTTTCGATCCGCAGGACGGTTCGAGCCCGACCAAGCTCTACATCTTCAAGCCGACGGCGATCCTGAGCGTCTATCCCTTCAAGCGCCAGTCGCCGGCGTACGCCTGGGTCGCGCAACGCGACGGCGTGGTGCGCGTCGTCGCCAGCGCTTTCAAGAACACCACTACGACCTCCGACATCCACCTCAAGGTGCAATCGACCAACCAGCTAGTCGCCCAATACAGCTTTGCCGCCGCCGCGGTCAGCCCGTCGGCGCAAGTCATCTCGGTGGATGTCCCGGTTGTCGCTGGCCAGCGCTTGTTCTTCAACGTCCACAGCAGGGACAGGATCCCATTGACGTTTATCGACCCGAACGGGATCGAGCAGCCGGTGTTCGACTGGACGCCGGAAATTCTCTACGTCGACTCGCCGCACTGCTATACGGACGCGACCTCCGGCCAGCAAACCTGCGTGCCGGTGACGACGAGCTACACCAGCGCGAGCGCCTGGACCATGCATTTCAACAGTCTTTGCCTCGCGCCGGATCGCTGCGTGCCGGTCGATTGCACGGGCCCGAGAACCCCCGGGGTGCCCGGAGAGCGCGCGCCGAGCCAATGTGTCACGACCGAACCGAATCCCAACGCCCCACCGCCGACCATCAATGTTCCGCTTAGCGCCGCCGAGCGCGCGGCGTTCAATCTCAACCGCATCCAGTACGCGGTTCCGGTAGTCAACCGCGATTATCTGGACTGGACGCCGTATGGCACCAATCCATTCCAGGGCTACTACCGCGATTGGGCTTATCTGGTCTGGAACGGCAATTTCGCCTGGGACACCACGCGCCTTACGAGCCCCCCGTCAGTCCCGACGAGCCCGACGCAGGAGGCGGCGGACAACGTGCAGGTCCCGTATTTCTGGCAGGCTCAGCCGCTGGCATACGGCGACAAATACCACCCCGGAACGCCACTCTGGGTGGGGCCGGGCAATAACCAATTCACGTCGGCCACCCAGGGGCAACCTTCGCGGGTGGGCGGCAACGTCACGCCTTTTGTCAGCGCTGGTCAGGGAGCGGGTATTTCTCTGTTGCGTCGTACCCGCAACGAACAAACGCGAGTCTCGCTCGGCTTCGGCTCGTTCGGTGGCAGCATCAATTTCGGCCCGGCGAAGACCAACGTCGATTTGATCGACTTGAACGGCGACCGTTATCCGGACCAGGTGGCCGATAACGCGGTCGTATTCAACCGCGGCACGCCCGGCAGCGGCTTCGAGGGTGCGGCAACCCCGGTCGATTTCAGCATCAACGGCGAGTCGGCGGTGCGGCGCACCAACAGCAGGACTGCGGGCATGACGGCGAGCATCTTCCAGACCGAGATGGGCGCCGGTCACGAGGAAACGCAGTACAGCTCCGGCGGCAAGGCGAAGGGACAGAAATCGCAAGGCATTGCCGTCGGCACCGGCTACGGGTCCGCTAGGACCACGGTGGACTTCATCGATATGAACGGCGACGGTCTGCCGGATCGGGTTTACCGGGACGATGGGAACGTCTTCGTTCGGCTCAATATTGGGGGCGATCGGCTAGGCGGCTTCGGCGTGCAGGAGAACTGGACCGCGCCGGCGTGGAGCGTGAACAACATCTCACGCCTGGGTCAACTCGGCCCGGTCTCGCCCAATGCCGTGCGCATCAACGACACGATCAACGCGAGCGCGAGCTTCTTCGCCGCGAGCGGCTCGCGCACGATCGTCGATCTCATCGACATCAACGGCGACGGCCTGCCGGACCTGGTGATGAAAGAGCACGGCAAGGACTACTTCCTGGTCCGCATCAACCGTGGCAGCGGTTTCGATCCGAACGAGAAGAAGTGGTACGTACCCGGCTGGGGCACGCAGATCGGCCGCGGCGCGACTGCCGCCCTCTTTGGCGGCAACGACGTGATCAGCTACAACGAGACGCTCACCGCCTCCAAGGGTGTTGGCTATCCCTTCCACTTCGACTTCACGGTGTGGGTGATCGAGTTCCACATTTTCATCGAGCCGGAGGTGAGCGCCACGATCGGGCAGAGCGCCTCTTCGCTTGCGCTGCAGGACATCGACGGCGACGGCTCTCCCGACCAGGTCTATCGCTCTGCGGCGCTCCTCCCGGGCGGCGCGGGCGCGAGCGAAGTCAAAGTCAAGCGCAGCAAGATCGGCAAGACCAATGTCCTGAGGTCGGTGACCCGGCCGCTGGGCGGCAGCTTCGACATCGACTACGTGCGCGAAGGCAACGTCGTCGACCGCAGCAATCCGAACAACGTGATCGAGATGAACACGAGCAAGTGGACGATGAGCACGGTCGTGGTGCACGACGGCCAGGGCAACGACTACCCGACCCTGTACAAGCATTTCACCAGCGGCTTCTACCACCGTGGCGAGCGCGAGAACTTCGGCTTCAGCCACTGCCAGGAGACTCGCGCGGACGGCGCGACCACCGACTACTTCTACCACAACCAGGATTACACCCGGAAGGGGCTCCTCTTCCGCAAGGTCTACCGCGACAGGCTCGGCAAGCTCTTCACGCGCGAAGAGAACACCTACGACGTGTTGACCGTCAAGCCCGCCGACGGTAACCGGCCGGCGGTGCGCTTCCCGGCGCTCGCGCGCAGCGAGAAGCATTTCTACGAAGGCCAGGCGATCCTCTCGGGCGATCTCTCGCCGATCGATTCCATCGTCGCAGGCAATAAGCGCAGCGGCGAATCCTTCACCTACGAAACCACGTTCGGCAACGTCGTCGCCTACGTCGATGAAGGTGACTTGGATACCATCGCTGACAACGCGAGCGCGAGCATCGCCTACTTCCAGGACACGGCGGCGTACATCGTGAAGCCGAACGCGATCATCGTCACGGGCAACAACGGCCAGACGCTGCAGACGCTGCGCCAGAGAAGCGCGACCTTCCAGCCCGGCACGGGCAACCTCACCCAGGTGCAGCAGGTGATCGGTACCGGCCAGACCGCGGTCACCGATCTCGCTTATCTCTCGAACGGCAACCTGCTGCAGGTCATGGGACCGGCGAACCAGGCCGGCCAGCGCTACACCTTGAACTATCAATACGAAAAGGTGCTCGACACGCACGTCGAGCGCGTCACCGACAACTTCAACTTGAGCTCGCAGGCGAGCTACAACTTTTCATTCGGCAAGATCGCGTCGAGCACCGATACCAACAACAACACCACGAGCACGATCTACGACGCCTTAGGGCGCATCAGCAATATCGCCGGACCGTATCAGCCGGGCGGCTTCACACTGCGCTTCGACTACCATCCGGAAGCGCCGGTGCCTTACGCCCTGACGCAGCACTTCGACGTCGACGCGGACGGCAATCCCAAGCCCACGATCGACACCATCCTCTTCATTGACGGCTTGAAGCGCGTCCTCCAGACCAAGAAGACCGCGACCACTCTCGAAGGGAACGTGCCCCTGCCTCGGATGATCGTCTCCGGGCGCCTGGTATTCGACGAGGTGGGCCGCACCATCCGGCAGTTCTACCCCAGGACCGAGGCGCTGGGGCTGGGCCCGACCTTCAATCCGGTGTTTGATACGAGCGCCCCGCCCACGGTAACCGACTACGACGTGCTCGACCGGGTGACCCGGACAACGATTCCGGATGGCTCCTCTACCACCATGACCTACGGCTTCAATCCGGACCGCAGCACCGCCAACCAGTTCGAGACGGTGGTCACCGACGCCAACGTCAACGCGCTCCTGAAGGGTGCGGTCAAGCGCACCTATCGGGATGCGCGCGAGCTGATCACCGCGGTGAAGGAGAAGACCGCCACGGTGGATATCTGGACCTCGTATGAGTACGACGCGTTGAAGCAGATCACCAAGGTCACCGATGACAAGAGCAACGCCACCACGGTCAGCTACGATAATTTGGGCCGCCGGACCATCATCGACAACCCGGACACCGGGAGGACCGAGACCCAGTACGACACCGCCTCCAACGTCACCAAGAAGATCACGGCGAACCTCAAGGCGCAGGCGAAGAGCATCGACTACGCCTACGACATCAACCGGCTGAGCGCGATCACCTATCCGAACTTCCCGGGGAACAACGTTACCTACACCTACGGGGGGCCGGGAGCGGCCTTCAACACCGCTGGCCGCATCACCAAGATCACTTCGCAGATGGGCGTGGAGGAGCGGCAGTACGGCAAGCTGGGAGAAATGGTCTACGAGAAGAAGACGGTGAATACCTTCACCGATCCGCTGCACCCGTCGGTGTTCGAGACGCGGTTCCTGTTCGACACCTTCGGGCGGATGCTGCGCCTCACCTACCCGGATGGCGAGGTGCTCACCAACGTCTACGACTCGGGCGGCAACCTGCAGAGCGCCTCAGGGGTGAAGGCGGTGGCCGCGAGCGGCCAGAATCACCGCTACCAGTACCTGCACAACCTCTCCTATGACAAGTTCGAGCAGCGGGTCTTCGTCGAGCAGGGCAACAACGTCAAGACCGCCTACAGCTACGACGCCAAGACCAGAAGGCTCAACAGTCTGACCGCGCAGAAGAACGACGGCACGCTCTTCCAGAACCTCGCCTACAGCTACGACAAGGTGGGGAACATCCTGGGGCTTGCGAACAACGTCGCAGTGCCCCCGCCCAACGTCTTCGGTGGGCCGACGAGCCAGAGCTTCGTCTACGACGAGGTGTATCGGGTGACGCATGCGGAAGGGACGTTCCAGTTCTCGCCCTCGAAGAGCCACACCTATACGATGGACATGGGCTACGACACGATCCACAACATCGTGTCGAAGAACCAGCTGCACACGATCGTGCAGCCGTCTCTCCAGGCGATCACGCAGAAGAAGACGACCTATAACTTCGCCTACACGTACAACGCACCTGGGCCGACCTCGGTGCGGCCGCACGCGCCGAACCACATCGGCCTCCGCACCTACACCTACGATGGCGACGGCAACCAGACCGGCTGGACGCACGACACCAACGGGACGAGAAGGACGATCGTCTGGGACGACGAGAACCGCATCCAGTCGGTAGCCGACCAAGGCCAGACCAAGACCTACAAGTACGACGACCGGGGCCAGCGCATGATCAAGCGCGGGCCGCAAGGGGAAACGGTGTACGTGAACCAGTTCTACACTCAGCGGCCGGGGGCGAACGGGACGAAACACGTCTATGCTGGCACCAGCCGCATCGCCTCCAAGCTCGTGCGGCAGGATACGCCGAACTCAAATCCTCAGGGCAACACGCCCTTCGAGAAGGACATCTTCTTCTACCACCCGGATCATCTGGGGAGCTCGAACTACATCACCGATCTGAACGGCAAGCTTTACGAGCACCTGGAGTACTTCCCGTCCGGGGAGGGCTGGGTGGAGGAGAACAGCAATACCCAACGCACCCCCTACCTCTTCACTGCGAAGGAGTTGGATGAGGAGACCGGACTATACTATTTCGGAGCGAGGTACTACGACCCGAGAACCTCAGTATGGCAGAGTGCGGATCCGATATTAGCGAAATATCTTCCCAGTGGTGGCCCGGTCGATCACTTACCAGGCATGGGTGGTGTCTACACTTCATTTAACATGAATCTGTACGCCTATGCACACGTGAATCCGTTGAGGTATACGGATCCGGATGGACAAGTAATTTTTAGGATTCCGTTTACTCAAGCATACATATACTTTGGATCCGATAGCGGGCGCTTCAGGATCGCAGCCACAACTTTGCAAAGCGTAGAGAACAGATATTCGAAACTTAGCGAAGCAACTCCGGAGCTTAGGCCGTTCCTTAGGAACGTTATTATGAGACAGGAACTCAAAGGGTTCGAACCAACGATACACGGCACTACGCGTCCTGTTGCCGAATCACAGGCGAACATCGACAAAGGAGTTTCAGGTCTCATCGATCCTAGAGCTAGCAAGCATATCGATTTGGGGCGCGGTTCAGACGCGGCAGACGTGGTCGATAAACGTTACTTTTGGGGGGAGGCACCAGGAACCGCCAGGGGGGCCGCAGATTACTTCAAGGCGCAGGGGGAATCGTTTGAAGAAGCAAAGAAAGAATTTGGACAAGAGGGTACACGCTTCACGTGGGGTGGGTATTGGAAGAACCCTTATGATCCTGCGCATATCGAAAACTCGAGACGTGTTGCTCCACCTCCGCCGGAGAAGGACAGCGACGACAAGTAGATGTAGCGGCTGTGTGGCAGCTGAGCGGTATGGTATCTATGAGAAGCAACGTTAAACAAAACGGATATATCGTCGCGTCCTTCTGGGTGGCGTTCCTGTTGCCCGTTACAAGCTACGCAACCTCGTCTGAAGAGGAGGTAGTTAACAAGATACGTGAAATCTATGCGCGAACTAGCCAGCTTGTGGAAAAAAACAAGACAGAGGTAATAACTCTGCACTCTGAGGCCGGGAGAGACGGATACGATGTAAAGAAGTGGCACCTTGCTGGCGATAAAGAGAATTACGAAACGGGGGCTTATGAAGTTCTGGTCTTTATCGCGGATCGAAATGCTATTAAAACAAGAGTTGTGGTGCAGAGTTTGTCGGGAGACTGGGCAGATGTCATTGAGTATTACTACTACCAAAATGGAAAACCAGCATTCATTTTTGAGGGAACTACAACATACAACGGATACGTAATAAAAAACAATGAGAAAGTGGAACCGGATGGCCCCTTTGTTGTAGAGAAGAGAAGCTACTTCTCTGAAGATGGGAAAAGGGTAAGATTTCTTAAAAAGGCATACCTAAAAAAAACTGGCAAGACAGTGCCAGTTACGCAAATCCAGGACATTAAACTAGATGAATACGGCGCTGTATGTTCGTTGCCTTTCATCAGCCTCATACAAGACAAAGTTAAAGTGTGCAAAAGGTGAGGTAAGCTCAAGTGGACTTCGCGTACGGTTGCGTCAACGATCTTTCGCACTAATCCAGCCCTCGACGCAGGCGGTCACGCAGAAAAAGACCACCTACACCTTCGCCTACGCGTACAACCCCTCAGGGGCCACCAGCATCCGGCCGCACGCGCCGAGCCACATTGGGCTGCGGACTTACAGCGACGACGCGGACGGCAACCAGACCGGCTGGACGCACGATACCGACGGCACCCGGCGCGCCATCACCTGGGACGACGAGAACCGCATCCAGAATAACGCCGACAACGGGCAAACGAAGGACTACAAGTACGACGATAAAGGCCAGCGCATGATCAAACGCGGTCCGCAGGGCGAGACGGTGTACGTCAACCAGTTCCAGGTAGCGTCAAGAATCCTTTGCAAATTCGATGGGTGGCTTTCGGGTTCAAACGTCCGAGCGTCCTCGAAGGCAATGCGCCGCTCGATCGGATGATCGTCTCCGGGCGCCTGGTGTTCATAAAAGTCATCTTGTGGATCGCGCTTGCGATAGCGGTCCCAAGCGCTGCATGCCATGCCGAGGAAGCTGCAGGTGGCCGGCGTACGCAGCATGCGGAAGGAAACTGTGGTTTTGGTGAATTAAAGGAATGGGTAGGAAAACGCGAGAACGAGATCCTTCGGTGCTTTCAGACGGGCGGCTCCGCCCTCATTGGGAAGGGCAACCAATTCGCGACGAAAGTGTTGCAGAAAGCCGACAGGTTTATTGTGATCTTGAGCCACAAGAACCAAGACGGCGAATTTGCGATTGACGATGTGGTGCAGCTGCCAAAAGTCGCATCGGGTGAAACTATCCTCTACGGCAGCTGCTACACCAAATTCGAGAGCGGCATTGTCGATGCCATCGCGATCGCGAAGTATGAGAAAAACAAGCAATTCTTGATTCCGACACGGTCGTGGATCATCGATTTCGGAGCCGGGAAAATGCGCCCAAATAAAGGCGCCAAACTCACTTGCGTGAATGAAAGTTACGGGGTTTAGAGTGCCTCCTAAAAGACCGGAGTAGCAGAGGGATGCTCTGAAAGCTCTATGCACGCGGCCTCGGTGTCCGGCGAGCCAGAGCTTCGTCTACGACGAGCGCACCTATACCTCCGATGCCGACGGCAACCAGGCCGGCTGGGTAGGGAAAGGTGAAGGTCTCATATGGGGCGGAGATTTCCAACCGATGAGTAAACGCACCGGCTACGGTTGGGATCCTGCGCACCTGGAATTGCCGCGCCCTAAACCAGAATCTCAAACGCCCAATCTCGGTGAGCTGAATGCGCTTTGAGCCAATAATCGCCGGTTGCTTAATGAGCGCAAGCGCTTTTAGTTCGGTACCAATCACCGACAAAAACTGGCTGAGTCATCCCGAAATTCGAACGATTCGGGGTATCTATGCCGAAGTCAATTCGGCAGACAAGGCGGGAAAGCTCAAAAAGGAGCCACGCAAATGTGTACTCCACGGCGGGTCGTTTGAGATCGATGGCACCTTATACAGGGACACCAACGGCGCTATTCGAAAGTACAGACTGAGTGCCGGTAGCGGCGATTCCACTGGTACAGCGGAGTATTACTACGACAAAAAAGGCGTCCCCCATTTTACTTATCGCACACGTGGCGCGTCCAATGGCACAAAGAAACGAGACCGCATTTACTTCGATAGTATCGGTCGGCATCTTTACACAAACCACAAAGAAGAGGGGCCGGGATATCCGGGAAGTGAACTCGAAGAAAAAGTTGACAATCCCGTAGCGGATATGGCGAATCTCTGTAAGTGAAGCGTAAGCCGCCGCATACGATGCAAAACGAAGCCCGGCCCCGCGCCCGGGACGTCGAGAAACGGAGCCAGTCGTTTTAGAAACAATGTAGTTGGTCGTTAGCGAAATGTAGTCGGGCGTCCTAGCAAAATGTAGTGAGTTGTCAGGAAAAATGTAGTCGCTCGTCTGGCCTAATGTAGTTGCCTGACGCATCCGTCGCGGTCCAAAACGTCGCCCGCGCAACCCGCCCAACGCGTCGATCGGTTCATCAGCGGTTTCTTATATTCCGGATGCCTTCGCCTATTATTAGGATTTCCTAATATTAGCGACGTTCATTACAACTCAGCTTAAGTGCAAGCAAAAAATTATTGAATCGAAAACGCAATACCGTAGTTTACGCACCGCCGTTCGAAATCAATTCCTGTAGGGAAAGTCCTGTCAGGTTGCATCCCATCGGGGTCGACGTGATAAAAAACGCATTCGGATGAGTGTTGTAAAAATACTTTAAGAAAAGAATTGCAAAGTAACCGAACCGCGTATCGGGCGCGCGGTTTGGAAAAAGGGAGAGGGCCATGAAGAGAACGCTGCTCGTGGGCGCGCGAGTTTGGCATGTGGCGCGCGGAGTCGTGGCGGGGGTGTTGTGCGCAGTCGTCGCGATGGCTTGGCCGGCGTCGCTGAACACCGACAACATCAAGCTCACGCCTATCACGATCCAGACCCAGTCCTCGCCCAGCCTTCC
>Ga0137403_10002063_pt1 | contig 24911 bp, 30 predicted proteins | sample CZOMad2_1_16fung_FD_122057 | JGI IMG/M metagenome (GOLD analysis project Ga0137403, IMG submission 122057) | Vadose zone soil fungal communities from Angelo Coast Range Reserve, California, USA - CZOMad2_1_16fungal (Hybrid Assembly) | ecosystem: Environmental > Terrestrial > Soil > Vadose zone... | reverse complement strand
CCGTTCCGCTTCTTTGGGGTTTCCCTGTTACTGATTGGGGCTAAAGAAGATTTCCGTCTTAAGTTCGCCACATCCTTGTCGAGGTTCAAACTTCATCTGCTTTACTGTATTGACCAGAGATTCCGCCGCTTCTTTTGGGGAAACGGCCAGCACTCGCGCCTGAGTGACGTCACCTTCCTCACTGATGCCGATGGCGATTTTTCCGCTTACGGACTTGCCTTTCCATTTCTTTTGGTCCTCGTCGGAAAATCTCGGTTGGAAAACGATCTTCGGCGGGTGCTTACAGTTATTTTTCTTATTCTGTGCTTTGGCCGGATATCCGCTGGAACAAAGTATAAGGGCAAGTCCCAAGAAGATAAGAATCGCATCCCGTCGTGCATTGTTCATGGAGTTTTGTGTGTGTGTTCGAATTTGAGTTTCACAGGAGCAGCTTCTATTCTGTTCTGCGCTTCTAGCTGCTGGCAAGAAGCGTTTAACTAGCCTTCAGCCTGACCGCATTCCCATCTTTGCAAATTAGGTAACCGGACAAATCGAATTGGGGCCAACTTGGGTCCAAAACTCGGGCCAACTGGCCCCATTTTCGATTCTTTAGCAGCGGAAGGGCAACTGAATCAACGAGGTTTATGGAGCGGGCGATGGGAATCGAATTGCATCCCAATTTCTAAGACACACCAAACTAAGGCGTTAGCATCCGCTCCTTAAGTCAATTGTTGCCAAAAATGAAACTCGGCGGTCCTGGACCTATTCGGGAGAACGACCTATCAGGCATATTCGATCTCGCACTGGTCCGGAGAACCTCCGGATTGGTTCTCCCCTTCCTGATACACCAATTTCGCTAAAATCGGTGTATAATCAGTCCATGGCTCGTACCAACATCAACATTAACGAAACGCTGATCCGCAAGGCGCAAAAACTCACGCGTCTGAAAACAAAACGCGAAATCGTAGACAGAGCTTTGGAGTTGCTTGTCCGCTCGGAGGATCGCAAAAGCATTCTGCATTACCATGGCAGTGGTATCTGGAAGGGTAACTACAAGTTGGCTCGGAGAAATCGCGTTTGATTCTGGTCGATACCTCTGTTTGGGTCGACTTCTTCAGCCTTTCGCCGAGTCGCGCTGGAACTGAGCTGCGCCGGATGATAGCCGATGCAGAGCCTTTTGCGCTTTCGGGCGTCATCGTTTCGGAGATCTTGCAGGGCCTCAGGCGCGACGTCGACCAAATCGAACATCATCTTTCGCAGTGGGACATGCTCGAGCCTCTCGGCTTCTCCACATATCGCGAAGCGGCCGCTATTTTCCGTGTCGGTCGCGCAAAGGGATTCTCTTTAACCACCATCGACACCCTCATTGCTGCCATCGCTCTTGATCGTCGTGCCGTTCTTTTCACGGTTGATCAGGATTTCTCACGCATTGCTCGTATCACTCGCCTCCAGCTCTATTCGAACTATTAACCCAGGTCTCGGTTCTATCTGCGGTCCGTTCTAGCCTTGGATTTGGATGCAAAGATTATTTTAGTGCAAAGCGAGGAGGTGCAGGTTAGTAAGATAGGCGAACCAACGCGGATTTTGCAGAATCAGATTGGAGCGGGCGATGGGAATCGAAATTAACCCCGCTCGGTTTTTCAAGCACTTACGCGGAAGGGCTCGTACTGATTTGTAAGGACAGAATCTGTAGGAAGCGTTTTGGTGGCAGAGAATCCATCGAGTTCCCTCTACTTACTAGGGAACATCCAGAAGGGGAAAAGGTAGAAAAAAATATTTGTACCAGTACATTTTTCCGAGGAGTCCGCCAAGCCGTGAGGAGACCACGGAAAAAGGGGACCGCCCAGAGTTTCCGGTGTCGTATGATCCCGTGCGCGGAGCTAAGGGCAGATCAAAACCATGGGCCACCCGCCATCTAATCGAGCTAATTTACTGATGATTAATCTTCCTGTGAGTGGCTATAGGTGCGGCCTGAAGGGAGTCAGTAGGGCGAGGGCTCTGACCGTTTGCGGTACTTTCGGCCTTTAGGTCTATAACCGGTTTTCCTGCTTCTGGGACAATGACCGTCATGCCGTGTCTGCCGGAAGGGTCGCCGAGAATCAATTTGAGGTCCGTGTCAAGTCTAACGCTGAACATTCTTTGGCCATTTTGTGTAGCCACGACAAGCCCAGGCGAAAAGTGATGAATTGATTCTGTCAACGATTCTCCAGTGCTTAGGACCGCTTGGCTTTGAGTCATCATGGACGCGTAGGATCCTAGGGCATCCGCTGAGCATATAGTAACAAGCGAAGCCTTCGAAACGGCAGAGAGCTCCAGGCAAGCGCCGTTATCCTCAGGTTTTAGCGTAGCGGTGCTTTTGCCGGAGGCGTCGATTAACACAAATCTGTGGGATTTGACCTCTGCCCTCGTGCTGAGTTTGTCGAGAACTCCCAGCAGCGTGACCAGGAGCACCAAGCATACAAGGATTGTAGACACACGCCTGTGAGAAGATTTTAGTCTTGCTAACTCGTTGAGCAGCATATCGTGATCCATACTAAGCTCCTCTAATGAGGTGATACGACTCCGCGAGTCCGGGTGTTCCGTATCACAGAGGCTGCCTTCCCATGGGCTGAAGGTTGTATAGGGTGTCCTTACAGTTCAGATCCAGAAACAGCTGATTGGCTTCTTGATTCGCGGTAGAGGCTCTGTCGTACCTGAGCGCATTGGTCAGGTGGCCGAGTTCGTGAAGTAAGATTAGGCCTTGAACATCTAAGCCGCTCCTGAAAAAGGGGCCGACGCTGTTTATGATAATGCTGGGTCCGGAGAAAATGCTCCCTCCCGCCTCAGCTCCGACGGGGCGGCCATTATCGGGCGGTAGGTATCCGACCGTAATCGGGACTTTCTTGAGGGTGTTGAGGGCATCTCCTCCTTTTCGATCGAGCGCCGCTATACAACTAGGGTCGTCTACCAGGGCGTTCAGAAGTGATTTCCGTACGTCTTCAATGATCTGCTGCTGCGTCCGGCCGCCGGGACCGCCTAAATTGAGAAGTGAAAGCCAGTCAAGATTGGCGGGTTGGCTACAATCGCCCCGCAATTCTGCGAGGCAGGGATTGTAGGCAATTTGGAGGATGTCGAAATTGTCGACGATGCCGGCGCCAAGCAGAAACATTCTGTTAGCAGTCGCTGTGTCACCGCCCCAGAAATCGGCCCAGCCGCCGCCGAATAGGTCCACTCCTGCAGCACCCACCAAACAGAGTCCTACCTCGCACTCGTAGCTTGGCATGCAGCCGATCTTGAGGTCGGGGCAATCGCTCAGGCCCGAGGGATCGATCATGTTGACGGGATTGTTGGACGTATAGGGATACGCGTTATGGGACTGCAAGTCGCCGATCCCGCCGCCGAGCGGGTCGGTGGAGAGGAAGCGGCCGAGGCGGGAGGAGTAGTAGCGGGTGAAGGCGTAGTCGAGGCCCGTTTCGGAATCGTATTCGTATTTAGTTCGAGGCCGGGGCTCACTCATGGTGCAGTCCTCGTGCGTTGTACAAGCTCGACAAGCCGTCTCAGCAGAGCGCGCTATAGAAGATCTTGATTGTGGCCTAGAGGCTTTGACATCTGATAGAGGCAAAACACCATGAACAGAATCAGGAGGAGGAAAGCGACGCGGAAGACCCGATTTCCGGGGTAACTTGCACCAAACAGAAAACCCAACAAGAATCTCATCGTAGCCCACCTCGCTAGTCCAAGCCGCAATCCGATACACCTATGTGCGGGCTTTCGATCTGATTTTGAATTTCAGAAGTCGGTCAATGCTGCCTGCTGCTTGCAACTGCGCCCATGCCCATTCGAACAGCACTTCTCCGACGTTCCCGAGTTTGCGTCGTTCCTTATCAGCGAACTCTTCCATTTCGCGGAGTAAGTCCTGACGGACGCGAAGACTGATTTGTGCCTTCCACTCACCCATGTTTCAATCTCCGGTCGCGGGTGAGCCTGTTCAATCGCTTCGCGCTTTGTCCGAGCAATCTAGTCGTACTGCCAGCCTCCTTCAACTGCACGAAACTCCACTCCAAGAGAATTGCGCACAGATTGCCGAGCGAACGTTTCTCCTCCTCTGCAAACGCAATCATTTCTGCCCGCAAATCTCCCCCGCATTCGGAGCGTCACCCCAATCTTCCATTCGCCCATCAGACGTTCGGCCTTTGGTAGTAATGTTTGAGAATTACGTCGTCGCCCGTGGACATATCCGAAAAATCCACGGTGTCCAAATTGACGCACGGACTGTAGGTGACGGAGAAGCACTTCCCATCGGTGAACCTCACGGTGAAAAAGAGGATGCCTTCCTCAATCCAGTGCGAAATCCAGTCCACTTTCTTGCCGTGAACCTCGCGGTATCGTTTCCTCAGTTTTTCGTGCTTCTTCCTAATTCGACCGTCGAGCCGCTTGTGTTCCGCTGCGCTGATCAGCTTTATCGGAATGCCGTCAACCATCACGACCTTCGACTTTTTCTTGCTCATGACTCAATCCCCTGTAGCAAGTCAGAAACAGAAAGCCCGAGATGCTGAGAGACAAGAAGTAGCGTGTCCAATCGTGGAATCGTTTTGCCGCGCTCCAACGACCCCATTTCGGTACGATGCAAGCCACACTCAGCAGCAAAGCCTTCTTGAGAGAATCCTTTTGCCTGCGCTCGCTGCGAATGCGTTTGCCGAGTTCGCACAGAACCTCTTGCATGGGACGTCGACTCTGACTTTTGTTAGCTGTGTTCCCGCTGTTCATAGCGTGCCGCGTCTCGCTTCTCGGCCTGTTCCATGTCCGCAAGGAATCGCAGGTTCACCTGGGCCCGTGTATGCTCAAGCGTTGTCACCGTCGCGCGATATATTCCTTCCGTGACGCCGGGAGCCCTTTTCAGCCGTTCGAGACCACGTACCGCTTCGTCCACGCCGTGGTTCAGCAACGAAATCGCTTCGTACAGATGCGCCTTTTGCACAGAAATCTCCCTTATTCTTTGCGGCAAGAAGCCGCAGGCCGAAACTTGAATCGGTTGTCAGGACACACGTATCCCGACGGAATTCGTTCTCCAGTCAAACAGTTACGATGATGTGGAGAAGGCAAAGGCTACGGAGGCGAGTGCTCAAACTGATAGGAAGGTTCTCTCGTGGATGGAGAATGCAAGCCCGCGTTAGCTTGCACGCAAAATGGAATACCGCTACTTTCTCTTGCAGCCATCGTTGCCTCCCCGTGAGGTGATGGTGGTCAGGGGCGTCGTGCAGGTGACACTGCGCGGCGTCCCGGCTAACTACTTGCTTCGTTTCTTCTTTCGGCCACCGCCTTTATGGTAGATGGCCCGTTTTACAGCCTTAACTGCTTCAATCTCATCAAGCGCCCACAAGCGATACCCAACGGCCCCAATGAGTGTGGGCTCCGGGGCGTTAACCTTACCCGCCTTGATCCAGCGTTGAAGGGTCACTTGATGTATTCCAACTTTTTTTGCTGCTTCTTCTGTCGTATACCTGCCATCAATCAAGGCTATACCTATAGCAATATTTTAGGTTTGTCAAGAAAAATATCCGCTATGAGTATAGCGGGTTTTCCTCTGTCTAAGGGGGGAGCGGTGTATAATTACATCATGGCCAAGAATGTGGTCCACATCTCGGAGGCGGAAGCGGCGAGTGACTTTGCTGCGCTGATGGCGCGTGTGCGCGCGGGCGCGGAGGTCATCATCGAAAGTGGCAAGCGGCCTGTGGCCGTCCTTCACGCCGCCGAACCAGTGCGCCGCACCATTTCCGAGTGCATTGCGTTAGCCAAAGCGCACGAAGAAGAAACTGGCAAAGCTCCGGTGCTCGATCCAGACTTTGCGGAAGACGTAGACGAGATTCTCAACCACCGCAAGCCGTGGAACCCGCCAGCGTGGGAATAGTCCTCGACTCAAGCGTAATTATCGCCGCCGAACGCAGAGGCCACACCGTTCGGGAAATTCTCGAACAAGTGAAGGTAGCTCAGGGCGAGATCGAAATCGGTATATCGGTCGTGACTATCGCCGAACTGGTGCATGGAGCCTATCGCGCAAAAACCCAAACGCAACAGCAACAACGGTTGGAGTTCATCGAGCGACTATCAAGCGATGTGCCGGTATATCCGGTGACGCTTGACATCGCCCGACTAGCAGGGCGCATCGAAGGGCAACAACAAGCGATGGGTATCCAGTTTGCATTTGAGGATTTGCTGATTGGCGCGACAGCGCTGCATCTCGGCTACAACGTAGGGACGCTGAACCTGCGCGACTTCAAAAGAATTCCTGGTCTTTCCGTGATTCAACTCTGAACGATTGACCGCCGAGAAACTTCCCTTCGGTCTCGCCACCGCCAAGGGGGCAGGCCCGCTAACGCGGCTCCTTATCGTCGCCCTTGACTGGGGCCTCGCCGCGGGAATTTTCTGACTATGAGAGGCGTGGGCCTTTCCTCGATCATCTTCTGTGTCTTTGCATCTGAGCGTGCTCGCCCCTCCGGTGACATCTTTGCTTCTAGCTCTCGAAAATTCTTAGCCATTGAGCAATCCCTGCCTTCGGAGTGGACTTCATCCCGCGTGTATGTCAACGCGGGCTGCGGCGAGACGCCGCTTCGAACAGCGCTGCCTCGCGGTCCAGTTCGGCGGCGTCGGTCACAGCCAGAGGAATATGGTGTTGACCTAGAAAATCCTCAGTCTCGACGCGGGAAAGGTCCAGCATTTCCGAAATCTGGTAAAGGGTCAGAGTGTGCTCGCGGTAGCCCTCAAGGGCAATAGCTTCGAGCGCTCCGCGGGACACATCGCCGCCGGCAGCAGAAAGCCGCTTGGCGATGTCGTCGGGGATGTACAGCGTAACTTCCATATCCTAAGTTCAGCACGAGAACGTCGATCAGCCGCAGCAGTCGAGAGCGCCAGCAGTCTGGCGTTCTTCTTCCAGATCCTCAAAGCTGTACCGTAGCGGGGGGACACCGTGCTTCGCCGCAAAATCCATGAAAGCCGCCAATGGCGTCTGACATAGCTCAGCAGCTCGTCCCAGCGAGACCTTATCCTCTCGATGAAGTTCCAGCGCCAGCAGTCGAGCTGTCTCCTCAGAGGAGCTACTCTCCTCCAAATTTGCGGCCCTCAGAAGTTCCAAGGGCAACTTTACATCCACGGTTTCCATAGTTCCAAGTTACCGCTCACGAGGCGGTTTGTCATGCGTTATCGCTTGCCCTTTGCCATCGGCCCCGTCAACTGGAGTCAGTTACCAGCGGCACGACAGATCACATTAGTTCCCAAAAGTCGGCACTTGGCGCGTTTTGTGGATGCGTGGGCAAGCACCTCACGACCCAGATAACTGACAGTCTACCCAGTGCAGCTCAGGCCTGCCCTCATTGTGGACTGGGAATATCCCTTCGGTCTGCGCATCTGAGCGCCTAGTGCCGCACCAGGAGATCAGATCGTGACCCCGCAGAACCCGATTCCGCATCGCTCGATTATTTGTTCTGCTTGTTTCGGGGAGCTTTCCTGCCTTCGCCCACACCTACGGAGCAAGGGAGCCGAAACAGGAGAACGGAGTAGAGAGCGGGGCGTCGCGGTCGGATGAGCCGCACGGGTGAGTGACACAGCTTTCCCGTGGCGCCAACCGTGCTAATGGAGAAACGAGTTTGGGATCAGCCTGTCCCACGCGGAATTGGAACGAGCCTGAGTTGCGCTCAGAACTCGCTCACGCTCGAAGTTTCCTGTACGACCTCGACCACGTGCTTCCCCGCGGACAAGCAACCTCCCGTGTATAACAAGCTAGAGTCCCTACTCCGTGCGGCCGTGAAACAGTGCCTGCCGGATCCCCAATTTGCCCGCCGATTCGAGAATGATTACCGCGTCTTAGAGGAATATCCCTGGCCTAGGGGGCTAGCGCGCAATGACTGGTTTCAGGGGGTCGCCCTCCGCTCTGCGCGTAACGATGAGAGGGCGAGCTTCCCCTGCAAATTTCCCCACTGGTCCTTCCACAAAGTATCTGTAAATGTGGCCTGTCGCTGCGAGAGGGGCGGCAGAATCATTCTTTCCGAGCTTCACTGTGTAAACAACTGAACGATAATGGCGCGACAGAAAGAATTCCACGTGCGCAAGAATTTCGTCGTCTCGAATCTCGGCGCACAACACGTGCGCAATCCAGCCATTGGGGCGTCCGCCATCCATCATCGGCGCAAGGAGTGGCTGTGACCGCACGCCGACAAAGCGGTTCACGCGATCCAGCCCGCCGCCATGGTCGTCGAGGATGAAGCTGCGGATGTCTGCAAAGCACGGCTCCGAGCCCGAGTAGCCTGGGAATTGGGAACCTTTCTAGTGCTCACTCCGTATTGGCTCACAGGCGGAGGAGCTCACCTAAGATGATCCAGACGGTGCGAAGGCAAACGCAAATCGCAACGGTGCTCTGTTCGCTCGCGGCGGGAATGATGGTCCTCGTGACCTCTGAAATCGCACCGTTACAAGCGAACGCAAAGTCGGTATTCGTGGGGATTGACGGGCGTGCCCTCACCCCTGCTGAGATCGACGCTACCATTAGTCACGTGATGCAGGGTGCGGAAGTTCCAGGGCTTGCGCTTGCATTGATCAATCACGGCAAAGTCGTCTATCTGAAGGCCTACGGCGTCAAGAGCATGTCGCCGAAGGAACCACTGACGGTGAACTCCGTCATGGTTGCAGGGTCCCTTACGAAGGTTGCTTTCGCTTACCTTGTAATGAAGTTGGTCGACGATCGAGTGATCGATCTCGACAAGCCAGTCTACGAATATCTATCCCGGCCGTTGTCTGACTATCCTGCTTGGCGGGATATCGCCAACGACCCCCGTTCCAAGTTGATTACGGCTCGTATGTTGCTGAGCCACACGGCCGGCCTTCCCAATTCACGTTACTTTGATCAGGGTCATCGGCTGGTTATCCACCATGAGCCCGGTACAAGGTATGACTACGGCAGCGAGGGCTACGGCCTACTGCAGCTGGTCGTAGAGACCCTCACCAAGAAGCCCACCGAGGAACTCATGCAGGAGCGCGTATTCCGGCCACTGGGTATGGCACGAACTAGCATGGTCTGGCAGAGCGCATGGGAGTCCGACCACGCGAATGGCTACGACGAATACGGGCGTTTGCTGGGCATCCAAAGACGCAGGAGTGCTGATGCCGGAGGCTCCATGCAGACAACCATTAACGACTACGCGAGATTCACGCAGGCGGTCCTCTCTGGTTGCGGTCTCCGCAAAGAGAGCCACACGCAGATGCTGAGCATGCAGATCCCGATCGTGTCGAAATTCGAATTCCCGACGGGGCTGGCGGACACGACGGACGAGTACAAGGGCATCCAGTTGTCCTATGGCCTCGGCGTGGGTTTGTACCACACGCCCCATGGGAGGGCCTTCTTCAAGGAGGGTCACGATGAAGGCTGGAGGACCTACGTCGTCTGCCACCAGGACCAAGCCACTTGCATGGTGATCCTGACGAACAGCAGCAACGGTGAGGGCATGTACAATGCTTTGCTCAAGGGTCTACTCGGTGACACTTGGAATCCGATCGACTGGGAGGTCCTTACCGCGTATGACAAGCTTCCGCCGCGAAAGCCGCTCTCGGACCACACAGCCATTCAGGTTCCTCCAACGTTTCTAGCGATGTTAGCCGGACGGTACGGCACCCAGACCACGGCGTTTACCGTCGAGGTGGAGGGAAATCATCTCTCGGTCGTCGAGGATGGTAAGCCGAAGCGCGAATTGTCTCCGCAGACCTGGAGTATCTTTTTTTCCAAGACAAGCGACGAAACCTTCACGTTTCTGTTCGATATCGACACCTATGCTTTCCGAATCCTCCGAGAAACAGCCGGAAAGGACGAGCTGATTCCAAATCTCGAATGGACGCGCTAAGGAGACGTCCGCAACACGCGGATTTTTCAACCCGCAATCCAGCCCACATTCATGTAGCCTTGTCTGACTTGCGCGGCGTTTGGGAGTCCCCTCGTTCTTGTAAGTTGTTGGTAAACCTATTCCCGCAGCGCTGTCACAGCAGCAGCCAGAATTCAGCGAGGTGCGAAATTGTGTTTCGAGCTTGTCGCGCGAGCCAGCGGTGCCACCCTCAAAGCCCGTCTTGCTCTTTAATGCCGCCTTTTGCCGCCGCGACCAATCGCTAAGTTATTAGAGGGAAACAAGGTTTCTGGAGCGGGCGATGGGAATCGAACCCACGTCCGAAGCTTGGGAAGCTTCTATACTGCCATTGTACGACGCCCGCTCTAACTATGAAGGTAGCAAAACCACAGAAGCCGGGCAAGATCAGCATTGAGATAGTGTTGAAAAGACCGCCTGAAAGGCGCGATATTGGATTTTGCCCAGCGGTATGCGACGAGGTCCCATGAAAACCAAGCGAAGAATGGCGCTCGTATTTGTTGTGGCGATGCTGGCCGCACTGGCGACTCAGGGCTTGATCACTGTAGCCAAGAGCAGGATGCCAAGGACTGAGGCGACAGCCGAAAAGCTTGAAGTTTCCATCAAGGAATGGACTGTTCCCACAAAAGGCGCTCATCCGCATGACCCGGCGGTTGGTGCGGACGAAGCGCTGTGGTTCACGGAGCAAATGCAAAACAAGATAGGACGGCTCGACCCGGGCACGGGCGAGTTCAAGGAATTTCCGCTGAAGACGCCGAACTCGGGTCCTCACGGACTGACCGCGGATAACGATGGAAATATTTGGTTCACGGGAAATTTTGCGGGCTACATCGGGAAATTGGACACGAAAACCGGAATCGTGACGGAATACAAAATGCCTGATGCGAAAGCAGAGGATCCGCACACGGGCACTTTCGACCGGCAGGGCATTTTGTGGTTTACGGTGCAGGTGGGTAATTTCGTGGGCCGGCTGGACCCGAAGAACGGAAAAATTGATTTGAAGAAGGTGCCGACGGCGGATTCGCATCCCTACGGAATCCAGATCAACAGCAAAGGCGTGCCCATTTTTTGTGAATTTGCAACCAACAAACTCGCCAGCATCGATCCGAAATCAATGGAAATTCACGAATATATGCTGCCGGAAGGTGTACGGCCGCGTCGAATCGCGATTGATAAGGAAGATCGCGTTTATTTTACCGACTATGAAAAAGGCCACTTGGGACGATTCGATCCAAAATCCAGAGAGACGAAGATGTGGACTTCTCCGGGCGGAGCTGGCTCAAATCCATATGGCATCACCATGACAATGGATGGTTTGGTGTGGTACAGCGAGTCCGGAGTAAAGCCAAATACGCTCGTAAGGTTCAATCCCAAAACGGAGACATTTGCAACAGCGGCTATTCCGTCTGGAGGCGGCACGGTTCGCAACATGGCTACCACAAAGGATGGACGCATCTACTTTGCTTGCAGCGGTGTCAACAAAGTGGGCGTGGCGGAGCCAACAAAGTAAAAGTAGAAATACCCCCGTTGTGCTTTGCACAGCATAGGACTCGCGTTTGATTGACGCCGCCCGCGCCCTTCGATAGCGTCAAAGAGTAGCAGAGCGTGCAGTTTGAGGCAGGCGCGCGCGCTGACCGTGCGCGACTTAGCCCGATAAGTTTACGAACCCTTCCAAAGGCGGAATACGGTGGCGAATCCCATCATCACTCTGACGACCGACTACGGGACCAACGATCATCTCGTGGGGACGATGAAGGGCGTCATCCTCAAAATTAATCCTGATGTAACCATCGTGGACATCACGCACAACGTCACCGCCTACGATTTGCTGGATGGCGCACTCGCCATCGGCGCGGCTTATTCCTACTTTCCACCGCGAACGGTGCATGTTGTCGTCGTAGATCCCGGCGTCGGCACTGAGCGCCGGCCCCTGCTGGTAAGCGCGCAAAACCAATATTTCATTGCGCCTGACAACGGTGTACTCTCTATGATTTTTGAGCCGGAAGACAACATCATCGTCCGTCACGCCAACGTCGAACACTATTATTTAAGTCCGTTGAGCAAAACATTTCATGGGCGGGACGTATTCGCGCCGGTCGCAGCCTGGCTGACGAAAGGCTGGCAGACCGCGAGCATGGGCGAAGAAATTTCCGATTACAAGAAATTCTCCATGCCCAAGCCGAAAGAAGCTGATGGCGACTTGAAAGGCGTTGTGCTTCGTGTGGATGCCTTCGGAAATCTGATCACGAATTTCCGCGCGGAACATCTTTCCGCGGCTGCTCAGGAAAATGGAAATTTCCTTCTACAAGTTGGCGCGCATGAAGTGAAAAAACTTGTGGACACATTCGCCCACGGCGCGGCCGGAGAACCTATCGCCTACATCGGCTCGAGTGGTTTTATCGAGATTGGCGTCAACAAAGGCAGCGCGGCGCGCACGTTGTCTCTTGGCCGCGGAACACCGGTGGTTCTTCCCAAAAAGTAAGTCTGAGATAAATTGAAAGGCGACGTCGACCGACAGTGGCTTCGCGTTTCGAGTGAAGACTTTCCTAGGCCGCGGCTGGGGCCGGTTGCTTCCGCCTGTGCCAGTAACCCAATGCCGCGAACAAGAGGATGGCAGGTACGCCGGTCAGTCCGCAAGCGATGAAGAAAATGCCGTAGGCGTGAGTGAGGCCGTGCGTGGCGCTCAGGCTCTCGACCGCAGCTCCGGAAAACCCCTTCAAGATCTTTCCCAACCAGGCATAGGTTGAACTCAAGAGCGCGTACTGCGTGGCGGTGTATCCCAGACTGGTGAGGCTCGACATGTACGCGATGAGCGCAACGCCCGCAAAGCTGAGGCTGAAGTTGTCACCCGCCATGACGAAAGCGAAGAGGCGAATGCTCAAACCCGCGAACGCGAGAGTCGCAAATGCGGCAGTCGCAACCGCCTGTAAAACTCCCCCGATGACGAGCGCGCGCATGTAGCCCAGCTTCAGCGAGCAGAATCCGCCCGCTGCGATGCCTGCAAACGTAGCGATGAGTCCGATGGACCCACGCACCGCTCCGACCGTTTGCTTGGAAAGCCCCAGGTCGTGGTAGTAGGGGTTCGCCATCGGGCCCATCATAAAGTCCGGCAACCGGTAGAGGCTGATTGCCGCCAACATCACCAGCGCGAGCCAGCCATGCGCGCGGAAGAAAGCGATGAACGGCCCTACAATAGCGTCGAAGAAGCCGCGAGGCGTCCAGAGTTGCGCTTCGCGTTTTTTTTGACCCACCACATCCGCGCGCTCCGGTTCCTTCGCAAACCAGGTTGCGAATACTCCAATGGCCATACATGCGCCATAGATACCATAGGACATGCGCCAGCCCACGGCCGCGGCAACGATGAGGATAAGGGAATCCGTAGTCAGAAGCGCCAGGCGGTAGCTGAATTGATAGGCAGACGCGAGGAGGCCTTGTTCTTCTCCGTCTTCTGCCGATTCTATTCGCCACGCATCAACCACAATGTCTTGTGTCGCCGCGGCAAACGCGACGACGAGCGCAAGTGCGCCAAGACGGCCGAGCCCGGCTTTCGTGCCAGTTCCGCCCATGGCACACAGCGCCAGCCCTACGACGATCTGCGAGAACATCATCCATCCACGCCGATGTCCGAGCCGTTTAAACAACGGCAAGTCGACGCGATCCATCAATGGCGCCCAGAGAAATTTCAGCGAGTAGGCAATGCCCACCCAGGAAAGAAACCCGATCGCCGTCAGGGAGGTGTGTTCATCGCGCAGCCAGTACCCGAACGTATTGCCGACTAGATAAAAGGGAAGGCCTGAAGAAAACCCGAGCAACAACATTGCCAGCGTTTTGGGCCGCAGGTAATCGGCGATCCGGTGCTTTTGCGAACTCACGCCTTCATTCTCTAAGGGCCCCTCACGAAACTCAACGCTCATACCACCGGATCTTGTCCATGCTGACACTCTATTGTGTGTCACCAATTATTCTCATAGCACAACTCCGACAGCGCGGTGGGGCGTCTAAACGATTGCCTAAGGTCGCCGCGCGCCAGCTCGCGCAAATAATGTCCAGCGATTATGAACCAGCAGCGGGCGAATTCGATTCGACTTTGCGCGCCGCATCGGCGGAAGAGGGACCGCCCTTCTCTGTAGGCTCTTGCGGCAAGAGTTGAACCTTTACGCGGGCGACGCGGCGCCCGTCCATTTCCATCACGCTGAATCGAAAATTGCCGTAGTCAAAACTCTCCCCGCCTTTGGGAATGAACCCCAGTTGGTCGAGCACGAAACCGCCCACGGTTGCGTACGCGGGGTCTTCCGGCAAAGTTATGTTGTACTGCGTATCCAAATCGCGAACGCTCAGAGCCGCGTCAAAAACAATCGCGCCGTCCGCGAGCGTGAGCGGGCGTTCAACGACATCAAACTCGTCGTGAATTTCTCCGACTAACTGTTCCAGAATATCTTCCATCGTCACGAGGCCAAGAATACTGCCGAACTCGTCCACCACGACCGCCATCGAGGTGTGCTTGGCGCGAAATTCGGTCAGCAATTCCGATGCTGGTTTCGTCTCTGGAACAATCAACAGTTCTCGCAAAACTCGCCGCAAATCAAACGGGGCCGCCGCGGCGCGTTCCTGCATGCGCCTCTCGCGATCAAGCAGCACCCACATCATGTCCTTGATGTGAACGAATCCAAGCATATGATCAAGAGTCTCGCGGTAAACAGGTATGCGGGAACGCTGCGTTGTCGCGAACGCGCGCATCACCTGATCGAACGGGGCTTCGATAGGGAGCACGTGCATGTCCGGCCGCGAGACCATAATCTCCCGCACCTGCACCTGGCCGAGTTCAATGGCACTCAAAATAAATTTCTCTTCGCCCGGCGCAAGCAGACCGCGCTCCCTGGCTTGCTGGATCTGCACTTGCAGTTCTTCGGTCGAGTGCGCAACGCCGTGCCCGCTTGGCGCCGTAATGCCGAGGGCTCTTACAATGAAGCCAGAAATGTGCTCCAGCAGGTCAATGGCCCAGCGAAATGTGTTGAGAAACCAATGAAACGGACGCGCTACCAAAAGCGCGACGCGCTCCGCACGCGCCAGACTCACCGTTTTAGGAACTAGCTCGCCAATCACCACATGCAGAAAACTTAAGAGAACAAACGCGCAGGAAAGCGCCAAGGCATGCGCCAGAACCGCCGATCGACTGGCAATGCTGCCGGGCCATACACCCTGGAAGAAATTCGCTAACGTCGCTTCTCCAAGGGCGCCCAACGCCAAGCTCGCGATCGTAATTCCCAACTGCACACCGGAAACGACGCGATGTAAGTCACGCAGCAGTTCTTCCACAATCTTCGCGCTCGCGCTTCCCTTCGCAACAAGCTGCCGCACGCGCGAAATCCTCACCGCCACAAGCGAAAACTCCGCCGCGGCAAAGAAGCCGTTCAGCGCGACGAGCGCGATGACCCCAATGAGTCTGACGAAAAACATTTTTGGCTCTTACCCTACCGAAAATTGTAACAGCAGTCAGCCTTCGACGGGTTTATGGCGCGAGTTGCGTGTCCTCCGGCTGTCCTCTACACTGATTTTTTCGCCTTTGTGAGTGGGAGAACACTTGTTGCGCGCATTGCGAGTCCTAGGTTGGCTCCTAACTATCGTCATTCTAATCTGCGGTTTTGGCCTTTGGTGGTACATATATCGGCCGCTCCCCCAAGTGGATGGCACTCTCTCTCTTCCGGGTCTAAAAAGTGAAGTCACCGTCGAACGCGACATCTGGGGCGTGCCTCACATCCGTGCGGGCTCTCTCAATGATTTGGTCGAAGCGCAAGGCTACGTCATGGCCCAGGACCGTCTCTGGCAATTGGACCTGCTTCGCCGCGTCGCCCGCGGCCAACTCTCGGAAATTCTTGGCAAGGATACTCTTCCCATCGACAAGCAATTCCGCACTTTACGCTTTGGTGTGGCCGCGGATCGCGACCTGACTCTCCTCGACGAAGAGTCGCGCGGCGCACTGGATGCCTATTCCCGCGGCGTGAACGCTTTCATTGAGCAGCATCAATCCAATTTGCCTATCGAATTCACGCTGCTTCACTACAAGCCTCAGCCCTGGAAGGCCGCAGACTGTCTGGTCATCGCCGGCTATATGTACCAGACCCTTTCCAATACCTGGGAGTCGGAACTCAGCCGCTCCAAAGTCATCGCACGCGTCGGCTCTGATCGCGCCAAGGATCTCTACTCTCCCGAAGCCGCTATGGATCATTTCGTTGTCGGCGATCCAAACGCAGCCGATGGTGGTGCCCAACAATCGGGAAGAAATCCCGACGACGAAGACGATGATGACGACATGGTTCCGGACACTGTTCTAAAAGCAAACGCACAAACAGAACAATCGCCGAATTTTGCGGACTTGACCTCCGCCCTTGCGCCTGCCTTGAAGGAGTGGATTCAAGAATCACAAGCGGACATCCGCCACACGCTCGGCAGCAACAACTGGGTCGTCAGCGGTGCCTACACAGCAACGGGCAAACCTATCCTCGCCAACGACACGCATCTCGAACTCACTATCCCACCCATCTGGTACGAAGCGCATCTCACCGCACCCGGCTGGAACGTCAAGGGTTTTACTCTTCCTGGCGGCCCGCTCGTCGTCATCGGCCACAACGACCGCATCGCCTGGGGCTTCACCAACAACGGCGCCGACGTTCAGGACCTTTATATAGAGACATTCAATCCTGCAAATCCCGACGAATATCGCGTAAAGGGCGAATGGAAGAAAGCCGAGATCGACGACGATACTATTCGTGTCAAGGGACAACCCGACGAACACTTGCGTATCGTCGTGACGCGTCACGGTTCCATCGTTCGTCGCGAAGGCGAAAGAGCTTACGCTCTGCGCTGGACCGCAACCGAGCCCGGCGGCCTCGGCAACACCTACTACAACCTCGGCAAAGCGCGGAACTGGAAGGAATTTCGCGACATTTTGAAAAAAGTTTGGGGTCCCGCGCAAAACGCGGTTTACGCCGATGTTGACGGCAACATTGGCTACATAATGGGCGCTCGCGTTCCCTTGCGGAAAAAAGGATTCGGGGAAGTTCCCGTACCCGGCGATACCGATGACTACGAATGGGCCGGCTACGTTCCCTTCGAACAACTCCCGCAAACTTTCAATCCATCTTCCGGATTAATCGTCACCGCCAACGCGCGCGTCGTCGGCCCAAAATATAAGCCCTATCTTACCGACCATTGGGAGGAGCCGTACCGCACCGCGCGAATTTTCGATCTGCTTCACGATAGGCATGATCTGCGTCCCGCGGACATGCTCAAAGTTCAAGCCGACACCTACAGCTATCCGGACGTTTTCATGGGCGAACAACTCGTCGCAGCATCGCGCATCGCCGGACCCAAAGACGACCGCACAAAACAACTCATCGCTCTCACAAAAGATTGGAACGGCATCGCCGCCACCGACACGCCCGTCGTTCCCTTCCTGGAAGCGACGCGACTCGAAGCCCTTCGCCTCATTCTCGAACGTTACCTAGGTAGCGATACCGATCTCTATCGCTGGCGCAAGATGGCCTTTTTACAAAAAGTCCTCACCGACCGTCCTTCCAAATGGCTGCCGCCCGCTTTCAAGAATTTTGACGAACTCATCGTCGCGGCCGCAGATTCCGGGGTGCACTCGCTGCAAACTAATACAGGCAGCGCGCAAATTGACGCCTGGCAGTGGAAAAATTTCAATGCTCTCGAAATGCCCCATCCCATCGGCAGAAAAGGCTTGCTGAAGTTTTTCCTGAGCATCGCCCAAAAGCCGCAAGCCGGCACAGGCTATAGCCCGCGCGCTGCGACAAAGCACCACGGCCCTGCGATGCGCTTTGTCGCCAATACAGCGAATTGGGACGATTCCATCCTGCTCATTCCCGGCGGACAAAGCGGCCAGCCCGGCAGCAGCCACTACACGGATCAATTTCCCTATTGGTTTGACGCAAAACCCATCGTTCAACCATTTACCGATGCCGCAGCAGCAACCACAAAACGTCACACGCTCACACTCAAGCCCGGCTCTTAGCGCAAATCGCCACCATGCCCGAACTCCCAGAAGTGGAAGCCGTCGCTCGCACCTTACGTCCTCTGGTCCGCGGAAAGAAGATTCGCTGTGTGCACGTCTTGCATCCTATCGGCACAAAACCGCAAAAGCCCGCTGACCTCGCCCGCTTCGCTGAAGGCAAGAGAATCCTCAACGTCGAGCGACATGGAAAATATCTTCTCCTTGAACTTGATCGCGGCCTCTTGACTCTGCACTTCCGCCTGGACGGTCGGCTGCTTTGGTTCTGCTCAACTACAGAGTTGGAAACCAAAGCCAATCGCTCGCCCCACAATGTTCACGTAGACGTCGCATTCGAATTCGATAGGGGCGTTCTAGGGTTTGCCGACCGCCGCCACTTTGGTCGGATTCATCATTTCGAATCGCGCGAAGACTGTATGGGTTTGAAAGCGATAGGGGTAGATGCTCTTTCAAAGGAATTCACTCCAAAACGTTTCGCCTCCTTACTTGTCGCATCGCGTCGTCCCCTAAAAGAATTTCTTCTCGATCAATCCCGCGTCGCGGGCATCGGCAATATCTATTCCTGCGAGTCCATGTGGCATGCCCGCATTGATCCGCGCCGCTCTGCAAACTCTCTCAGCAAAAAAGAAGCCGCGAAACTCCATAAAGCGATTGTTTCCGTTCTCCGCAGTGCCTTAGAATGTTGTTTGCATCCACCACCGGATTTTCGCGACCCGGCTTGGTGGTTTCAAGGACTCGAAAAGATTCTGCGGGCATATGGTTTGGCAGATCAGCCTTGCCGCAGATGTGGCGAGCTGATTCGGCGCATCGAGCAAGGCGGCCGCTCCACCTATTTTTGCAAGCGCTGCCAAGAGTAGCAGTATCAACAAAACTCAAAGCTGAAAAACAGGCACCGCGTGAACAATCCAGCACCGAAAAAACCTGAGCCGCAAAAGAAGCCGGAATTCGAGCGCTCCCTCGCGCGGCTCGAAGAAGTTGTTCGAAAACTTGAAAGTCCCCAGCTTTCCCTTGATGAGGCGATGAAACTGTTCGAAGAAGGCGTGGCGCTCTCGCGCGAATGTCAAAAACAGCTCGAAGAGGCCGAAGGCAAAGTTGAAATCCTCCTCAAGAAGGCCGACGGCAGGATCGCCGCCGAACCTTTCGACCCGGAAGGCGATGAATCTTGATTCGCCACCAGAAATTCCATTTCCCACTTACGACGCGATGAAACTCCCTTCTTTTTTTGAAGAAGATTTGCAAGCCGTTGATGCCGCGCTGCAAAGACTCCTGCCGCCGGAAGCCACTCCGCCGGCTTCCATTCACAAAGCGATGCGGTACAGCGTCTTCGCGGGCGGCAAACGCGTTCGCCCGATTCTTTGCCTCGAATCCGCGCGGATCTTTGCGGACGACACTTCTCCCGCCATGTACCCCGGCTGTGCAATCGAATTCATTCACACCTATTCGCTCATCCATGACGACTTGCCAGCTCTCGACAACGACGATTTGCGGCGCGGCAAACCGACTTGTCACAAGCAATTCGGAGAAGCTGCCGCTATTCTCGCCGGTGACGCGCTTCTGACTCTCGCTTTCGAGACTATCGGCAACGCGCCAGTTGGTGCGGATCGCCGCGTCAAAATGCTGACGGAGATCGCAACCTCGGCGGGCACCATCAACGGAATGGTCGGCGGCCAAGTCGCGGATATTGAGGCCGAAGGCAAACGCGTCGGGCCCGAGATGCTCGAATACATTCACCGTTCAAAGACGGCGGCGCTGATTCGTGCTGCGATCACTGCCGGCGCTCTCTGCGCTGGCGCTCCAGACGACGACGTCACGCGGCTTCGCCGCTTCGGTGAAACGATCGGCTGGGCCTTTCAAGTCACGGATGACATTCTAGATGTCGAGGAATCTTCCGCCGCGCTAGGCAAAACCGCCGGCAAAGACATCGCGCAGCAAAAAGCCACGTATCCAGCCGTGTTTGGCCTTGAGCGTTCTCACCAAATCGCCAGGGAACTCTCGGAAAAGGCGATCGCCGAGCTCAACGGCTACGGTTCGAAAGCCGCTCGCCTCCGCGAGATCGCGGAATTCCTCGTCTATCGCCGCGCCTAGCCTTTGATGAAGTCAAAATCACAGAAGAAACGTCTCGATGTTTTAATGCTTGAGCGCGGACTCACAGAATCCCGTCAAAAAGCCCAAGCCATGATTCTCGCCGGTGAGGTCAGTGTAGACGGCGCAAAACAGGAAAAAGCCGGAGCGCAGATTTCAGAAGCCTCTCGCATTGAAATTTCCAGTCGCCTGCAGAAATATGCCAGCCGCGGCGGGTTGAAACTTGAAGGCGCGCTCGCGGATTTCTCCATCAACCCGGCAAACTTGATTTGCCTCGATCTCGGCTCTTCCACCGGAGGTTTCACGGATTGTTTGCTGCAACACAGCGCCGCTCGCGTTTACGCCGTGGACGTAAGCGTGGATCAAATTGCCTGGAAACTGCAGCAAGACGCGCGAGTCATTCGAATCGAACGAAATGCGCGCGAATTGCAACCGGCGGACATTCCCCAACCGATCGACCTCGTCGTTGCCGATGTTTCTTTCATCTCCGTCACAAAAATTCTTGCTCCCGCCATCCGCGTCGCCAAGACCGGCGCGATTTTTCTTATCTTGATCAAGCCACAATTCGAACTCCGCCGTGAAGACATCGGCCCTGGTGGAATCGTTAAGGACTCCGCTCTGCACGAAAAAGCGATCGTGTCCGTCAAACAGCGCGCGCAGGAAAACGGCTTGCAAATCCTTGGCGTCCTTCCCAGCCGCCTTACCGGCGCCGAAGGCAACCAGGAATTTTTTCTCCACGCCCGTAAAATCCAGTGACTAAGGTAGAATCTCTCAAACCCATGTCCGCCTTCAAAACAATTGGCGTTATTTCCCGGCCGAGACGCGTGGACGTTTCTGGCATCGTGCCTCCCCTCATGCAATGGCTTGCCGCAAGAAACATTCGGGCGCACTACGATCAGGAAACCGCCACGTCGCTGAAGGAAGCCGCGAGCGGAAAAACGCGCGCACAACTCGCCGCCGAATCGGAGCTCTTGCTCGTTCTTGGGGGAGACGGAACCCTTCTCTCCGCCGCGCGCGAAGCCGCTCCTCGCGGCATTCCCATTTTGCCGATCAATCTCGGCAGCCTCGGCTTTCTCACTAGCTTCACCTTGCAGGAGCTTTATCCCGCTCTCGAAGAAACACTCGCAGGCCGGCTCGCTGCAAGCGAACGCGTCATGCTCCACGCGGCGCTCACGCGCGACGGCAAAACTCTCGACGACCAGCTAGTCCTCAACGAAGTCGTCATCAACAAAGGCGCGCTCGCCCGCATGATCGAAGTCAAACTCACCATTGATCAGGATTTCGTCTGCCGCTACCGCGCCGACGGATTGATCGTCGCCACTCCGACCGGCTCAACCGCCTATTCCCTTTCCGCTGGCGGGCCCATCGTTCATCCAAGTGTGGAATCCATCATCGTCACTCCGATTTGTCCGCACACGCTCAGCGACCGTCCACTCGTCGTCAGTGATAAATGTTGTGTGGAAATGAATCTTGTCGGCCCGGCCGAATCTGTTTATTTGACACTCGATGGGCAAAAAGGCTTGCTGATGGAATCCGGTGATCGCGTCCGCATTTATCGCGCTGAACGACGACTGAAGCTCATTCAACCACAGCGCAAATCGTATTACGAAATTTTGCGAAGCAAATTAAAGTGGGGCGAAGCGTAAGTCAGGCCAGCACGTCGCCCCGCAAGAGATCCTTCTCTGATTCTCGCTTGCGAATAATTTTCGCGCGCTTCCCTTCGACCAGCACTTCCGCCGGACGGCATCGCGCGTTGTAATTTGACGCGAGCGACATTCCGTAAGCTCCTGCGGTCCAAATCGCCAGCACGTCGCCGGCTTTCACTTCGCCAATCGGCCAGTCACGCAAAAAACAATCTCCCGTCTCGCACACCGGTCCGACAATATCCGCGAGCTCGCTCGAATGCACGCTTCCCTCCCGCCGCGCTACATTCGTAATCGCATGCACCGCTCCATACAGAGACGGCCGCATCAAATCATTCATCGCCGCATCCACAACCACAAAACGCTTCTGCCCATTTCGCTTCACATAGAGCACCCGCGCCAGCAACACTCCGGCAGGCGCGATAATATTTCTTCCCGGCTCCAACAAGAGATGAATCCCCAGCGGCTTTACCAAACTCGCGACCATCTCGGCATACGACTCGCGAGAGGGCACAACCTGGTCCGTGTAACGCACGCCCAACCCGCCCCCAAAATCGAGATAGCGCAGCTTTACGCCTTCTGAGCGCAGTTGCGAAACATATCCAACAACTCTTCGCAACGCTTCGCGAAACGGCTCAAGATCGGTAATCTGCGAGCCGATGTGCGCGCTAATCCCATCCCACGAAATCTGTTTCGCGCCGGAATATTTCTTGTACAGAGCAAACGCCGCGCTCCACTCCAGGCCGAATTTGTGTTCGTATCGTCCAGTCGAAATATGTGGGTGTCCGCCCGCCTGCACGTCGGGATTCACGCGAATCGCGACTCCGGGCACTCGTCCACCGCGAGCAACATGTCTGGCCGATTCTTCGAGCAGAATCTCCAACTCTTCTTCCGATTCCACATTGAAAAGCAGAATCCCCGTGGGCTTTCCGTGTTTCTTTTCGTTGCAGCGTAATCCCGTCCGAATCTCTTCACGCGATTTTCCAACTCCAGAAAAAACGATCCGGTTCCCCGGTACACCGATGTGCTGCAGATGCAGCAACTCATTGCCGGAAACGACGTCAAAACCGCTCCCTTGCTTGGCAAGCGTTTTCAGAATGCTCAAATTTCCGTTCGATTTCACGGCAAAACAGAGTGTGTGTGGCATTGCCGCGAGCCCGCGATCGAGCTCCTTGTATGCCGTTTCTATCGCGCTGCGGCTATAAAGATAAAGCGGCGTTCCAAATTTCTCCGCTGCCGCCGCCAGCGATACTCCCTCGCAATAAACCGTTTCGCTCTTTTGCGATTTCTCTTTTCGCCATTCGAAGAACGGCGTGAATTCCGCAGGGTCTACAAACGTATGGGGATGAGAACTCACCGCAGCCTGTGCGCTCATCGGACCTTCAATACCACGAGCGTTCTGTCGTCGGAGAGCGGCGCGCTCTGCGCGAACCAATCCACTTCGCGCAGAATCACGTCAGATAGTTCCGTCGCGTTCAACTCGTGATGGCTCTCGATCAGCTTCCGGAGACGCTCCGTTCCGAAAAATTGGCCTTCGCTGTTTGAGGTTTCCGCAATCCCGTCCGAGTGGAACACCACAATATTCCCCGGTTCCAGCGTCACGCCCCATTCGTCGTACGTCACATCTTCAAATATCCCCAGCGGGAATCCGGTCAGCTCGATCTTTCCGCAACGTCCATCTTTATAGAGAAGCGGCTGCGACTGGCCCGCGTTCGCAACCCGCAACTTCTGCCGTCCTTTTTGCCAAGTCGCAAAGCACGCGGTCATGAAGCGCCCTTCAATTTTTCGCTCTCCCACGAGCTGATTCATCTGCTTTAGCATCTCAGATGGCTGCAGCTTCTGCGGAGCGAGGCTGCGCATGATTCCAATCGCCACCGCGCCGTAGAGCGCCGCCGCGGTTCCTTTCCCGCTTACATCCGCCAGCGCAATTCCCAGTTGCTGCGGGCCATATCGCAAAAATTCGTACAAATCGCCGCAAACTTCGCGCGCGGAAATGTACCGTGCCGCCATTTCCAGCCCATAATCTTCCGTAGGCACCGGTCGGATCAAAGCCCCTTGAATCCGTTTCGCAGCCTGCAAATCGCGCTCGAGCCGCGCTTCATCTCGTGCGACCTGCTCGTACAGCCTTGCATTCTCCAGCGAAACTGCCAGGTTCGCGGCAAGAATGGAAAGCGTCTGCACGTGATCCTGCGTGAACGCATTCAGTTGCGCACTCTCCAGGTCCAGCACTCCGAGAATCTTTCCCTTATGCAGCATCGGAACGGCAAGTTCCGACCGCGTCTCCGGATTCACCAGCAGATACCGTGGGTCCACCGTCACGTCCGGCACGAGCACTGGTTCTTTCAGCGTCGCCGCCGCACCCACAATTCCCTCGCTCGCCGCCACTCGCAGTTTTCCCTGCACTCGCTGTCCGTGCTTCACGTCCAGCCGGTGGCGAAACACTTTCTGCTCTTCGTCATACAGCATGATGCTCAAAATCTGGTAGTCAATCACGCGCTTCACTTGTTCCCCTGCGCGCCGCAGCAACTCTTCCACATCCAGAATCGAACTCATCTCACGGCTCACTTCATTCAGCAAAAGCAAAGTCGCCGCCTGCGAGCGAACTCGTTCGAACAATCTTGCATTTTCAATCGCCACTGCCAAACGGCTCGCCAGCAGCGTCAAGATACTTTGCTGATCTTTCGTGAAGTAATTCAGGTGATTGCTCTGAATGTCCAGCACGCCCACGCACTTGCCCTGCACCATTAGCGGCACAGCCAGCTCCGAGCGCACCGTATCAATCGCGTTGATGTATCGCGGATCTTTCGTTACGTCGCTCACCCGCACCGCATGCCCCGTTGCCGCTGCCGTCCCCGTAATTCCTTGCCCCATAGGGATGACCAAATTCGAGGCCAGCTCTCTGCTGTAGCCGATCGAAAAACGGTGCTTTAGCGTCTGCGTGTTTTCATCCACCAGCAGCACGCCAAAAATTTCGTAATCAATGTGTCTTTTGATCAGTGCAGCCGTGCGCGCCAGCACTTCGTCCAAATCCAGCGAAGCGTTCACCTCTTCGCCGATTTGTGTCAGCGTGGCAAGAACTTCCTCGGATATCTCCGATGGCGTCCCTATTCCCTGCTTGATCGGATCAGTCTGTGTGCCGGGATTCATGCGCTGTCACAGTATAACAGGCGGAGGATACCGACCGCGGGGCTACTCCGGTGTTCGTGGTGGTTCAGTTTGAATTTTCTTGTTCGTGACGCAACGGGGCTTGGGGTTTGTACTTACATACCGCGAACTGGAAAAGCTAAAAATTCAAACTGA
>Ga0137403_10002062_pt1 | contig 24933 bp, 19 predicted proteins | sample CZOMad2_1_16fung_FD_122057 | JGI IMG/M metagenome (GOLD analysis project Ga0137403, IMG submission 122057) | Vadose zone soil fungal communities from Angelo Coast Range Reserve, California, USA - CZOMad2_1_16fungal (Hybrid Assembly) | ecosystem: Environmental > Terrestrial > Soil > Vadose zone... | reverse complement strand
GTATGCGGTTTGAACGAGAGGCCGAGGATGCCGACCTGGCGTCCGCCGATGGGCTGCACCATCTTGGCAATTTTTTCCACCAACCGGTCGCCGAGTGAGCGGTGTACTTTGCGCGCCGCCGCCAGGATCTCCAGCGAGACGCCGGCTCCCTGTGCCAGTTGCGCCAGTGAATCGATGTCACCTTCGGCAAATGCGCCGCCCAGCGTTGCACCCGGTTGCAGGCAGCGCGGGGCGATCTTCTTGTCGAGACCAAGCGCCATGGCCAGGTCCATCGCGTCAGCCTTAACGTGCTCGCACAGGCTGGCAAGCTCGTTGATGAACGATATCTTGGTGGCGACGAACGCCGTCGAAGCTTCGCGCACCAGCTCCGCGGTCTCGTGATTGGTGACGATCACCGGCACGCCGCGCATCACCAGTGGGCGATAGATCTGCTTCAGCTTGAGGACAGCGTCGCTGTTGCTGGTGCCCAGGATGATGCGGTCGGGCCAGTTGAAATCCTCGACGGCGCAGCCGTCGGTGAAAAACATAGGCTGCGAGACTACGACCATCTTGCTGCCACTCGCCTGCAACGATTTTTCCACGCGCGACGCCAGGCCGACCGGCACCGGAGTCATGATCACCAGCGTCGAATCCGGGCGGGTGAATTTTCCCAGCCGCACCGCGAGCTCTTCCACGTATTTGTACGAGTCTGAAGCCAGGAAGATGATGTCGGAGCGCTTGGCGAACGATTCAATGTCGGTGGAGTAGTTCAGTCGCCCGGCGCGGATGTTGCGCCGCAGTATGTCTTTCAGGTTGCGCTCGTAGAAGGGGATGTTGCCGTCGGCGATCGACTGGATCGCGGGGCTGTCTTCGTCGTAGCAGGTAACGGGTGTGCCGAAATCGGCGAGGCAGGCCGAGATGACCGTGCCTAGATATCCTGAGCCATAGATTCCAATCTGCATAAACCTTCCCTCGGAGGCGAAGGCGACCGGCCACTTGGGGGAAGTCGCACGTCGTCAGATTCTTGCGCGGATGCTTTGCGCAGCATTGGTTTTACGTTTTCGCTTGGTTCACTCGCAACGAGGAAGGCGGCCATGTACTTCCGCGACGGGTGGCTTCGAGGCGAATCAGGACATGTACTGTGAGTAACTTGACCCGCTGGCAGAAACTTCATTCACCCGCATGAATACTGGCCAGGTCGAGCCAGACACCCGGTCCGGATTCGCGCACCAGTGTCAGCTCGGCGACGGAAAAGCTTCTTGTACCTTGGTAATCGCGCCAGCGGTCGCGGGCATGCTGCAGAACCCGCGGAACGTCCTTGAAATCCTCTAATTTGGCCAATGTAATGTGGGGCACAAAGGGCCAATCCGGCTTCCCCGCCAAAGGCGCAGTCCCAAGCTGGGTGCTCAATCTCCACATCTGCTCCTGACCGCGCCGCAGGTCCAAATAGATGGTTGGGCTTACGGGCCGAAAGGTGCAGACATCGCCGGCCTCGATCTTGATGCCCTGAATCTTGTTCCGCTGAAAGCTTTTTACGGCCTCAGCATCGGAGATTTGCAGTTTGCGCGGCGGAAGAGCGGTGAGATGGGGCCGCAGGTCCCGGTCATGTGGAGTCACGGCCGCGCGGAATCCGCTGACAAACTTCCCCAGATCGCCTGTCAGGTAGGCGACCACTGCGAATGAAGATGGAGGCATTGCCGCCGATTATAAGACGACGGCAAAATCGCGTTCGCTATAATAATGAAGTCCAACGCGCGGCCCGCCCGCGTGCAAACCTGTCGGGGCGTAGCGCAGCCTGGTAGCGCACCTGCCTTGGGCGCAGGGGGTCAGAGGTTCAAATCCTCTCGCCCCGACCATTCTTTTGTTTTCGCTCTTTTGAAGATCAAGTCAAAGGGCTTTCTATAAGAGGGATAGACACTTACCTCGTCTATCGCGGTTCGAACCGCATTCCGCTCGACCGTAGAATGGTGTTCCGATTATGGAGGTGAGGCGTGGATACAAAAGTTCTGGATTCGAGAGGTGCGATCGATATTCCAGAGATCACTCTACGCTCGCCCCAAAAGCAATACTGGTTCGCGATTCTGCCAGCCGCAGTTCTGATCCTCGTCGGATGGCTCATCCCCGAGTTTCAGCCGAACGAGCCCGGAAGGCTGATCAGCATGCGCCAGGTCCTCGACTCAACCTTTCCTGCTCCAGATTGGTTGCAGATGGCCGGCTACGACGAAGACAGGCTCACAATCGGATTCAAGGCCCTCCTGTCGCCTCTCTGGTTTGTGACCCATGATCCGATTCTCGTGGCGCTGATTGGCCGAATTATTGTATGGGCGCTCTTGCTGTGGAGCTTGGTCAGCTTGGCGCGCGCGATGGACCTCCCGCCGTATTTCTTAAGTTGGGCTCTCGTTTTATGGTTTGGCTTCGGCCAGTCCCTTGGAGCTCACGAATGGCTTTTCAACGGAGTAGAAGGCAAGTGCTTCGCATATGCTTTACTGTTTTTTTCGCTGGCAGCCATTCTGCGCTCTCAGATGATTCGGGCAGCGATTCTCTGCGGACTCTCCTGGTGGTTTCACGTTCCGGTGGCTGCGTGGACAACTCTCGCTATCGGCGTTGTTTTGATTGTGTGCTTTCGTGATTACGGCAAGAGGCGATTCCTGCAGTTCTCTTTGCTCACCGGAGCCTTGCTCACGCCCATGGTGCTTGTCGCACTGAAATACACGAGCAACTCTGGACTAGTGGGTGAAGATGCGTACGCTGATTGGATCGTCGTCGTATTCCGAAATCCTCACCATCTCGATCCCAACTATTTCCACGGCGGAATCGAATTCTTCAAGATGATCCTCTGTGCTCTCGTTGCCATGGCGGGGCTGCGGGCGATTACCTCGAAACCCGCGAGTTTATTCCTCATCTCGTTTGTGGTGGTTCTGGTTCTAGAGTTTGGAGCCGGCATGCTCGCGCGTAAATTCGATCTTTTCTGGTATCTGAAGACTTATCCGTTTCGTGTTGCCGACGTGCTGGTTTGGTTGTTCTGTTGCTTTAGCCTGCCAATGGTCGTGCAGCAGTTACTCTCGCGTTTTCAGCACAGGGAATTCTCCGCATCGTCGACCTCAATGTTCAAACATGGCGGGATTGTATTGTTGTTGGCAGTTACTGCAGTTTGCTTGTTGCGCGGAAATGGCCAGGATGGGCGATCCAGCATTCGCCAATTTACCCAATCCTGGAAGCAGTATGCCCGCCAGCTCGATACACCATATAAAGAAATGACGCGATGGATCCGCACTAATACGCCAAGAACGGCAATCATTGTCACGTGTGGCTGTCACGGCGATTTCTGGCTAGAGGCTGAGCGTGCCGAGATGGTCAATTTCAAACGGAATCCTCACAACCGACTTGCGGTCGAGTGGTACCAGCGCTATTCAGCTTTGAATGGCCGCCCGTTTCATGCCGTTGGATTTCAGACTGGAAGCGAAATCGATGCCAACTTTCCGCTCCTCTCTCAGGTGGAGCTCGCTGACATTCGGAAACGATACGGTGGAAACTACTTTCTGACGACCAAACCACGAAGTGATCTCCGCTCCCAACTGGTTCATGAGAATGCCGACTACCATCTCTACGCCTTGAATCCATGAACGAGATTGTTACCGAATAATTTACTGGTTCCCTATGTAATTGCCGTTTGGCAGGAATATTTTCGCGCGACCTTCGCGGTGGTGCTCAAGTATTCGACTCAGCGACGATCCGTATTGAAAAACGCGAAGCTGAGTCCCAACGCCAGCGCGGCAATATAAGCTGCCGCTCCGCAGAGTAGTGTTGCGGTAAGGCCGAATTGGATGGCGATCACGATGGCTGTAACCGAGCCAAGTACCGTCGAACCGGCATTCATTGCCCAAGCCCATTCAACCATGCCGGTCTGCCGGCCTGCGATCCTCAGCAAACCGATCGGGAACGGAATTCCCATCAACAATCCGGCGGGAATAAGGAGAGCTCCGCTTATGACGATCTTGATCGGGAACGGCAGGCCGACTTGTGACACCAGCAGCTTCGGCAACAGGAGCGAGAGTAAGCCGAGCACCAGCACGATCAAGACAAGAATCCAAGGCAAGCGACGGGATCCTTTCAACCATCGCCGAGAAAGCAGGCTACCCGCCCCACTGGAGAGGAGCAGCAGGAAGACCACCACGGTCAGCGCGTACGTTGGATGTCCGAGGAAGAGCACGAAGCGCTGAATAAAGCTGATCTCCACCAGGATGAAGCCGAGGCCGACCGCGACAAAGTAAAGTAGTTTCGGAATCGATGCGGCATTCCGTGTTTCCGCCCGCAGGGCTAGTGGCAGCACCAGAAAGGTGAGGACTGTCGCGAGCGAAATGAGCAGCACCATACCCAAGGTCACAACGCCAAGATTGTTACGCCAGTCCATGCCATGACCAGTACGCGCAAGGAAGTTGCGCACGACATCCTTACTCTTGATGGTGAAGAAGAAAAAGGGAGAATCGTCGGAGACAGGAGAGATGTCGTACGGGTAATTCGCTAAGGTTCGTTCGGGGAAAATCGGCGCTGGCCACAATGCAGCGGCAAACGGGTTGGAAGATCGGGCGGCGACTCTTCTGGTCTCAAGCGACTTCAACAAAGATTCCCACTCAGGCGAACAAACCATGTCACCCTTACAGTACCCCTCTGCGAGCGGAATGTTCGGGGATCCCGAATACACGAGAGGAGTCCAGATGGGAAAGAGGTTCGCATTCTCCCGAACTTGCTTTAACACCGCCAGCTCTTCTTCTGGAGTGAATCTTGTCTTCTTGACCAGGACTACTACCGGTCTTCCGTCAGCATTCAGATCGCCATCCGACACGACTATGAAATTGAACCGCATCAGATAGCCCAGGTAAGGATCTTTGATCCCCAGCTGCTTCATCGCCTCAAGCTCCTCACTCACCACTCGCAGTGCTTCACGAGGCTGCTGAAATTCCCAGCGAGTGATGGCGATGATTCCATCTGGTTTCAGGTGATCAAAGTACTCCTTGAAGGCTTCCACTGTGTACAGGTTATTTTCACTAAGCGCGAAGGCCCCGGCGGCAGTGGACGCCCATGTGTCGACGAGGGTCATCTGAATGACGTCATAGTTCTCCTTCGAGGCGCGGATCCATGAGCGTCCGTCGGCGACGTGCAATCGGACGCTGGGCAACTGGTAAAGGTGGTAGGAATAGTCGACGTGAGTGCCGCGCATGATGGAGTTGGCTATCAGCGGATTGATCTCGATGGCATTCACCGAGTTCGCGCCGTTGGCGACAGCGCGCAGCACGTCAACACCGCCGCCTGGACCGATGATGGCGTAATCGCCATGTGGGCGCAGCACGTTCACGAGCGCTGCCGGACGCGCCATCAGCTCGCGCTTCCAATTGAAGGGACTGCCGGATTCCGAAGGGGGGGTAGGCTGGTCCGCGTCCCACTTCGCCGGGTCAACATTCATGATCGCCGTTCTAGCGTCCGAGTCAATACGAATGTAACGCCTGCTGCCTTCCTGATTCACCTCGACGCGTGAGATGGCGTTCCATCTCGCCCACAATACTCCCGTTTCGCTGCGGCGAACGCCCTTCGCGTACACAATATCAATGAGTCGGTTATCAAAGTTAAGCGCGACCAACCCTAAGAGAAGTCCGACGGCGAGCACGCCGGAATAACCAAGCCTGCTTTTCCCCGCCCAAAGAAATGCTGCGGCTCCCATGCAGACGGCTGCACAAAGGATGGTGTTGGGCCCTCCGATCCAGTTCAGCAGCGGAACCAGCGCGATGCACGCGAACGCGCCGCCGATGAGGTCGGCACCATAGAGGTACGTAATGCGCTCCGGCTCGCGCGCCAAAACGATCGAGAAAACCATACCGACCAAGAAAAATGGCGTCGCCGAGATGAGGTAGATCGCCGTCAGACGCCAAGTCAGATCAAGGGCAACCTGAGAATGCAGGTCGACCTCAAGCACTAACAGGATCAGCACAGCATTCGCTGCGCACAGCGAGCCGGCTAGCCAGTGGGTCTCAAACTTCTGCAGCCAATCTTTATAGAAGAATGCGAAAACCCCGCCGGCGCCAAGCCCGAGTAGCGCGATCGAGATCACCATGAAGGCGAAGTGGTAGAAGAGCACCACGGAGAACAGTCGGGTCATGGCGAGTTCGAGCAGCAGCGAACCCATGCTCACCAGCGCGACTGCGAATTGTTGTCGGCGTAGTCCTTGAGATTGAGGGGAAACAGTGGGGGCGGTGGCCATACGGCGATGGTTATCCTAAACCATTTCCGCTCGCTATCTGGCAACAAAAGCCAGGTTCAGTAACCCTTCTGCCAATAGCCGTGTTCGCGTAGGAAGTGGCGCTTGTTGAAAGAGTTGAAACCACCCGGCATGGGGGACTGATTTTACCCCCGGTCCGTCTGGTCTCAAGCGGTTTGCATGAAAGTTCTAAATCGTCCTCTAGGGCCGACCAATCTTTTTACCTTTTCGCATCACCATAGCTTTGACTAAGATGACAGGCGCATATAGGGGGCGAAGTGCTCGCGGAAAGGACTACGCCAAAATCACAATTCTCCCGCCCTTCAGCGGTCACATCTCGCGTGAGGAGAGTTTTCCTGACGCACGATGGATTGCGGGCACGATGGCGACTCCTCTTGTTCGTGGTTCTCTGGGCTTTTTGTGAGCGGGCTTTGTTCGCTGGGGCAGCGCCATTGTTTGGCTATGCGCAACGTAGCCCCCTACCTTCGCTGCTAGTCTGGAGTCTGAGTTTTCTGGCTGTGGTAATTCCGACCGCGGTGATGGCGCGTATCGAGCACCAGCCGCTAGGAGCCTATGGCCTTCCGGCACGGAGCGCCTTCGGTGTTCTGTTCTGGAAGGGAGCAGTTTGGGGGCTGGTTGCATTAACTGGGCGGATGCTGGCGCTGCGGGCGGTGGGAGCATTCTACTTCGGAGACGTCGTGCTTCACGGTCTAGATGTGATCTGGTATGGAATGAGTTGGGCGCTGGTATTCCTGATGATTGCATTATTTGAGCAGTGCATGTTGCTCGGGTACCCACAAGTCGTGCTGACCAATCGAATCGGATTCTGGCCAACAGCTGCGGCCCTCTCGTTTCTCTTTGGCGCGATCCACCTAGTCAATAGCGGACTTCGCAGCGGCAGATTCGCGTTGGACTGGACGAGCGGGCTGTTCACTGGGGTGCTCGCTCTGTTTTTTTTCTTAACGCTACGTCGCACAGGCAACCTGTGGTTCGTGGTGGGCGTAGAAACCTTCTTCAACTGGGGCGATGCATTCCTGTATTCCGTCCCCGACAACGGGCGGCAAGCCACCGGGCACCTCCTCAGTTCGCATGTTCAAGGTTCGCCCTCGCTCACTGGCGGTACAGGCATTCTGGATTTCCTGATGTTGACGGTGCTACTTGTCGCCTTTCACTGGAAGTATCCGAATGCGCTGTATCCCACCGGCACACGACGGGGAATATGCCCAGGCTCATAAACTCGGTGTCCACTAGGGCCGACCAATCTTGATTTTTAGCCCTTGCGAAGAGGCTGCTATGCTCTTGGGCAATGAACATCCTCCGCGATATAGAAAACCTCTACGCATCCTTAGGCGAACGTGACTACGAAGCGGTGATGTCGCATTTAGGGAACGACATCGTTTGGATCGTGGCAGACAATTCGCCGTTCGCGGACCGAAGCCCTTACCATGGGAAAGCTGAAGTCCGTTCGGGCATTTTTGAACGATTAACGGAGGGTTTCGACAAACTCGTTGTCGTCGCGGACGAGATTTTTGAGTGCGAGGACGGGAAAGTTGTGGTTCTCGGCTACTATCACGGCAAGTTTCGCGGCAGAGCTGAGGAATTCAAAGCACAGGTCGCTCACATCTGGACGATCCGCGAAGGTCAAGCCGTCAAGTTCCAGCAATATCTCGACACGCTGCAGATCGCACGCGACTCGGGAGCGGTCTCAGGCTAGCTTCCTCAATCCAGCTACTACTATATGCTGTAGCCCAATCAAGAGTTCTAATATCGTCCTCTAGGGCCGACCATTCGATCTTGGTTCCCGCGAGACTCGCCGCAGGATGTCTTGGACAATTTCGGGTCCAAGATGTAGATTTTTTGACATCCCGCATGAGATTTCTTCAGAAATTACTGAGAACACTCGACCACTATTCAGCCGTGGGCTTCTATCGGCGCGTTCAGCGGAGAGCGGCGAAGGGATCCCTGCAGAGCTCCTGGCGCTTTCGGGGATCTGAAAACTTTAGAACCCAGCCTGAAGAGCAAATGGTCCAAAAGCGTCCGCGGGCAGATGAAATCCATCGCTCGAGCGAGGCGGTGGTCGGCGTGCGCGATTATGGTGATCACGGGCGTTTTAGCAGTCATACCTCCCCTTTTAGCGTCACACTTTGACGTCGTAGCGAGTGGATACTCGCAGGCTCAAGTTGCGGCGCACTTACTGTTTCTTGCAGTGCTCCTTGTCACCATGTTCTTGCCTTTTTTTTCGTTGGTACGAAAAGAGAAGCAGCGAACCGATTTAGAACTTGTTTGGGCGATGAGGCTGGTTCTTTTTGCATGGCCAGTGTTAATCCTCGGAACAACGACCGTGATCCAATTAGAACTCCTCCGCTCTGGCCTAACACCCCGATTCATGGAAGCCTCGGCCCTTGCTGTAGTTGCAGCCTGGGGCTGTGAAGCGTTTATTGGGTTCGCTCTTATCGCAATCCTGGCATTAGACATCTGCGAACAGAAGCTCACTCGTAGGTACATCCCTGATGCCGTCGTAACTATGGAATTAATTGACCTGTGTTGGCACCTTGAAGCAGACACTGACCGGCTGAGTGACCTCGGCCACAAGAAGCATGTCGCAGAACATCTCGAGCAGCTCGCGGCAACCGTCGAGTTTGGAATGCCGTCCCGGCTTTGCCGGCGACTCGCGAAATGTCCAGTGGCTAAAACTTGTTTGCAAGAGAATGGCAGGGGGGATCCGTCACCGTAAGCGGAGAGTGTTTTTCCCGACTCAAACGGATGTTCAATCACTTCGCGATGAGGTGCGGGATGCTCTGGCACTCTTCGTTACGGGCGAGTGGGGGGAACTCAAGCGCTTCATTTCTGCAACACAATATCCTAAAGAAAGTTTCCTGATTACTCTGACCGGGGCGATTCGTGCGGTGCCAATTGCCGTCATCCCGATACTTGGGCTGGAAGTTACCGAGCGGCTAGGTTTTGCCCTACCACATAAGCCCGTGCTGTATCTGGCGGCAATCGCGTGGATATGTTTGACCCTACTAGTAGAGTTTGATCCATCCTTGTCTCAGAAGGTCGACTTGCTGAAGGGCTTGTTCCGCCTAAGTCCGAAAGATCCGGATTGAACGCAAGGGCTAACATCAGCACCGTCCTGTTAACGGGGAAACCCTACATGTGCGTCGCTGGTGTCTGCTTTTTCGCCAAGCCGAGAAATTGATTTAGGCAATGGCCTGCATGTTCGCGGCTCCAGCCCGGCTTAGGGTTGAGCCGCAAGCACACAGTCCGTTTGCCAAACGCTTGCCGCTGGAGTAGATTTTCGCGCATGGTTCGGACACCGCGTGTACGCTCCGCCCGGTTCCGCTCGGCACTGACTCCCGTGCTGATCTTCGCCGCAGTTGCTTGGCTCGCCAGCGCTCTGTTTGTCAGCTGCGTCTTCGCGCAAAGCCCTGCCAACAGCAAAGCCAAAGAATTAGCGCCGCGTTTCAACGCCACCACCACAGCAGGCGAGAAGTTCAACAACCAGTCCATCAAAGGGAAGGTGGTGCTGTTGGAGTTCTGGACTACGTGGTGCATCTACTGCGACCAGGAGCTGCCGTTTGTCGAGCGGCTGAACGAAGAGTTTGGCACTAAAGACCTGATCGTTCTTGCCGTCAACGTGGGCGAAGGCAAGAAGACGGTGAAGAAATATCTGGAGCAGCATCCGCGCAAGACCCGCATCGTGCTCACCGATAACACCAACCTGGCCGCCATGTACGCTGCCAAAAGCTATCCCATTTACGTAGTGATCGATCGCGAAGGCAACATCGCCGGGACGCAGGACGGCGCCGGCGGCGAATCCGCGCTGCGCGACTTGGTGGCGAGCGGCGGGTTGGAGGGGCTGAAGGACGATTCCGAAGCTGAAAAATAGCGGAAGATCTTAAGCCAAACCTATAGGTCCATGGCTGCGCTCAGAATTTTGCCTGCGGGCTCGGACGCCCGCAAGCCTGCTCCTTATTTTTCCATTTCCGCCGCCCAGTTCAGGACCACGGAGAGCGGCGCGGCCGCGGGTTCATCCGCTTTGGTGATGATCACGAATCGTTCACCGTCACCGGTCACATCGTAGGAGAAAACTGCCCCTGACGAATGCGTCTGTCGCCGATGCGCCTGAAAGAGCGTGACCGGTGCGCCGGCTTCGAAGCTGGCGCCCGTTTTCACCGCGACCGCCATCATCCTTCCTTCCGGTGATAAGTAGAACAGTTCCTTGCCGTCTTTTCGCCAACGCGGCTCTTCACCGCCTGCGCCCGATACCTGCCACTTACCAGCGCCGGCGGGAAACGGGGACACGTAGATCTCCAGGTTTCCAGTCTCGTTCGAGGCATACGCGATCCACCTTCCGTCGGGAGAGAACTGTGCATTTTTCACCGTCCACTTCGCCTGCAGCAGCGGCTTGGCGATGCGGTCGGGCCAAGACAGCGACCACAACTCATTGTCCTTCGCGAACAAGATGTTTTTGCCGTCGCGCGACCAGTCGAAGACATTGATCTGCATGCCAAGCCCGACTCGGGCCACTTTCTCTTCGGCGCCGGAGCCATCAGAATTCTTGATGTACAGGTGGAACCCGAGGTCGCGCGAGGACGCGAACAAGATCTGCTTTCCATCGGGACTCCAGATGGGCGTCTGGTCCAGCGCCGGATCGAATGTCAGTCGCGTGGTCGCGCCTCGCGAAGCCTCACCTACCCAAAGGTCGATGTTGCGCCCATTCGGATCAGTTTTATCGGCGGCGATGCGACGACCATCGGGCGAGAGTCGCGCATTGCCATAATTTTCCGGCGCACCCGCCACTCCCAGCGCCTTGCCGCTGCGGTCGAACCAGGTCAATTGCGCGACTGAGGCTCCAGTCCCGGTTTGTGCCGCCAACACCTCACCTTTGGAGACGCTGAACACCGCCTTGTCGACGCCAGGAAAATAGAGGACCTTGTCACTCAAGGAGCGCGCCTCACCACTGAGCGCGAATTTCTTCGGATCAAAAGGTTGCGCCACTAGCGTCTTGTCTCGCAGATACAACAGGTAACCCGGTTCCGCATAGGCGGCATTGGCGTTCGTACTCACGATGGCGCTCTTCTCCTGCGAATCCAGCGAGCCCAGGAAGATAGCGTTGTGCTCCAACTGTCCGCTGAAGTTGGCGGCAAGGTATAAAAAATGTTTGCCGTCAGGAAGGAAGACCGGCCAACGATGACTTGATTCAAACCGCGAAGTATCCGGTTTGGTCAATTCGACCGGCTGCCCGCCTTGCGAAGAGACTCGCGACATTCCTCCGAATCCTGCCGGCGCAAAAATGATCACGCCATCCCGGTTCCATGCGCCGCCGCGCCCGTTCGGCGCGTCACAAATGACTTGCCCTTGCCGCCCAGACGCATCCACCTTTTTCAGCTTGCCTGCGGCAAAGAATCCTATCGACTTCCCGTCGGGCGACCAGAACGGATACGTCGCCCCTTGCGTCCCATCGAGCAGTGTGGTCTGGTTGCTTCCGACCTCCTGAGTCCAAAGCACGTAGTTGTTCGTCTGCGCGGAGTAGGCGACCATCACCATCATGTGCCCGTCAGGCGACAACGCGAGATCGTTCGCCGCGAACGGCACGGCAGCGTTGAAGTACATCGCCCGCAAACCTTGCGAACGCGATTGCCATAGCATTGCACCCACGATCGCCAGTGACAGCAAAAGGCTGGCCGCTACTGACCACGCTAGCCGCGAAGTACCGCGCCGCATCGGAACATCTTTCGTCCCTCCCGGCTCTGCTTCGAGCATCCAATAGAACTCACCCGCAAGGTCACTCGCGCTTTGCCACCGGTCATCTGGCTCCTTGGCAAGGCATTTCTTGACCACCCGCTGCAGGCCAGCGGGCGTTACCGGTTGCAGCGCCGAAATGGGCTGCGGCTCAGCCGTCAGGATCGCAGCGATCACACTGGCCTGGCTCTTGCCCATGAACGGTGCTCGGCCCGTCACCATCTCGTAGACCACTTCCCCGAGCGCGAAGATGTCGGTTCGCGCATCAACCTCTTTGCCTTCCAGCTGTTCAGGCGCCATATATCGAATGGTCCCGAGGATGATTCCTTCCGCCGTCAATTTCGATCGCTCTTCGGTCAACTGGGTCAGCGCCTCCGCAAGTGGGGCCGCGCCGGAGCTTTTCGCCAAACCAAAGTCCATCAGTTTGGCGCCCGACTTCGTAAGCATCACGTTAGCGGGCTTGAGGTCGCGGTGGACGATTCCCGACTTGTGGGCCTTGGCCAATGCTTCGGCGATCTGCGCTCCGCACCGAATGGCTTGTTCCGGAGGCAGCGCTCCCTTGGTCAGCCGTTGCTCCAGGGTTTCGCCATCCACCAGTTCCATCACCAGGAAGTCGATGCCCTCCTGATGACCAATATCGTGCAGCGTGCAGATGTGAGGGTGAGAGAGTTTCGAGATCGCTTTGGCTTCGCGCTCCAACCGTTGCCGCAGAGAAGGATCGGCCGATAGGTTCGCCGGCAAGACTTTGATGGCGACGTCTCGCTCCAACCGCATATCACGGGCGCGATACACCTCTCCCATGCCGCCCGCACCCAGCGGAGATTGAATCTCGTATGGACCGAGTCTGGTTCCGGAGGCGAGCCCCATTGCGGCGAATTATAGACCTAGTGTAATGGTGTAGCCCCGTTAACCTTGCCTTGCCCAACCCATTCCCGAGGCATAGACTTGCGCCTCAACCAAATCACTTCTCAAGAGGAACGATATGAAAACAAGATCTGTAGTTCTGACGTTAGTGTTGTGCCTGGTCGGATTAGGCATTAGCTTCGCAGCCGAGAATCCGCAGATGGGCACGTGGAAACTCAACGAAGCCAAGTCGAAGATCCCAGCCGGCGGCTTTAAGAACGATACCGTTGTTTATGCAGCCGATGGCGACAACGTGAAGGTCACCACCGACGGCACGCTCGCTGACAAGCCCGTGCACACCGAGTGGACTGGCAAGTTCGACGGTAAGGATTATCCGCTTACCGGCGATCCAATGGCCGACTCCCGCTCCTATACCCAAGTCAACGACCGCACATTGACTCTGGATAACAAGAAAGACGGAAAATCCGTCGTCACCGGAAAGATCGTCGTCTCGAAAGATGGTAAGACTCGCACCTTGACCACCAAGAGCAAGGATGCAAAGGGCAAGACGATGACAAGCACTGCGGTCTATGACAAGCAGTAACTAGAATCATGATCCCGAAGGTCCGAATCTCCCACGCCCTTCCGCTTTCGAAGGCGTGGGATTTTATTTTCACTGCGGCAGCGCTTGTGGCCCGACCAGGAAGCCGCCATCCAGCACGAGGTAGTGCCCGGTCATGAACGACGATTTCTCCGAGCACATCCACAGCACCGCCTCGGCCACCTCGCGCGCAGTACCGATCCGGCCGATAGGATGCATGCCCACGGCGAACTTGTGCACCTCCGGATCGCCAAAAAGACGCTGCTCCATCGGGCTCTCGATCACCGCCGGACACACCGCATTCACCCGTATCTTTTGCTTGGCTTGCTCGAGCGCCGCGGTGCGGGTCAGCCCGATCACGCCGTGCTTGCTGGCGCAATAGGGCGCGGCGCCGGGCGAACCCATCAATCCCGCAACTGATGACATGTTCACGATCGTCCCGCCGCCGCTCTTGAGCATCTGCTGGATCTCGTACTTCAAGCAGAGCCAAACGCCCTTCAGGTTGATGTCGATGGTGCGGTCCCAATCTTCCTCGGAAATATCCAGCATCGGCATCCAGTTGCCTTCGATGCCCGCGTTGTTGAACGCTGTGTCGAGGCGTCCGAACTTGTCCACGGTCTTCTGCACCAGCGCCTGAACATCCGCGGCTTTAGCGACATCGGTTTTTACGAAGAAGCCATCGCCGCCGGCGTTGCGGATCAAGTCCACGGTCTCCTTGCCTTCCGCCTCGCGGCGTCCCGCGACCACCACCTTGGCGCCCGCTTCAGCGAAGAGCACGGCTGTCTCCCGCCCGATGCCCGACGTTCCACCGGTGATGATCGCAACCTTATTCTCTAAACTCTTCGCCATGGCTCCTCCTGAAGTTCGTTCGAGCGGCACCGCGATTCTACTCGCGCGGCGTGTTAGGGAGGTCAGCGGGACGAGTTCATGCCAATCTGGTGCAGGCGGACGCAGCGTTGTGCCCGATTCCGATACCCAAACAGTCCCGCAGCAGGTCTAAGCTCCATCCATCTACAAAGACTGCCCAACGCTTCCGCGGAGACCCGAATGCCATTCAAGTTGATCGCCATCCCGACACTACTGCTCGCAGCAACAACCATGTCGGCGCAGGCGCCGCAAACTCTTTCCGTTCCGCCCGACTCGCCGCGCTGGGAGCTGGAGGGAGAAGCCAAGCCGGCCGAATATCAAGGCCGCAAGTGCCTCATGCTCGATGGTGGCGCGGCGATCCTGAAAGATTTCGAGATGCGCGATGGCGTGATCGATGCCGATGTCATCACCGCCGCCAAGCGCGGCTTTTTCGGCTTCGACGTTCGCCTCGACAAAGATGGTCGCAACTACGAAGAAATCTATCTCCGCCAGCACAAGTCCGGCTTACCAGACGCCATGCAATACACGCCCGTGCTCAGCACCGGCCGCAACTGGCAGCTTTACAACGGGCCGGGTTTCACCGGCGCCGTCGATATCCCGAAGGATGAATGGTTCCACGTGCGTTTGGAACTGACCGGCGCGCAGGCAAAGCTCTATGTCAAAGATATGAGTAAGGCCGCGCTGGTGATGGACGATCTGAAGAGCGGCGTCCAGAAGGGCCAAATCGCCCTCTACGACCTGACGGGCGCCACCTGCTACTCGAATGTTGAAGTGCGGAGCACACCCGATGTCCCCTGGGAGCGGCACCTGCCGCCGATGCCGCAAAACACGCTCACCAAGTGGAGCATCTCGCCTTCCTACGACGCGCTCGCGCGAAACCTTGAGCGCCCGCTCGCGCCCGCCGAGAGCGCCGCGATCCAATGGCAGGATGTCGAAGCCGAAGCGCCAGGCTTTGTCGTGCTCCAGCGATATCGCGATGCCCCGCACCCGCGGGTCACGTTTCAGGGCGATTTTTCGAAGCGTCTGGAGCCGCAGCCTGGCTCGAACGTCTTGTACGCGCGCACTAACATCGACTCCGACCGCGACCAGGTAAAGAAACTCGAGATCGGTTACAGCGACGAGGTCAGCGTTTTCCTGAATGGGAAGATCCTCTATCGCGGCCGCAGTGCGCAGGGCTTCCGCGATCCCGGCTTCCTCGGCATCGTTAACCCGGAGAATGATGCCGTCTATCTTCAGCTGAAAAAGGGTAAGAATGAACTGATGCTGGCGGTCAGCGAACTCGGCGGCGGCTGGGGATTCATATGCCGCTTAGCGGATGCGCAAAAATAAAGTGGGTCTCATCGCGTCCGCCACGTGCTTTCGTCAGGCCATCGCAAGCAAAAAAAAAGGAGGCCGGAACGCGACCGGCCTCCCGCAACGTTTTCAAGTTAGAACGTGAAATCGTGCACCAGGCGCACGCTTTCCGCAGTGACCGAACCGAGCCCGTACGCCGCCGAGCCTATCGCCGTCCCGCCAGTTGTGCTTGCGCTGGAATTGACCGCCGCCTGGATCTCCAGCCGATACACCCCTTGACCGACATTCGGGAAGATGAATCCGAACGAGTGGGCGCTGGTGGTCTGCAAAACCAGTTGCGTGGTCAGGTCGAAGGTGCAGGTGCCCGTCCCCGGTACTCCGCCAACGGTCACGTTGACGATGCAGGCGCTGATGTCCTGCGTGAGCGACTGTACCCGCGAATCCAGGACCACTCCTTTGGCTCCGTTCGAGTCCGCGTAGCACCCTAAGATGCTGTTGTCGCAGCGCTTGATGGGTTCCGCCACGATAACGTTCTCATTGCTGTCGTACAGCACCGCCCGCAGATAGACTCCGCCCTGCGCTACCGACGTCGAGGCCCCGCCTCCAGCCGAAGACTTGGTCTTCGTGCTGGTGTACAGACCGGTGACTAGAGAAGGTGTCACGAACAGTGACTGGCTGTTGGAGAGTTTGACGGTGCTCTTCATGATGCGCGCAAAATTATCGGGAGTCACATCCACGGCCGCGCCGCTGAAGATGTCGTGGCAGGATTGTGGAAGCACATCGCCGATCGTAGTTTGTGAACTGACCGTACAGCCCACAGCCGTGCTGATCGCCGCCGTGGCTTTCGAGCTGGCTGTCTGAGCATGGGTTGCGAGGCTGGATGTAATGATCAGGATCGCTGCCGCGATGGCTCGCGAACGGTCTCCACTTAGCAAATTCCTCATTTGTCTTCTCCGTGATGCGGTTTTTGGCACGATTGAGCGCCAGTTATCTATTGCGGCGCGTTTCTCTTGCATTCCATTTGCGCGGCGCCCTTAAATGTAGGCATTCGCGGTGGTCGGGGAGCGTGACGAAGCAGCGAATTGTTGTTTTTGGTTTCGAGCGGACATGTTGCACTTCGGCGTCCAATGCCGAAGGATTCACGAGAAATTCATGAACTCTCGATGAAACGCGGGATTGCGCAACGTTGAGTCATCGCGCGACTACGTCGTATCGCTGAGGGAGAGAAAAAAGTGCCGAGACTCAGAAACGTTTTCTAAGCGGAACTACTCAGGAAGCGTTAGGCCTTGCCGGAACAATCATCGCGTTTCCCACGTGCTTTCGATGTGCGGCGGGCCGAGCAGCGTCCGCATCACTACGCAATATTGTTCCGTCTTGGCACGCAGCGCGGCGAGCTGCTCTTCCGTCGCCTGCGGAGCCCGCACATCGAATGCAAGGCGAATATTCTCAAAACCGACCGGCACCTCTTTTGAGAGTCCCAGCGTGCCCTGCAGGTCCAAATCTCCCTCCACCGTCACATCGATGCTTTCTGTCGGTATCTGCATCGCTGCCGCGACCATCTGGCAGGTGATCTGCGCGCAGGCGGCGAGCGCGCCCAGCAGAAGATCACCGGAACAGGCGCCGGTCCCCGCGCCGCCGACTCCGCTGTGTGCCTGCGCGTCGTAAATCGCGCGCCCCAGGTCGACAGAGCAGGCGATCGGCGCGTCCGTTTGCCGGCCGTGCGCCTTGAGCGTGATGCGCGAGCTCGAAGGCTCGCGCCGGTACTGCTCCTTTAGCGGCTTCTGCATCGATCGAACATCCATAGACCCCTCCGGCGACTTTGCTATTCTATGCGGGCGTGGGCAGGCCACCGCAACCGGAGCCGCCAATTTCGCGGCACTCAACAGTTCATCGAGGCGACCAGTGCGCAGCGTCCCCGCCAAGTCTGCGTGAATAGAGATCAATGACCCAAGCGCCCGCACCACGTTCGCCGTCTTCAGCCCTCGCTCCCGGAACGCGCTTCGGGACTTACGAGATCATTCATCGCTTGGGTTCCGGGGGCATGGGCCAGGTCTACCGCGCGAAGGACACGCGTCTCGGTCGCGAAGTAGCTATCAAAACCATCACGCTCGATGGTTCTACTCACAGCGATCTTGTCCAACGCTTCGAGCAAGAGGCGCGGGCAGCGTCGTCACTCAATCATCCCAACATCGTCACCATCTACGAACTTGGGCAGGTGGGCGGAACGCACTACATCGCCATGGAACTGGTGGCCGGCGAAACCCTGCGTGACCTGCTCGCGAGCGGCCCTCTTCCGTTCCAAAAGGTGGTCAGCATCGCCGCGCAGCTTGCCGATGCGCTGACCAGAGCCCACGAGATCGGCGTTGTGCATCGCGACCTGAAGCCTGAGAACGTGATGGTCTCCTCCGAGGGCGTGGTCAAGATCGTTGACTTCGGCGTGGCGAAGCTGCAGGCCGTGCAGCAAGGGCCCGACAGCGCCACCATGGTCGGCGCCGGCACCGAACCGGGCATGATCTTGGGCACAGTCGGATACATGTCGCCCGAACAGGCCAACGCAAAGCCGGTAGATTTTCGCTCCGACCAGTTTTCGCTCGGCTCGCTGTTCTTTGAGTTGGTGGCCGGGCATCCTGCTTTCCATCGCAACACGGCAGCCGAGACCATGGTTGCCATCATGCGCGAAGAGCCCGGCAAGATCGGCTCGATGAACCTGAATGTGCCCGCTCCTTTTATTTGGATCGTGGAACGCTGCCTTGCGAAAGATCCGAAGGATCGCTACGCATCCACGCGCGACCTTGCGCGAGATCTCGCGGCGGTGCGCGATCGGGTCGCCGACGCTGCCAGCCGCGCACCCGCGCCGCGACAAGCCGATCTGCCTCTGCAGCGAACACCATTCATTGGCAGGGAAGCTGAGTCGGCTTCCGTCCGCCAGTTGTTGCTACGTCCCGACGTGCGCCTGCTGACCCTCACTGGTCCGGGCGGCATCGGCAAGACCCGCCTGGCATTGCAGGTTGCTTCGGATCTTGTGAACGACTTCGCCGGTGGCACGTATTTTGTCGCGCTAGCATCGGTCACCTCCCCTGCTTTGATCATCCCGGCGCTTGCACAGGCGGTGGGAGTGCGCGAGACCGGGAACCAGTCGCCACAGGAAGCGGTGAGCGATCATCTTCGTTCTTTGCGGCAGCCGGTGCTGCTGCTGCTCGACAACTTCGAGCACCTGGTCAGCTCCGCGCCGCTGATCGCCGACCTGATCACGACCTCGCCGAACCTGAAAGTAATGGTGACGAGTCAATCGCCCTTGCGCGTGTACGGCGAGCAGGAGTTCCCTGTTCCTCCGCTCGAGTTGCCGGACCCCAAGCGTATTCCGCCGCTCGAAAAACTTGTGAAGCTGCCGGCGGTCGCACTCTTTCTCGAACGCGCACAGGCAGTGAAGCGCGATTTCGCGCTGACCGAAGAAAACGCCAACGCGGTGGCGACCATCTGCACCCAGCTCGACGGACTTCCCCTGGCCATCGAGCTTGCTGCTGCGCGCGTCAAGCTGCTCTCCCCTTCTGCCATGCAGGCGCGGCTCGAAGGCAGCCTGAGCTTGCTCACTGGTGGCGCGCGCGATCTTCCCACCCGCCAGCAGACGCTTCGCGGCACCATCGACTGGAGTTATGGACTCCTCAATCAGGCCGAGCAGGTCCTCTTCCGCCGCCTTTCCGTCTTTGTGGGCGGATGCACTCTCGAAGGCGTAGAAGCCGTTTGCGACACCAAGGGAGACCTCGGGATCGATTCGCTCGATGGTATGACCTCAATGCTCGACAAAAGTCTGGTGCGACAAGCGAATGCTCCCAGCGAAGAACCGCGCTTCGTTATGCTGACGACCATTCGCGAATACGCGCTCGAGCGCCTGCGCGCCGGCTCTGACGAAAGCGCGACTCGCCGCGCCCATGCGGCCTACTGCCTCGTCCTCGCTGAGGAGAGCGCCGATACCGGTTCCGGGCAGAGCGAATGGTTGGCACGCTTCGATCTTGAACACGACAATTTTCGCGCAGCGCTCGATTGGCTCGCTAAGACCGGTGACGCCGCATGGGGCCTTCGCCTGGGCGCAGCGCTGTTCAGGTTCTGGGAGACGCGCGAGTATCTAAGCGAAGGCCGCGACCGTCTCGCGGCATTGTTGGAACTGCCGGGAGCATCGGCAGACTCCAAGCCTAGAGCGCGAGCTTTGTTTGCGGCAGGTGTGCTGGCCGGGGAACAAGGAGACTACGACGGCGCCCGCAGCATGATGGAGACCTGCCTCAACACCTCGCGCGCCGTTCAGGATGACCATTGTGTCGCTGTCGCGCTCAACGCGATGGCCGTCAATGCCCGCGATCGCGGCGAGCTCGGTACTGCGGCTTCATTGTTTGAGGAAAGTCTGGCGGTTTGGCGCGGGCTCGGTGATTCCGTCGCCAATGCTCGCGCCATCAGCAACCTTGCCAACATCTTCAAATTGCAGGGTGACTATACGCGCGCAAATGCTCTCTATGACGAATGCCTGTCCATCTTTCGCGGACTCGGCGACGACTCCGGTGTCGCCTGGTCGTTGAATTACAAAGGCGACGTCGCTTGCGAACGAGGCGATCTGGAAGCCGGGCGGTCATTGTACGAACAGGCCCTGGCAGCATTCCGCAAACTACCCGATGCCTGGGGCATCGCCGGCGTTCTGTCCGACTTGGGAAACTTGAGCCGCGATCAGGGTAGGTATGCCGATGCGCAGCGACTCTATGGCGAGAGTCTCAGGAATTTCCAGCAGCTCGGCCACAAGCGTGGCATCGCGCGCGTACTGGAGTCTTTAGCGGCATCTGCCGCCGTCCAGGGTGATGCAGACTTTTCCTTGAGCATGGCGGGCGCCGCGGCAGCCCTTCGCCAAGGTATCCGCGCGCCGCTCACGCCCGTGGAACAAGCGAGGCTTGAGAAATCGCTCGCGACCGCTCGTCAGGCGATCAGCAACGATAAAGGTTTGGCGCTGTGGCTGAAAGGCTGGGCGATGCCCATCGATCAAGCTGTTGAAGAGGCGCTCAACTATAAGGGAGTAGATACGATTCGCGGCAGCGACTCGAGTTGATCAGGCGCCCATGCTCGGGTCGATGAGCCGTCGAACCGCGGAGACGCGGTTGGCCGGAAAGCCTCCGCGACGTGCGTGCTCGCGGATGGTTTCTTCGTCGGGCGCGAGATAGACGCAGTACACCTTGTCCCCGGTAACGTAGCTGTGTAACCACTTGATCTCGGGTCCCATTTCACTCAGAACACTGTTCGATTTTTTCGAGATTTCCTGCAGCGCCTCGTCAGAGAGACTGCCCGCACCCGGTATTTCGCGCTCGATCACGTATTGCGGCATGACCACCTCGCCTTCCACCTATGGTAACAAGTTCAATGCGTCCGTCACAATCCGCGTTGGTTCGTCATCCGAGCAAGCGCGGCGCAATTCTCGTGTGGCACAGCCTTCCCCGGCTGTGCGCAGTTGTTGTTCACTGAGTACTAGGTACTGGGTACTGAGTACTGCTTTTCTCCCGCCGCCACGTCCACGCCACCATCACCGCCATGGCTGCCGCGATCACCAGCGATGTGGTGATGCGCCCCATCCCCAAGCCGCCTTCGGGATGTGGCTTTGTCAGTGTGTCTCCCAGCGTCGCCCCCAGAGGCCGCGTCAGAACGTAAGCCGACCAGAACAGCACGCTATCAGGAATGTCCGTAAAGTAGTGCAGCGCGGCGACGATCGCGAGCAGTCCAGCAAATATCAGCGCGCCCTTCTCAAAGCCTAGTCCAGTGGTGGTCGCGACAAAGTCACCCAGCGCCGTTCCCAAAGTGTTCGACACCAGGATCGTGACCCAATAGAAGATCTCTTCCTTGCGCGTGGTGATGCGCTCAAACTCGATTTTCCCGGTCGAGAAGTGCCACGCCGCCAGCACCGCCAGCACCAGGCAGAACAACATGATCGAAGATTTCACGTAGCCGAGCGCCAGCGTGCGGTCCAGATAATCGGAAGTGGTGGTGCCTACCGTCGTCGTCGCCACCACGACCGCCCAATAAAAGAGCGGGTGGTACTTCTTGGACAACACCTGCGCCGCCAGCGTCACCACGAAGAAGCCAAGAAAGATCACGGTGCTGACCAGATACCCAAGCTTCAGGGTCATGGACAGCGCATCGCCGCCGGTTTCGCCTACTGTGGTGGCGAATATCTTGACGATCCAGAACGCGATTGTGACTTGGGGGACTTTGCTGAAGACTTCAAATCTGTCGTTGGCTACTGGATCGGATGGCAAGCTTTAGACCTCCATACATTGGGACGAGCTTTCCCTTCTATTCGATTACTTATTGAAAAACCTGGATGCAGATTGAATATAACGTTTGGAGAGCCCGACCATCGGGCGGGGATGCCTGCGAGGAACACGCGGGCCTCCCGCCGGATCAGTCAGGAATAAATGAGCTGAGCTTCACCTACTGCACCGTCACCCAGTACGGAGAAGAAGAGATTCCATTCGCCACCACGAACACTTGGCTAACGCCCTTTTCCAAATTGGCTGGCACGTCAAACTTAGTGGACACTTTCTTGCTTCCAGTCGCCACCGCCATGGTGCTGTGATCGTGGGTGCGACAGTAAAAGACGTGTCCCGTATCCCGGTTCACGATGCGCACCAGGGGAAAGTTGGTCGCGTTCTGGAAATCATCGCCGTACGCGGACCCTTCCGAGAGACCGTTGAACTGCGTACCGGAGATGGCATACGTCTTGCCGCGTTGCAGGGTGCCGGGCAAAGAGCTGATCGATGGCGCCCACGATGGATTGCCTCCACTGGATGGGTTGAAGATCTCCACATCGTTGCCGAAATCGGTGAACATGATCTGTCCGGTCGGAAGCACCAGCAGATGCCCAACATACGACGCATCCAGCTCTGCATTCGCCGGCGGTGCCACAAGAGTGAGCGTGGTCCCATCCCACTCAAGGAATTGCCCTCCTGGAGGATAGAACCGGCTGGTGCTGGTGAAGATCAGGACCTTCCCATTCGGCTCGAGCGCCGCCGGTCCGTCAGCACTGCCCAACGCGCCCGGAAAATCCGGACCTGCGGTCCAGGTTCCCGTGCGTGAGTTGTAGATCGCCGTGTGTGCCGCTCCGCAGGTGTTCGCGCCCGAGTAGAAGACGGTCCCATCCGGACGAAGGATCGCCGGACCCAATTCATACGACGCTAGATTCTCGCCCCCGCAAGAATCCCACAGCTGCACCGGCGTGCTTCCCGGCGTTGTCCAGCTTCCGGTCGCGGGATTGTACAGTTCATAATTCTTGCCGTTCGCGTCGTACTGGAAGACGTATGCGTCCACCGTCAAAACTTTCCCGCTGGGCAGCAAGGTCCAGCCTTCCTCGTCGAAGATGTCGAATTTCCCCTTGCCCGTGGGGGTCCACGTCAGCGTCTTCGGATTGAAGAGCGCAGACTCTTTGGTGCAGCAATTTGCCTGCATGTAGGTGCCGTTCGGCAGGATCATGGCTTGCGCATCTCCAATCGTCTTCCATCCGGCGGGCGGCGCCACCGCCGTCCACGAATTCTTCACAGGATCGTAGATCGCTCCCTGGTTCGTCCATGCAGCATTGCAGGTCCCACTGGAGCAGTCATACTCTCCGCCTTCCACAAGAACACGTCCATCAGGCAGCACCGCTGAACCAAAATAGAGCGGAGCATAGCCGGCGGGAGCGGCCACCTGGCTCCAGGTTCCGTTCACGTAGTTGCCGCTACTGTCAGGCGTCAGCTTGTACCAGGAGTTGTAATCGGTGCTCGTCGTGACTAGCGCGTTTGGTTCCGAATGCACCAGGATCGATCCATCGGTGAGCAAGAGCATCGCACCCGCATTGAAAGTAGGTTGGTGCGTAAGAGGCTGCCAGCTCTGACTGTTGGCGAAACCAACTCCAATGATGCAGGCGACTAGGGGTCCCATGAGTCTTCGCAATGTATTCATCGTTCTCTCCAGGAAGGTGGGGCGAAGGAGCATTCATCAGCACCTCCGCGGGTGAGGGCACCGGTGCGCATTGATGGCGGAGGATGAGGACACCTGCCACGATGCGCGGACGTGAGTTCCGTACTGCGATGCGCTAGATTCAGACCTGCTGCGCGAGGTTGCTTCTATTCACGCCGGCACAGCTGGCCATTTCGAAAATTTCATTGACTTCCCCGCTTTCGCGGCTCAAAATCTCCACAGCTATGCTGCTGATTGGGGTGACCTCCAGCCGTCCCCCACAGATTGTGGACTGGAGAGCTTTATGAAGCATATTCAGGAGATGCTGAGAGAGAAGCAGCTCGAGCTGGCCCGCCTGCAAAAAGAAGTCGAAGCACTCAGACTGGTGGCGGGGATGATCAGCGAAGAGAGCAAAGCCGCAACCACCGATCCCATATCTCTACCCGCTGCGCAAGAGCTCCCGTCGCCGCGGCCGGGCGCAACGCCACTCGCGAACCAAGTAGCAAACCCAGTCGCAGCTGCTCCGCCGGCGCCGCTTTCGATTCCACCGGCGCCCTTGAATCCACCGCCCATGATGATGCGGCCGCCGGCCCCAGCCTTCGGCGAAGCCGCGCTCGCTTCCGCTAACGATGCCCTGGCCAAGCGCTTTCCGTAAGCGCCGCCAATGATTGTCAGTGTTGTGAACCAGTAGGGGACGTGTATGTTGGATCTGAACTCGCTCCGCAACGCCGCTGCCAAACCTTCGGGACGTCGCGTCCATCATCGCCGCAAGTTCGAAGCCTCGCGCATCACCGTGGACCTGGGCTTCACCAGCGCCACCCTCAACGACTTGAGCGAGAGCGGCATGGCCGTGCGCACCTCCGGCCCATTGCGCATCGCTCCCGGCGCGCAACTGCAAGTGTCGTTACCTGACGTCAAGCGCCCCGTCGAAGCCACCTGCCAGCTTGCCTGGACCGCGCCCTCAGGAATCTCCGGCTTGCGATTTCTCGTGCTGGCACAGGGATCGCAGCGCAGCATCCGCGAGTGGCTCACCTGCGAGGAGCCCTGCACGCAGAGCTGGCACGCAGAATCTGCGACCACTGCGCCAGTGATCGACGTTCCCGCTCCGGTTGTTCACGCCGCCACCGCACCCGTTGTTCAATCCGCCGTCGCGCCCGTTGCCGAGAAGGCTGTCGCCGCCGCGACATCCTTTGATTTCTCGCACGGTTTGCAGATGATCGTCGAACTGGTGCAGATGCTCACTCGCGCTGATGGCGCCGCCCTCGCTCTGCGCGATGGCGAACAGATGGTCTGCCGCGCCACCATTGGTTGCGCGCCCGACCTCGGTGTGACTGTGCGCTCCGATTCCGGACTCTCCGGCGAGTGCATGCGCACCGGCCTTACCGTGCGCTCC
>Ga0137403_10002061_pt1 | contig 24965 bp, 22 predicted proteins | sample CZOMad2_1_16fung_FD_122057 | JGI IMG/M metagenome (GOLD analysis project Ga0137403, IMG submission 122057) | Vadose zone soil fungal communities from Angelo Coast Range Reserve, California, USA - CZOMad2_1_16fungal (Hybrid Assembly) | ecosystem: Environmental > Terrestrial > Soil > Vadose zone... | reverse complement strand
GCGGCTCATCCCCGGCTTGCGCGGCATTCCCGCCGTGATCACCACGATGTCCGAGTTAGCCGTGTCCTTATAATCCTGCGTCCCCAGAATGTGCGAATCCCGCTTCTCGATCGGCATAGCCTCGAGCAGGTCCAGCCCCTTGCCCTGCGGCACGCCCTCAATGATGTCGATCAGAACGACGTCGGCAAGTTCCTTCGAAGCGATCCAATGTGCCGCCGTAGCACCCACATTCCCCGACCCCACGATCGTCACCTTCTTGCGCATATGAGTCCTTTCCGTAATGACTCCTTCTTGGTCATGACTCGATCCCAAGCTCTTTCTGTTTTAGACCTGCCGCGCAGTCGGCCGAGGGCTGCGGCTACTCCCGCGCAATTTTGGAAGAGATTTCTTAGCGCCCTTCGCGCTCACTTTGCGCCCTTTGCGGTTAAAGGCTTCTGACCTCCCCTAATCCGCCATCGCCAGCACCGAAGCATCCATATTCCGAATAATGAAATCCCCGAACTCGCTGGTCTTCACCTTGGTCGCGCCTTCCATCAACCGCTCAAAATCGTAAGTAACCTTCTTCTGGTCGATAGTCCGCTCCAACCCATGCTCGATCAAGTCCGCGGCCTCGTTCCATCCCAGAAACCGGAACATCATCACCCCCGACAAAATCACCGACCCCGGATTAATCACATCCTTATCCGCATACTTCGGCGCAGTCCCATGCGTAGCCTCGAAAACTCCAAACCCATCCCCAATGTTCGACCCCGGCGCCATCCCCAATCCACCCACCTGCGCCGCGCAGGCATCCGACAAATAATCCCCATTCAAGTTTGAGGTCGCCAAAACGCTGTACTCATCCGCCCGCATCAAAACCTGCTGAAAAACCGAGTCCGCGATCCGGTCATTAATCATCAGCTTCTTCTTCCACTGACCCTTCCCATGCGTAGCGTAAATCGAGTCCAGAGTCTTCCTCACCTCATCGTAAAGCGTCTTCTTAAACGCCTCGGTAGCCTGCTCCAACCCCGGCTCGATCATCGCCGCATTCTGCTCTACGGTAAGCGCCGCATTCTTGTCCAAATTATCGATGATCCAGCTCTCGCGTTCGGTAATCGTCTCCGCGCGAAATTCCTCCTGCGCCAGCTCGTAGCCCCAATCGCGAAACCCACCCTCGGTAAATTTCTGAATATTCCCCTTGTGCACCAAAGTCACGCTCTTCCGTTTATTCGCCAGAGCATACTTGATCGCCCGCCGGACAAGGCGTTTAGTCCCGGTAGGCGAAATCGGCTTGATCCCCACGCCCGAGTCCCACCGAATCTGCTTCTTCCCACCCTTCAGCATGTCGTTGTTCAAAAAGTCCAGCAGCTTCTTCGCTTCCGCCGACCCCGACTGCCACTCAATGCCGATATAAACATCCTCGGTATTCTCGCGAAAAATAAAAACATCCATTTTCTCTGGTTCGCGAACAGGCGAGGGAACTCCCTGAAAATACCGCACTGGACGCTCGCAGGAATACAAATCCAAAAGCTGTCGCAAAGCCACATTCAAAGATCGAATCCCGCCACCCACCGGGGTCGTCAAAGGTCCCTTGATCGCCACCCGAAAATCCCGAATCGCGTCCACCGTCTCATCCGGTAACCATTCCTTGAACGCATTAAACGCTTGCTCCCCAGCAGACACCTCGAACCAAGCGATCTTCCGCTGCCCGCCATAGGCATGCTCCACGGCCGCATCAAACACCCGCCGCGAAGCCTTCCAAATATCCCGCCCAGTTCCATCCCCCTCAATAAACGGAATAATGGGATTGTTCGGCACCTGCAACTCCCCGCCGCTATACCCAATCCCCGTCCCGTCCGCAGGCACCGCCTGCCCGTTATAAGCATTCTTCATAAGTCCCCAATCCCCCCAGACCAAAACAATCCCAAGCACCGCCAAACGTGATAAGGCGAGGTGGCACAGGCCTCACTCTGCGTCCTCGTATCACGACACCCACAAAACTCTCAAGTCACATTAGGCAGGAATTTAAACCCACTCTAACCACTTCCCAGCAACCGCGCGAACTTGAAAACATATCACAACGAGAAGGAAGATCGAAATGAGTGCGTTATACTCGCGGCACAAAAAAAGCGGCCCGGCAAGGGCTCCAACAGGAGAAAAACCCCAAATGATGATCGACTGGAACGAATACCAAAAACAAATCGGCACAACGTTAGGCGAACTCATGAAGGCCAGCCCCGACACGGTTCGCGGCTATCAAACGCTAAGCGCAGCCAACTCCAAAACCAGCAAACTCGGCGAAAAAACCCGCCAATTAATTTCCCTGGCCGTAGCCGTAACCACTCACTGCGACGGCTGCATCGTCATCCACACCGACGCCGCTCTGAAAGCCGGCGCCACAAAAGAGGAAATTGCCGAAGCTCTGGGTGTAGCCGTTGCCATGAACGCAGGCGCGGCGTTGGTCTATTCCACGCGCGTTCTCGACGCTGCCGCCGCCAAGTCCGCGCCGCCGCAGTCCTGATCGGCCCGACGCCACTCCACGCAAAATTTGTACGGGCACAGCACTGCTTTACCCCGAGATCTTGAAGGCTGCGCCCCGTCTCGGCATGATTCAAACCTTCATCGTCACTGACGTAGTGTCCTACGCATCCAACGGCCGCCCAATCTCCCAATGCAACCCAAACGGATCGCTCAACCGCCCAAGCCGCCATCCATGATCCTCGCCGACAGGGAACACCTCGGTAGCACCAGCCGCTAGTGCCCGTGCAAAAACCGCATCCGGATTCGCAACCGTCAAGATCATCCGGAGGGAATTGCCGCCCAGAGGCGACACGTTGCTCTGTGTTTCGCTCCCCGACTCGCCGCTAACCCAAAATTCCGCTCCGCCAACGGATAGCCGCACCACCACTCCCGCGCCCTCGGGCATGTCGAGCCGATAGACCTCATCAGCTCCGAATGCCGACTTGTAAAACACGATCGCTCGTTCGCCGTCCGACACCGATAACCACGGCACAAGCGAGCATTTGGAGGTCTCTAGAGCACCGGGATACTGGCCCATGATTCCTTTGCGCTTAGCTTCGAACTAAAACATATTCCACAAAAACTGGTTATAAACCTCGTGGTGGAACTGCACTTCCGGCACCTTCACAAACGTGCCCAGCTGTCGCGCACACCGGTCCGCCGCCGCCTGCTTCAAATCCGCATAGCGTCCCTTCACATCTTCGCCCAGCGTCTCGGTAGTCCACTTCGCGTTCCGGAAATCGTCCAGCGCCGTATAAATGTTGTCCGGCAAATACCGCTCCGCCTGACGCAGGTTCTTAGTCTTCGCTGTGTCACCCTCGATCCCGGTCTTGAAAATCGAGTACATCACCATATATGGATTCGCGTCCGGCGCCACCGACCGCACTTCCACGCGCATACTCTTCTCGTTCCCGATCGGGATGCGCACCATCGACCCGCGATCCACCGCCGACGCTTTTATCTGGTTCGGCGCCTCAAAGTGTGGATCGAGCCGCCGGTACGCATTCACGCTGGAATTCAGCATCAAGCAGATATCATTCCCATGCGTAAGAATGCGATCCACAAACGACCAGCCAAACTTCGAAAGTTTCTCTTCACCCTTGGGATCCCAACAAAGATTCTTGCCCTTCTGGCTCACAGAAACGTTGGTATGCATGCCATTGCCATTCACACCCACGACGGGTTTCGGTAAGAAGCAAGCCGTCAAACCCATCTTGGTAGCCACCTGCCGGCAAATCAGTTTGTAGAGCTGAATCTGGTCCGCAGCCGCCACCACTTCGCCATACCCGTAGTTAATTTCAAATTGCGAAGGCGCCACTTCCGGGTGGTCTTTCTCATTCTGAAATCCCATCGACCGCTGCACTTCCGCCGTGGTGTCAATGAACGATCGCAGCGGATCGCTGGGCAGCGAGTGGTAGTAACCGCCCGTATTGACGTACTCGAACTTCGTGGTCTCGGCGTAACGCGCCTCCGCGTCCACGCCATTAAAAAGGAATCCCTCAATCTCGTTGGCCGCGTTCAGCGTGTAGCCGTCCTTGTCAAACTGCTCCTGCGCGAAGTTCTTCAAAACCCCGCGAATGTCGGCCTTATAAGGCGATCCATCCTTATCAATCACTTCGCCAAACACCAAAACTTTGCCCGACCCGAAAACGTCCGCCGGGCCCCAATAGAACGCGCTCCAATCAATTCCCAACCGCAAATCGCTTTCGCGCTGCGCCGTAAATCCCCGAATCGACGACCCATCAAACGTAAGGTTGTCCCAGCTCTTCACCAGAAATTTCTTGTCGTAGTCCAGCATGTGCAGCCGGCCTTCCAGGTCGCTGAACAAAACAGTAATCGCCTTGATCCGCTTCTCATCCGTCAGGTACTTGATCCGCTCTTCCTGAATTTTGTGCGCCGCAACGCGGTCCAGCCGCTGCTTCTTCGCCTTCAAATTCAGCTCTTCCAGCTCGTCATACGACAGGGCCAGGAAATTACGCAGTTCGTTCGACATGACTCTCCTCAAAATAAGTTGGTTGTGAACACACCAGCGGACAGTTGAGCGGAAAAAGACCAGCCATAAACAAAAGAGGGTACCCCGCCATTCTCGCCACGGTCAAATCGAAAAACTCAAGCCCATCGACCCAAAATATCGATACCTCAAATCACCAAATCAAATCCCCCGCGATTGTGGCGACCGCCGACCGCCTGCCTGAGACTCGAATGGCAGCCGGCGCCCTGCCACACGACCATCCTCCCAAAACCGTCATCCCGACCGGAGCGGACCGGTTGTTTCTTGCGCTCGGTTTTTGAGCGCCGGACCGCGGAGTGGAGGGATCCCGGCAATCACGTCCAATTCAATCTCCACCCGCATCCAAAACTGGTCGCGCCGGCTTGCCCTGAGTCTCGAAGGGCATCCTGCCGGCTCTTCGCCACGCAACCCACTCGATCAACGAGCCAACTCGAACACCGACGGACCGTCTAGTCGTAATACTCCTGTCCCAAATGCGTAATCAAATCCTCCCCCATCATCCACCGCAACGTATTCTTCAACTTCATCAACTGAATAAACAGGTCATGCTCCGGATACAATTTCGGAGCCGTCATCGGCGACTTAAAATAGAAACTCAACCACTCCTGAATCCCCCGCATTCCAGCCCGCTGCGCCAAGTCCAAAAACAAAACCAAATCCAAAACAATCGGCGCCGCCAAGATCGAATCCCGGCAAAGAAAGTCCACCTTGATCTGCATCGGGTAACCAAGCCACCCGAAAATATCAATATTGTCCCAACCCTCTTTGTTATCCCCCCGAGGCGGGTAGTAGTTGATGCGCACCTTGTGGAACATCTTCCCGTAGAGTTCTGGATACAAATCCGGCTGCAAAATAAATTCCAAAGCCCCCAGCTTCGATTCTTCTTTGGTTTTGAACGACCCGGGATCCTCCAAGACCTCCCCGTCTCGATTCCCAAGAATGTTGGTTGAAAACCAACCGCTCAACCCCAGCATGCGCGCCTTAAACGCTGGCGCCAGCACCGTCTTCATCAACGTCTGCCCGGTCTTAAAATCCTTACCGCAAATCGCCACATTGTGTTCCAGCGCCAGCTGCTGCATTGCTGGAAAATCCACGGTCAAATTCGGGGCCCCATTCGCAAAAGGCACGCCGCTTGTCACCGAAGCCCACGCATACAGCATCGAAGGCGCGATCGCCGGATGATTGGCCTTCATCGCCTCCACGAACTTCTCCGGCGTCGAGTGCACATCCTCAGCCTTCAGAAAAATCTCGGTAGACCCGCACCAGCAAGTAACCATCCGCGAAACCTTGTTGGTCTTCTTGAAATTCGCGATGTCTTCCTTGATCTGTAACGCCCACTCGTATTTATTCTTCCCCTTCTTAACGTTCGGCCCGTCCAATTTCTTTACGTATTCCGGATCAAACGCCGCCTTCATCGGCTTGATCCCCGAAAGAAACGGCTTCACCTTCGCCAAATCCTCCAAACTCAAAACGCCTGCGTTGGCAGCCGACTGGTACGCGTTGTCCTTGAAAATATCCCAACCGCCGAACGCCAGGTCATCCAAATCCTCCAACGGCACAAATTTCTTAATTTGCGGCGATCGCGCATCGGTCCGCTTACCTAATCGAATCGTCCCCAACTGCGTCAGCGACCCTACCGGATGCGATTTCCCCTTGCGGACCAGCTCCACCCCTGCCATGAACGTAGTGCTGACCGCCCCCATTCCGGGCAGCAAGACTCCCAATTTCCCCTTCGGTGCCTCGATCTTCCCAGGCTTGTCCATCACTCTCCTTCGCAACAAAAAACAATTCACTCGAGTAGCAGTACGATTTTTCGGTTCACCGGGAGCGTCGATCCCGATTCCTGAGCTTCGTCTTGGGTGTCCCACCCTTGGCTTTTAAGGGTGGGTCTTTCTTTCTCGTGCAACTCGATTACATATGAGTCCGATTAGAGCCAAACAAACCAGTAATGATGCGCGAACGACCCGCGATTTGCAAACTTCCGTTGCTCCACAGAATTCTCGCGCGAAGATTTCCCTCGATTCCCACTCGTTCAAACAGTCTTTACACATCTTTAACAGAAATGTAAGCCAACGCATCGCCTGCCGTGGGAACATTCCGCCGCCGAGGAGGCCCATCTACGTGAAGAAGACTCTAGTTTCAGCCGCAATTGCTGCAGCGTTAGCGTGCGCGCTGGCAGCCGGTACGTTCGTGACCCGAGTTGCCGCGAACGACGGTGACGATTTCGGTCACTTCGGATTTATTCCCGACCTGCTGGTGCTCAGTCGCAGTGTCTATGTCGGAAAGGCATCCACTGTTACGGTCGGCCAGACCTTGCCGCCGGGCTGCGTTGCCGGAACCGTGAGCGTACCGCTACTCGCCGGAGGCACGGCCAGCGTAAAAGTTACGTGTGGCACCGCCATTGCCGACGGCACCTATCCCACCGTCTTCAACAACGACGGCGCCGAAGGCAGCTTCGGGGTCACCTCTCCCATCTTCCTCGATAGCATCACGACCAATGGGTTCCTTGTGGGCACCCTTCCCATCCCGACCAACCAGATCGTGACCAGCTTCAGCTCGAAGTCAGAATTGGCTCTGAATCGCTCGACCGATGGAAAGTCGATCACCTTCATGGGCTATCGTGGTGGCCCAGGCTTCGTGACTGCCCCGAATCAACTTGACGTGTCGAACTCCAACACTCCTGGCGTCGTCGATCCGACCAACCCGGTGCAATCGCAGTATTTCCGCTCGGTCGCCGAAGTGGACGCCTTCGGCCATGTGCAAATTACGGAAGGCAACGCCTACAGTGGAAACAACGGCCGCGCCGCCATCAAAGCGAACTCGCTCTACTACCTGACCGGCAACGACAACAATGGCGGCCTGTCGTCCAGCCAGCTCACCGGCACTCAAGTAGGCGTCAATCTCGTCAGTTCGACGGGCGCCGAACTTCTCGTCCCCGGTCAAGCGCCTCCAGTCCCTCCAGGCATCAACAAAATCGGCGACTTTGAAATTACGCAGGTCATCGACCCGTCGACGGGAGCGCCTTACGCGAAGGCCGACAAAGTCGGGAAGGACAATAACTTCCGCGGCTTGACGGTTTTTAACAGTACGATGTACGTCACCAAGGGCAGCGGTGGCAACGGCATCAATACCGTCTATCAGGTCGGTAATGCCGGTGTGCTCCCATCCGGCGACACCGCGACACTCGCCAGTCTGCCTATCACGATACTTCCAGGATTTCCGACCACGCTGGCAAGCGGCGTCGATTCCAAAGGCAACCCAACTCCAGTCGCGTTTCCGTTCGGGATCTGGTTCGCGAATGCGACCACCTTATATGTTTGCGACGAGGGCGACGGCACGCTCGTCACGCCAGCGGTCAACGGCAACGTGGCCGATGCCGCGACTTTGGCCACTGCCGGCGTGCAGAAATGGATCCTCACCAGTGGCACCTGGCACATGGTCTACGTGCTGCAAAACGGCTTGAACATTGGCGTGCCCTATAGCGTTCCCAACTATCCCAGCGCGCTCAACCCGGCGACCGACGGTTGCCGCAACATCACCGGCCGCGTCAATCATGACGGCACCGCTACCATCTTTGCGGTGACCTCCACCATCAGCGCCAGCGGAGATCAAGGCGCCGATCCGAACAAGTTGGTGAAGGTGACCGATCTTCTTAAGGCCACCACTCTACCCGCCGCAACGAACGATCGAGATCATGATTCAGTCGCTCATTTCGTAACCATTCGCTCGGCGAAGTCCGGTGAAGTGCTGCGTGGAATTGCCTTCGCGCCCAGCGTTTTCCGCGACGACGACGATCACTAGCCCGAGCACATAGCCATGAGCGTGACGAATCCTCCGGGAGAACGAATCCGGACGGTTCTTTGCTTTTTACATCAGTGCGTACACATTGCCGTCGGCGCTGCCGACGTAGATCGTAGCGCCTGCGACTACCGGTGACGACAGGATCGCTCCGACTGTCAGGAATTTCTGCACGCCGGAAACCATGTCGTCGTAGAAGAAATCGAAGAATACGCCTTCATAGTTGGGCGTGCCGTCGGGCTTTGTGAAGGCTGCGCCATTCTTCTTCGATGCGTCGGTCTGGAATGTCCAAGCCAGCTGTTTTGACTGTAGATCGACCGCGAAGAGTTTGCCTTCATGGGATCCAAAGTAAGCTCGATTCGACGCGAACGCCGGGGAAGAGAACAACGGCCAACTCTTGAAACTCAGCGAAAAAATTGCCGTGCCGGTCTTAGCATCGAGGGCATAAAACATTGCCGTGTCAGAAGTTCCGAAGTAGACCTTGCCGTCGTTCACCGCTGGCGATCCGATCACCCACGATCCTTTGTTGTTGAAGTGCCAGCGCTCTTTTCCGGTCGTAGCATCCACCGCGTAGAGATTGGAGTCGCGGCAGCCGAAGTACACCACGCCGTCCGCTACCGCCGCCGACGATTGAATACCTACCTGATTATGAACGTCCGCGTCTTCGCCGGTCTTGAAGCGCCATTTCTCCTTTCCCGTCGCGGCATCGAGTGCATAAAAATAGCTGTCCCAGCTACCGACGAAAAGGGCTCCGTTGAAAATTGCCGGCGACGCATGGACAACGTCGCCCGTCTTGAATTTCCATTTCAACTGACCTGATGCCGCGTCGAGAGCGTAGATGTTAGTATCACCGCTGCCAAAGAAGACGGCGCCATTCCAAACGACGGGTGACGACAAAAAGAAGTCGAACGGGTCCGGCATCGCTTCCGCCGCTGGCATGGCACCGTGCAAGTGAGTCGCGGTGAAGCGCCGCTCTCCCGGCACCGCAAATTTCCATTTCAATTCGCCCTTTGCGGCATCGACGGCGTAAAAGTTGCCGTCAAAACTTCCGAAGTAGACGAGCCCGCCAGAAACTGCCGGCGATGAGGTGATCCTGCTTTCGGTCTTGAATTTCCATTTTTGCGTTCCAGCAGCACGATCCAGCGCGTATAGAAAATGATCGCTGCTTCCGATATAGACGGTGTCCGCGGTGACTGCCGGCGAAGACAGGACTTGCGCGTGCGTCTCAAACTTCCATCTAATTTTAGATAACTTCGGCACGCCTTCGGCGGCGTATACGCCGGTGTGCTCCGGATTTCCGCGAAACATCGTATCCTGCGCAAATATCGGCGAGCACACCACCAAAGCAAGCAGCAAGGAAATCCGTCTCATCGGCACACCCTCCGTTGCCCACATAGACGGGACCACGACGGAAAGGTTTCGCGCCGGCTCCGTGCTTCCAGCCCGCCGAAGATTCCCATTCGGAAGCAGTACACAGATTCATCATTCTTGGTACACTCTGTCCGCTATGACCACCGTATCGCGACGCGACCTTCTCAAGACGGCAGTAAGTGGAGTTACCATGGCGGCAGTTCCTTCGGCGGCCTGGCCGCAACAGACCACTCCAATCAAGCGCAAGGGGAACATTAAGCAATCCGTTTCGCGCTGGTGCTACAAAGATATCCCGCTCGATAAACTTTGCGCCTACGCTGCCGAGATCGGTTGCAAAGCCATCGATCTGCTCAAGGCCGACGAGTGGGACATGCCGGCGAAGTACGGGCTGGTATGTGCCATGGGTTATGGAGGTGGCGGGGACATCAAGAGCGCGATGAACCGCGTCGAGAATCACGCCAAGATCGAAGAGGCGTTTCGGAAGTCCATTCCGCTGGCGGCCAAGGCCGGAGTGGTCAACGTGATCACATTCTCCGGGAATCGCGAAGGCATGTCGGATGCGGAGGGCGCGAAGAACACCATCATCGGGCTGAATCGCGTCAAGAAAATCGGCGAAGACAACGGCGTCAACATCTGCATCGAGCTTTTGAACAGCAAGGTCGATCACAAGGATTACATGTGCGACCACAGCGCGTGGGGCCTGGAAGTGGTGCAGGCGGTGAATTCGCCACGCGTGAAACTCCTGTACGACATCTATCACATGCAGATCATGGAAGGGGATCTGGTCGCCACCATCCAGAAGAACATCGACTGGATCGCGCACTTCCACACCGGCGGCGTTCCGCATCGGCATGAGTTGGATGGCACGCAGGAAGTGCAGTGGGACGGCGTGATGCGCGGAATCGCGGCGACGAATTTCAAGGGGTATGTGGCGCACGAATTCGTTCCGACGCGTGACCCGCTCACGTCGCTGCGCGAAGCCGTAGACCTTTGCGACGTGTAGAGCGACAAAGGGATTGCGCCGGTACGCACGCCTGACGGAGCGAGCCTGGCCGCAACAACTCGAAGGATTCCGCAGACTTGCCGGACCGCGAAGCGTTTGCGTGATACGATTTCGCGCGCTATGACCTTTATCGCGCGTGTGTACTTCGCCGCTTGTCCCTTCTTGCTGTTTTCTATCGGGCTGACCGCGCAGGAATTGAAATTCGCCAGCGTCGGCAACTTCAAGCTCGAGAGCGGGGAAGTGATTCGCGACTGCCGCATCGGCTACCGCACGTTCGGCAAGCTGAACGGCGATGCGTCGAACGCGATCCTGATGCCCACCTGGGCGAACGGAACCACTGATCAACTCCAACACAGCATCGGTCCGAAGAATGGCGTGGTCGATTACGCCGACTACTACGTCGTGTTGATCGATGCCCTGGCTAACGGTGTCTCGACCTCGCCTTCCAACTCCACCGCGCAGCCGCGAATGAAGTTTCCGAAGATCACTGTGCGAGACATGGTGGACAGCCAATACCAGGTGGTGACCGGCACTTTGCGGTTGAAGCACCTCAAGGCCGTCGTCGGCGTGTCCATGGGCGGAATGCAGGCGTTTCAGTGGATGGTGTCGTATCCCAACTTCATGGACAAAGCGGTGCCTATCGTGGGCTCTCCAAGACAAGCGCCCTACGATTTGTTGCACTGGCAGGCAGAAATGGATGCGATCGAGACCAATCCAACGTGGAATCACGGCGACTACACGGAAAATCCGTCGCGCGTGGTGGAGTTTGAATTTGGCGAGATGCTGTTGAACACGCCTGGGCAGTACAACCGGACGCATACGCGAGAGCAGGTGTTTGAGTCGCTGGCGAAAGCCAAGGATGCGCCGGGCACCGATGCCAACAACAAGATTCGGCAGGTGGAAGCGATGATGGGCCTGGATGTGTCGGACCACTTTGGCGGCTTGATGGAGCGAGCGGCCGCGACGGTGAAAGCCAAGGTTTTTGTGATCGTGGCGACCTACGATCATGTGGTTGCGCCTCAACCAGCACGGGACTTCGCGGCGTTGCTGCACGTTCCCATTTTGGAACTGGACTCCGACTGCGGGCACATGGCTCCGAGTTGCGAGGACGCCAAGGTGAGCGCGGCGGTTGCCGCGTTCTTGAGGCAATAGAGGAAGTTCGAGAAGGTGACAGTCGACAGCTGAAAGTCGACAGGGAATGTCCGCTTCAAACGCCGAGGCATGGGAAGGCGGAATTCTAGTTAGCAATTTACCCCCTCCCCCCACCGTTTTTTGCAAGTGCGGATTCTAAAGGACTTTAAGTCTAATGTTTTTGGAAGTGCGGATTGTAAAGGAGTTACGCGGCTATTTTGCGGAAGTGCGGATTCTAAAGAGTTTACGGGTGAAACCAGGTTTTGTGGCGGAAGATGAGCGGCGCCGGAAAGTGCGCAGTGCGTTCGAATTACTATTTGAGGCAACACGGAGAAGTATGACAGAATGGTAACCAACTGTCAAGGACCATTTTGGGAATGCGCGTCAGGACATGAACGCCAGAGTGGAGCTGGTCGATTTGGATAGTGTGTGGAGAAGTGAGAGGAAGAGGCAACCCCAAGACCCAGGTTCAAAAAGCGAACCTGGGCACCCTCCGAGTCAGTGCCGTCTGTGATCGGGAAAAAATCTCCTCCGGTCGTCATCGTTTGTTATCCGGGCCACCCGCCAGTGAGTCATATACACCATTTTCGCACAATATGGTGTATAGTTCCTGAATGGGTAGAACGAATATTGAAATCGATGACGAACTTGTCCGCAAGGCGCGTAAGCTGACGCGGCTCAAGACCAAACGTCAAATCGTCGCCAAAGCCTTGGAACTATTGGTTCGCTCGGAAACGCGCAAGGAGATGCTCAAGTACTACGGAAGTGGCATATGGAAAGGGGATCTCAAGGCCACTCGGAGAAATCGCGTTTGATCCTGGTCGATAGTTCGGTGTGGATCGATTTTTTCCGATCGACACCGGGCCCTGGCGGGAAGGAACTGCGCCGGTTGATCGCCGAAGCGGAGCCTGTGGCGCTGACGGGTATGGTGATTGCGGAAGTGCTGCAAGGGCTTACCCGGGATGTCGACACAATAGAGCGATATCTAGGGATGTGGGAGCTATTGGAGCCTCGCGGGTTCGAAACCTACCGGGAAGCCGCGTCACTGTTCCGGCATGCTCGCGCCAAAGGCCTCAGCTTGAAGACTATTGACACTCTAATAGCTGCCATCGCGCTTGAATACGGCGCGAGCGTCTTCACACTAGATCGGGACTTTTCTCGCATCGCACACGTCACCAAGCTGATCCTCCACCCGTTACAGTAAAAGTTTTCACCGACGGGAGCTTCGAAGGTCAATTAAGGATGGTTACGTCTTCCATCTCTATTTAGATTGATTAGCCGCACGCGAAAATTTCCTTGGATACCGCTAACCCCATCGCTAACGCCGAGCCTCGCGTCAAGAAGTCGTTCTTGCAGAAGCTCGGGCCGGGGCTGATTACTGGGGCTTCGGATGATGATCCTAGCGGGATTGCGACCTATTCGCAGACTGGGGCGCAATTCGGGTACGGCATGATGTGGTTGATGCTGTTCTCTTACCCGTTGATGATTGCGATTCAGGAGATTTGCGCGCGGATCGGGCGGGTGACTGGGGTGGGTATTGCCGGAAACATGCGGAAACACTATCCGGCGCCGTTGCTGTACGGGATTGTCTCGCTGCTCTGTTTGGCCAATATTTTCAATCTGGGAGCAGACATCGGGGCCATGGGTGCGGCTGGGCAATTGCTGCTCGGGGGGCCGTTGTTTCCGTACGTACTATTTTTCTCGGTTGTGTCGCTGCTGCTGCAGATGTATGTCCGCTATACGAAGTACGTGCGCTATTTGAAGTGGCTGACCCTGGCGTTGTTCGCTTACGTGCTGACTGCATTCGTGGCGAATGTGGAGTGGGGCCGGGCTTTGCGAGCGACGGTTTTGCCTTCGCTATCGTTCAACACGCGCTATTTGACGACGCTGATCGCCGTCTTGGGAACGACGATCAGCCCCTATCTGTTTTTTTGGCAGGCTTCGGAAGAGGCTGAGGACGTACGAGATAACCGTAAGGAACGCCCGCTGAAATGGGCGCCGTGGCAGGCTCGGCAGCAATTCGATCGAATACGGGTCGATACCGTTGTGGGCATGGCATTTTCGAACGTGGTGGCGCTATTCATTATTTTGACTACGGCGGCTACCTTGCACGCTGCGGGTATCGTCGATGTGCAGACGTCGGCGCAGGCAGCCAAGGCCTTGGAGCCGCTGGCGGGGCGGTTTGCGTTTGTGCTCTTTGCTGTTGGGATTATCGGGACTGGGTTGCTGGCTGTGCCGGTGCTCGCCGGGTCCGCGGCTTACGGAGTTGCGGAGGCGTTCCGGTGGCGGGCGAGTCTGGAACGACGGCCTCGCGAGGCGAAGCGGTTTTACGGAGTGCTGGCGGCGGCTACGATTATTGGCCTAGGGCTGAATTTCATGGGGCTCAATCCTATTCGGGCACTGTTTTGGTCGGCGGTGATCAACGGCGTGGTTTCGACGCCGCTGATGGTAGTTACCATGCTGATGTCGGCCAATCGAAAAGTGATGGGGCAATTTACTTTGCCGCGAGGGTTGCGGGTGGTCGGATGGATCGCGACTTTGGTGATGTTGGCGGCTTCGATTGGGCTGTTCGCTACGTTGGGTCGGTAGGGAGAAAGGGGGCTAGAAAAGGCGCGAAAGAAGGCGCGGGTGTCGGACCGCAGAGTTCGCAGGGGCTTTGGGGTCAATTTTTTACAATACTGGCTCGTGTGGAATGCGGCAGAGTGAGTGGGAACAGAACAGTACGTGGGAGGGGAGCGATGTCTAACGGGGCCAATCCGATCACTGAAGGACCTCCGATTTCGGCGGGGCATGGGCGAGCGGCGTTTGCGTTTATTTTTGTTACGGTGCTGCTGGACATGCTGGCGTTGGGAATCATTGTGCCGGTTTTACCGAAGCTGATTATCCGGTTCGAACACGGGGATATGTCGATGGCGGCTACGCAGACGGGGATTTTTGCGTTTGTGTGGGCGGCGATGCAGTTTGTGTTTGCGCCGGTGATGGGGGCGCTTTCGGACCGGTTTGGGCGGCGGCCGGTGGTGTTGCTTTCGAATTTCGGGCTGGGTTTCGATTATCTGCTGATGGCTGTGGCTCCTACGCTGAGCTGGTTGTTTGTGGGGCGGGTAATTTCGGGGATTACCACTGCCAGCATTCCTACGGCGAATGCTTACATCGCGGACGTTACGCCGCCGGAGAAGCGGGCGGCTAAGTTTGGGATGTTGGGTGCGTCGTTTGGGTTGGGGTTTGTAGTGGGCCCGGCCTTGGGCGGGATGCTGGGTGGGATGGGGTTGCGGTATCCATTTTGGGCGGCGGCGGCTTTGAGTTTGGCGAATGCTGTGTATGGATTTTTTATTTTGCCGGAGTCTTTGCCGAAAGAGCGGCGGTCGGCATTTAGCTTTCGGCGGGCGAATCCGATGGGGGCGTTGAAGTTGCTACGGTCGCATCCGGAGTTGACCGGCTTGGCGACGGCGATGTTTCTTTACTACAACGCACACGAGGCGCTACCCAGCATGTTCGTGCTTTACACGGACTACCGGTATCACTGGAGCACGCAATTGACCGGGTGGGCACTGGCTGGCGTCGGCGTGGGATCAACGATCGTTTCGGCGGTATTGATCTCGTTGGCGGTTCGGAAACTTGGGGAGCTACGGACGATGTACACCGGATTGCTTTGCGGAGTGGCTGGATTTACGGTGTTTGCCGCTGCGCCCAGTACGGCGATTTTTATGATTAGCATTCCGTTGCTCGCGTTGTGGGGACTGAGTAGCCCGCCGATGCAGTCGTTGATGAGCCGGCGGGTGGGACCGTCCGAGCAGGGGCAGTTGCAAGGGGCGCTGATGAGTTTGTTCGGGGTGGCGGGAATGATTGCGCCGCTGGTGTTTACGCAGGTGTTTGCGGTGGCGATTTCGCCGCGGTGGGGGTTTCATTTGCCAGGGGCGCCTTATTGGTTGGCTGCGGGGCTAATGGTGGGTAGCTTCCTGATTGCGTGGAATGTTACGCGGCGGGGAGTTCGTGCAGGGGCGCTTGCGGAGGTTCCGGCTGGGGAGTGACGGAGTCGGAAAAGGCTTTAACACAGAGTGCACCCATCGAGGCTCAGGGTAAACAGAGGCCGGACACTTAGTTCACAAGAGAAGAATGAGCAGGTCGGCGCCCGGGCGAATCTGGATTACGTCCCGACTGGTATGTTCAGCCCGAGAACCCGCGTCAATGTTTGTTGCAGCTTGATTAGTTCGCGTTCGCGTTCGTGTTCGGCTTGAGTGCGGTCGGTGAGCGCTTCCTTGAGTAATTGCAGGTTGCGGCGGAACTCCAATTGGGCCAGGACGAGACGCCCGAGAGCTTGCAGCGCTTCTTTCTGATCCGGACCAAATTCGCGCGGCGTCTGATCGACTACACACAGCGTACCGAGGGCGTAGCCTTCGTCGTTGATCAGCGGAGCGCCGGCGTAGAAGCGGATGTGGGGATCGGAGAGCACCAGTGGGTTGTTGCGGAAACGCTCGTCCTGCAAGGTATCCGGGACGACCATGACATCCGATTGCTGAATGGCGACAGAGCAGAAGGCGACGTCCCGTGGCGTTTCCGACGCGGTCAAGCCGATTTTGGATTTGAACCACTGGCGGTCCTCATCGACGAGGGAGATCAAGGCGATGGGAGTTTTACAGACGAAGGAGGCCAGGAGGGTGAGATCGTCGAAGGCTTGCTCCGGCTCGGTGTCGAGAATGGCGTATTTCTGGAGGGCAGCGACGCGATCATGATCGGGAGCGGGAAGGGGTCTTGCTGTTGCCATGCTGATCCTCCTGCGAACGTGCGGACTGGAGGTGGTGAGTCGAGCGGAGGGCATCATACTCCTTCCCGGGAAAATTGGAGGAAAATTGATGGGCGAGGCGAAACTTTCTCCGGGTGTAGATCACGTTCGCGGCTTTACCTAGACCAGGCGCGACGATAACTCCGTCCGATTCCGGACAGAGCATCCCGAAATCGCGCAGTGCGGTTCGACCCACTCACGGTTGGAAGAAATTAAGTCATTGATTCCGTTATGGTTGACGTTAAAAAGTTATGGGCGGGTCACATGCAACCCGACCACCGAGATTCCGTCGGAACGGTAGGGTACGAATCATGCAAAGCTTTTGGCAGGACATGAAGTACGCGATGCGCTCGCTGCGGAATGCGCCGAGCTTCGCGATCATTGCGGTCGTCACGCTGGGGCTGGGGATGGCGGTGAACACCACGGTGTTCAGCGTCGTCAATGGCTTGCTTCTGCGGACGCTGCCGGTGCCGCACGCGGAACAGATTACGGTGCTGGCAATGAAGCAGCAAGGCGGAGACGGCTACCACATGTTTTCGTATCCGGATTACGAAGACATCCGCAGCCAGGCCTCGGCATCCGGCGAGGTGTTCGGGTATCGCACGTCACTCGTGAGCCTGATCTCGGAAGGCAAGGGTGACCACTGCGTATTGAGCCGCGTCACTGGCAATTATTTTTCGGCGCTGGGGGTCAAGCCGGCGCTGGGGCGGTTGATTCTGCCGAGCGAGGGGCAAACTCCGGGAGCCGATCCAGTTCTGGTGCTCGGCTACTCGTACTGGCAAAGGCGATTTGGGGGAGATACGAGCGTCATTGGGAAACAGATGCAGGCGGATGGTCACGCGGTGACGATCATCGGAGTGACGCCGCAGGAGTTTCAAGGGACCTACGCGTTTTTGAATATGGATGGCTTCATTCCACTGAGCGCGATTGCGGGAATGGGTGGCAACTCCCCGGTAGAAGAAACGTGGACGCATCGTGGGCAGCGGTCACTGTCACTGATGGCTCGATTGAAGCCGGGAGTGGAGCTTTCGCAAGCGAAGGCTACTCTGGACGTGATTGCCAAACGGATTGCCGAGCAACATCCCGACACCGACAAAGGAATTTCGATTGGAATTTTCCCGGAACGATTGGCGCGGCCGGAGCCTGATCCGGACAACACCATTCCGAATGTGTCGCTGGCGTTCACGGTGCTGGCGGCGTTGGTGCTGCTGGTGGCGTGTTTCAACATAGCGAACGTTTTGTTGGTGCGAGCGACGGTGCGCCAGCGAGAGATGGCTATTCGTGCGGCGATTGGCGCGGGGCGTGCTCGCCTGGTGCGGCAACACCTGACCGAGAGTCTGGCGCTGGCGATTCTGGGGGGAGCGTTTGGACTGCTGCTGGGCTGGTGGGCATCGGGCTTTCTTAGCTCTTTGTCGCTGGGCACGGACCTGCCCATCACCTTTAATTTTCAGCCGGATATTCGTGTGTACCTGTTCACGCTGGCGGCGGTAGTGCTGACGGGTGCGGTGGTCGGGATCATGCCGGCATTGCGGGTGGCGCGGACCGATGTGAATTCGATGCTGCGCGAAGGCGGGCGGGGTTCTTCGGACGGACCGCGGCGGCACCTGGTGCGCAACTCCCTGGTGATGGCGCAGGTGGCGGGCTCGCTGGTGCTCCTGGTCGTTGCGGGATTGTTTGTGCGGAGCGCTGGGAAGGCGCGGGAAATCGGCCTGGGATTCGATCCGGATCAGGTCGTCGATCTGCCCGTCGACGTCAAGCAAATCGGCTATACGGACCAGCAGGGGACGGCTTTCTTTCGGGAGGCGGAAGACCGGTTGCGCGCGCTGCCGGGAGTGGTTTCTGTTGCGGAGGCATTTTCCGTGCCTCTGGGAGTCATCAGTTCCGACGAGCGATTGGGGATCGAAGAACACCCGGTGGAGCAAGGCCAGCCGGAGCCCACCGTGCTGTACAACATGGTCAGTGCGGATTATTTCTCAACATTGCGGATTGCGCTGCGGCGTGGACGGGTATTCACGAAAGCGGACTCGGAGAAAGCGGCGAAGGTCGCGGTGGTGAACGAAGCGATGGCCAAGAAGTTCTGGCCCAATGAGGAGGTTTTAGGAAAGCGCTTCAAGTTCCACGGGGCCGATGCGAAGTACCTGGAAATCGTTGGCGTGGTGCAAGACGGGAAATACAAGGGAATCGTCGAGGATCCCATGCCGTATTTTTATGTGCCACTGGATCAAAACTACGTGCCACTGCGGACGTTGCACGTTCGAACGTCGGTGCCTCCGGAGAGCCTGGAGGTACAGATCGCGGCACAGGTAAGAGAGATCGCGCCTACGCTGCCACTTGCGGGCGTGAGGACACTGAAACAGGAGTTGGAGGGTATCAATGGCTACTTGTTCTTCCACCTGGGAGCGCAGCTTACCGCGGCGATGGGAATTCTCGGACTGATTCTGGCGGTCGTGGGGGTGTACAGCGTAGTTTCCTACGCGGCAGTGCAGCGAACCCATGAGATCGGGATTCGCATGGCGTTGGGGGCGAATCCTCGGGACATTTTGAAAATGGTGCTGGGGCAGAGTCTGATCGTGATCGGGGTTGGAATTGTGGTCGGTCTTGGCGCGGCCCTCGCAGGCACTCGCTTGCTTGCCAGCCTGCTGGTCGGCGTGAAATCGAATGATCCGGCAACGTTCATCGTGGTCGTGGCGACGCTGACCCTTGTGGCCTTGCTGGCTTGCTGGCTGCCGGCTCGGCGGGCTACTGGAGTGAGCCCATTAGTGGCCTTGCGCTACGAATAGAGCCGGATAGGGCAGAAACTATGCGGACGCATCCCGCCGCCCGAATAGAGGCTAGAACCTTGATCCAAACATGCAGCGGTACGAAACAGGAATAGCAAGTTTACGACCGGCGGCGGGATGTGCTCGCGATGGACCCGGTCAGCGTTAAAGCGAACAGTGCGACGATGGCGAAAGTGATGATGAAGATGATCATTCGAGCTCCCTGGTGTCGGCCTACGTAAGGGCATGCCAAGGTCCATAAGGCGGGCCTTACAATTCATAGACTTAGCTGGGCGCTAGGCACTATCCTGTACATAAAATTAGGACACTCTGGAGGCGTTAGCGGACAAATTTTACAGTACTGGTACCAAAGTGATACCCGGTCGTAGGACGCCCGTCGTAGGTGGCGAGAACAGGTAACTGTACCGGTGGACGGCCCGGTTTCCAAGCTCTTTGGCCGTGACTACTCTGTGAAAGATTAAGATTTGCTGAGGCGGATCGAGCCGTCGCCCGTGTGAATCACCACCGGTTGTCCGCCGCCATTCATCTTGCCGTGGATTTGAGAATTGCTGAACGTGCCCTCCACGGTCACCGGGATGCCCAGGCTGATGTGGCCGTCGTTGGTGCTGGCGTCGATGTTCGCTTGAAGATCAGGGGGAAGGACGATATCGACGCTGCCGTCACCGGTCCGAACGCTCCAGCTGGAGTTCACCTTTGAGCCGGGCTGCAGGCGGGCATCGATGCTGCCGTCGCCAGTCTTTACGCTGAGCGCGTCCAAGCGGCCGTCGAGCTTGATATGGCCGTCGCCCGATGTGGCGTCCACCTTGCCATCCAGGTTCCGGGCCTCGATGTGGCCATCGCCAGTGCGTAGGCGAATGTCGCCTTTCGCTCCGTCCACGGTGATGCTGCCATCCCCGGTGTCGATGTCCACGTCGCCGCTTACCTGCTGAGCCCGCACCGAGCCGTCGCCTGAATGGATTCTCACTTTACCGTCTATCGACTGCGTATTCACCGAACCGTCCCCGGTGTCGATCTGGAGGTCGGCGCTTTTCGGCATGTGAACCTCGATACGAATTCCGCGACGGTTATTTCCCCAATTGAAGCCCCAATGGCCGTTGACGCGGGCATTGATCTGAACGCTGTCGCCCTCCTGCCGGGAATCGACGTGGAGGTTCTTGTTGATCTCGTAGCCGTCGTAGAGGACGCGGAAATCGACCTGTTTAGTGTCGCCCGTGTAGATCTGGACGGCGCCGTCATTGGTGTCCACGCGGACTTGAGCGCGGCCTGATACCGTGTAGGACTTTGTCCATTCTTCAGCGCGCGCCTGCGGCGCTAGCACCGCCGCCGAAAGCACAAATCCTAGCGCCAGCGCCGTTCTGGCGGTCATTCGGTGGGGAATAGCGTTCATCGCGGTAGCCTCCGTAAGTGCCGTCCGGTGCTGAATCTCAGCGGGCTGAGGAGTCGTCGACCATCCGGACCAAGCGCGCGGCGCCAACTGGCCCGCACTATATATACCCGAAGATACGACAGGTACCGGAAAAAGGTTCCACTGGACCGCCGGTCAGTTTCGCGCCGGAACGCCGAGGGGCGGTTCAATTGCCGGCACGGGCTTTGGCGGTTGGCTGCTTCTTGCGGACGGCTCCGGGCTTGGGGCGCAGGGCAGCCAGGAACTGGTCGACGGGAAGGGTATTGAGGACGTTGGCTTTCTCGAGCCAGCCACGCCGAGCCATGGTCACACCGTAGCGGATGTAGGGTAGATGCAGGGTATTGTGAGAGTCGGTCGAGATGACCACCTTTACTCCCCGTTCCTTACACATGCGTAGATAGACTTCGCGGAGATCCAGGCGTTCCGGATACGAATTGCACTCCATGGCCACACCGTGTTTTGCGCAGGCGTCGAGCACCTTCTCCATATCGTAATCGAAAGAATCGCGCACCAGCAGCCGGCGGCCGGTGGGATGCCCGATGATTTGAGCGTAGGGATTTTCGATGCAGGCGAGCATGCGGTCGGTCATCGCGGCGCGATCCAGTTGCATGTACGAATGGATGGAACACACCACTACGTCGAGCTGGGCCAGGATTTCGTCGGGATAGTCGAGCGCTCCATCCTTGAGGATGTCCACCTCGGAGCCCGCTAAAACCCGGATGCCCAGTCCTTTCGCGTCGATCTCGCGCAGCTTTTTGATGTGAGCGACCACGCGTTTCTCGTCCAAGCCGTTGGCGATGGTGACCGACTTGGAGTGGTCGGTCATGGCGATATATTCGTGGCCCAGTTGCCGGGCGGCTTCGGCCATGGCCTCGACAGTGTGCTTGCCGTCGCTGGCGGTCGAATGCATCTGCAGGTCACCTTTGATGTCGGTGCGTTCGATCAGCTTCGGCAGTTTATGTTGCTCTGCAGCTTGGATTTCGCCAGTATTCTCGCGGATCTCCGGCGTAATGTAGTCGAGTTTCAACTTGGCGTAGATTTCCGCTTCCGTTCGCCCAGCGACGCGGCGCTCGCCTTTCAGCGTCGCCAGGACGTATTCGTTCAGGGTGTAGCCCATGTCGTTCGCGCGACCCCGCAGCGTGACGTTGTGCTCTTTGGAGCCCGTGAAATAGAGCAGGGCAGCGCCGAAGCTATCTTTGTCCAGCAGCCGCACGTCCACTTGCAGTCCATTGTCGAGCGTAAAACTCACCTTGTTCTCACCGTGAGCCAGCACCTGATCGATACGAGGATATTTCAGAATGTGCTCGGCGATCGCGTCGATGTGCTTTTGCGAGGTATAGCCGTCGGCCAGCGTCAAGAGCAGATCCAAATCACCGACGGTTTCTCTGCCGCGGCGCAACGAACCTGCTGGCGTGACCGATGCCACCGCCTTGGGATACGTTTCAATGTGCGCGATGATCGCCGCCGCGGCCGCTTCGGCGGTATCCAGGCGGAATCTTCCCGTCGAACGTTGATGGGTTTGTACCGCTTTCAGGATATTTTGCTCGCTCTTTTCGCCAAAGCCCGGCAAGTCGCGGAGTTTGCCGTCGCGCGCGAGTTTCTCGACGTCGGCTACCGTTGCCGCCTTAAAGTTCGACCAGAGGAAGGCCACTTTTTTAGGGCCAAGCGATTGCAGGTTGAGGATGTCGAGCAACGTAACCGGGAACTTCTTCAGGAGTTTCTGACGCAGACTATAGTCGCCTTTGGCGATAATTTCCTCGATGTGCTCCGCCATCCGGTCACCGATTCCTGGCAACTCCTCGAGCTTGCCGGGTTCTTTGGCGAGTTGTTCGATGGATTCGTGCATGCCAGCAATGAGCTCGGCGGCCTTTTCGTAACTGCGATAGCGGCCAATAATGGCGCCATCGATTTCCAGGAGCTGCGCGGTTTCGCGGAGGATGCGGGCGAGGGTCTTGTTGTCCATGCGGGGATTATAAAGCGAGAAGGACGCGGATGGACACTGGGCGGTGAAGGAGCTCACGACCAGGAACGGTTGTGCCAACAAAAAAGGCCGGCTGAGGGGGAATCTCAGCCGGCCGAAATAATTGCCGGGTGCTACCTAACTGGCCTTTTGCACATTTGCTGCCTGAGGGCCCTTCGGCCCCTGGACGATTTCAAATTCGACGGGATCTCCTTCCTGTAAAGTCCGGTAGCCGTCGCCCGTGATTGCCGAATAGTGGACGAAAACATCGGGACCGTCGTCGCGCCCGATGAAGCCGTAACCTTTTGAATTGTTGAACCACTTTACCGTTCCTCGCACCTCTATTCCCCTCCATGACTGCGCCTGAGATTTGCCGACACGGGCGCGGGTAGATACACTCGCACTGCCGTGAAAAAATTTAAATTGCGCGGAGTGTAGCAGAATGAAAAACGCAGTCAATAGAACAAAAGACGCGGTTGGAAAGGCAAGCAAGAGTAAATGCGTGTATAAAACGATTTAAATACTTCGCCTTGGCAGTCATACTCCAAATCGAATATTGCGAATAATTTACAAACAGACCGCGGAGGTGATTACGAAGGTAACTGAACACGCCGCGGTTGGGGCAACCGCGGCTACTCCGTTTTGGATTTTCCAAACCGCACGGGGCGCAGAATTTGGAACAAGTTGTTGTAGTCATCGGTCCACAAACGCAGGTTCGGCGGAATGATAATTGTGTCTTGCAGGGTGGAAGTCTCGAGGTCGGCCAGAAATCGATTGTTGCGGGTCACCAGCACCCAGTCGGAGGCGTCGATCAGTTTGCGGACATCGTCGCCATTGGTGATCAGGCGCAAGGGATAATGCGCGTCATCGGCCAGGAGTTGCACGACCGGGGCGAGATCCAAGTAGGTGTTTGAGGTGTGGATCGCAAGGATCCCGTCGGGTTTGAGATGACGAAAATACAGTGCGAACGCTTCCTTGGTCAGCAAATGTACAGGAATGGCATCGCCGGAGAATGCATCGACCGCCAGCAGGTCGAACTGCTGCGAAGGTTCTGCTGCCAGGGAAAGGCGGGCGTCTCCTATGACGATATCCACTTTGGCTGGCGTATCGCGAAGGTAAGAGAAGGAGTTTTTCGCAATTACCGCAACGAGTGGATTGATTTCGTAGAATCGGAAGGAATCGCCGGAGTTACCGTAGGCCGCGAGCGTTCCGGCGCCCAGTCCTATAACGCCCACACGTTTTGGTACGCCACTTAAATGGTGCAAGGCAATCCCAGCACCGGACCCGGGACTGTAGTATGTAGTGGGCTGCAGACTCTTGGGCGAATTCAGAAACTGCGCGCCGTGTTCAAGGACCTGATCGACAAGCGCGCGGTATTCGACGCCATCGTGGCCAAACCGATGGTGCCCGATGGCGAGGCGAAGATCGACGAGAACGGCGTGCTGCGCCTGAAGGGCCGTTTTGAAACCACGCCGAAGCAGGTGAAATACCAGCTCGGCTTCATCCCGTCGGATGGCCTGTGGAAGCTGTCCGCCGTCACGATCGACATTGAATGACCTGTAATCACCGAGGAATGACCCATGCGTAACCATTTCATCACCCTGTTCGTTCTCGCCTCCTGCGCGGCCGCGCAGGCGACGTCACTGTCGCCCACCGACAGGGCGGCGCTGTTGAAGGGGACCAACGATTCCTGCCTCGAGAACCAGGTCAAGGACACCACCAACAAGGCGATGACGGTCGGCCAGCTGCAGACCTATTGCGACTGCTACGCGCGCGCGTTCTCCGACTTCATGCAGGTCGAGGACCTCGACAAGAACAAGGACACGTTGACGCCGGAGACGATGAAGAAGGCCGGCGAGTTCTCGCAGGCCTGCGCCGCAAGCACGCTGAGGAAGTGAGATAGGCGAGCTGCCAGCTCTCCCTCGCCTCGCTCTCTTGTCCGCCGAAGCCGTGGCGAAGGCGGATGCGGGGATGGATAAGGACTAGAACGACGTCCCGGCTCGCTTCGGCTTGGGCTCCAGCACCTCCGGCTCGCGCGGCACCGGCACGATGCGCAGCGCCGTGATGCGGTTGCGCTCTCTTCGCAGCACGCGGAAGCGGAAGCCGTGGAAGGTGAAACTCTGGCCGCGATCCGGGATCGAGCGCGCCTCATGGATGACGAGGCCGGCGACGGTGGTCGCCTCTTCATCCGGCAGGGCCCAGTCCATCGCGCGGTTGAGATCGCGGA